>Ga0228698_1000183_pt1 | contig 58001 bp, 56 predicted proteins | sample McNCre117_Aug_MG_FD_178015 | JGI IMG/M metagenome (GOLD analysis project Ga0228698, IMG submission 178015) | Freshwater microbial communities from McNutts Creek, Athens, Georgia, United States - 1-17_Aug_MG | ecosystem: Environmental > Aquatic > Freshwater > Creek | place: USA: Georgia...
TTTCTTGGGGGGGGGGGGGGGCGTTGCCGGTCAGCAGTTCAAAGCCGGGCAGGACATCCAGACTGACTGGTGGACTCTGTTTCAGTCTCCGCAGTTGAACGCGTTGATCGAAAAAGCGTTTGAAGCCAATCCGAATTTGGCGGTGGTCCAGGCCTCCCTTCGCGTGGCACAGGAAAATGTGTATGCCCAGCAAGGATTTTTCTTTCCCACGGTACAGGCCAACTACACGCCATCGCGTACCAAAGTGGCGGGCAATTTGGGCGGCAACTCGCCAGGTACGCAGGGCAACGGGTCCGTCATCAGCACATATCAGGGGACACCTGCAAGTGCGGGGGGGACGGCTCCATTCAATGCCCCTGTCATTTACAACTTCCACACGGCTCAGTTGACCGTGGGGTACACCTCCGACGTGTTTGGCGGCAATCGTCGTCAGATCGAATCGTTGCAAGCGCAGTTGCGGGCGCAACGCTTTGAGTTGGAGGCGGCTCGCATCACCTTGGCCACCAACATCGTGGCGGCGGTCATTCAAGATGCCTTGCTGCGTCGACAGATTGCCACCACGAAGGACATGATGGCTGCCAACACCGTGGCAGTGCAGTTGGTGCAGCGCCAACTTCAGGCTGGCTATGCCTCCAGGCTGGATTTGGCGGTGCAAGAGAGGGCGCTGACCCAATCTCGCCAATTGCTGCCACCGTTGGTGCGTCAACTCGAACAAAACAAAAACCTGCTGTGCTTGCTGGTTGGGTTGCCACCGGATGCCGAGTTGCCTGCGTTTGAGTTGAACGCCTTGCATTTACCCCGTGAGCTACCGCTTACCCTGCCATCACAGCTGGTCGAGCAGCGTCCGGACGTGCGTTCTGCCGAGGAGCAGTTGCGTGCTGCAACGGCCGATGTTGGTGTGGCACGAGCTGCCAGGGTTCCGCAGTTTTCCATCTCTGCCACAGCTGGCGGTGCGGCGAGTCGTTTCAACCAAATGCTTTGGCCCAGTGGCAAGTTTTTCGATTTGGCGCTGGGCATCACCCAGCCGCTGTTCGATGGCGGAACCCTGAAACATCGCGAGCGTGCCGCTGAGGAGGCGTTGCGCAGGGCGGGTGCGCAGTACCACTCTGCGGTGCTCAATGCATGGCAAAACGTGGCGGATGTGCTTCAAGCCATTCAATCGGATGCAGACGCGGTTACAGCGGCTGACGCAACGGTTCAAGCGGCGCAGGTCAGTTTGGAGTTGACACGGAGGCAGCACACCAATGGGTATGTTGATCGCCTCACATTGCTGGGTGCCGAGCAAACCCACAGAGAGGCGTTGTTGGATCAATGGCAAGCACAGGCCAGGCGGCTGGGAGACACCGCCGCGCTGTTTCAGGCGCTTGGCGGTGGGTGGTGGCATCGTCCAGATGCTTTGGATGCCACAGCCGTCAGTGCGGTGGTTCCACGGTGACATCCTCTGCCGGTTCGTTGGCTCCGTGAGCCAGCCGGTACAAAATCGGCAGAACCAGCAGTGTCAGCAGGGTGGATGACAAAACACCCCCAATCACCACCGTGGCCAACGGGCGTTGTACCTCTGCACCTGTACCTGTGGCAATGGCCATGGGAATGAACCCCAGAGAGGCCACCAGCGCCGTCATCAAAACGGGGCGCAAACGGGTCAAAGCGCCTTCACGGATGGCCGCTTCTAACGGGTGACCTTCTTCCCGCAGTGTGCGGATGTAGGCAATCATGACCAGGCCGTTCAACACGGCCACACCCGAAAGGGCAATGAAGCCCACTGCCGCAGAGATCGACAGCGGAATGTCCCGCAGCCACAGCGCCAGAATGCCGCCGGTCAGTGCAAACGGGATACCCGTGAACACCAACAGGCCATCTTTTGCATTCCCGAACATGGCAAACAGAAGGGCAAACACCAGCAGCAATGAAACCGGAACAATGATCTGCAAACGCTCGCTGGCCGATTGCAGGTTTTCGAATGTGCCGCCCCAGCTCGTCCAGTAGCCCGCAGGGATTTTGATCTGAGCCAAAGCGGCCTCTGCATCGGCTACAAACGACCCCACATCCCGTCCACGGACGTTGGCGGTGACCACCACACGCCGTTTGCCGTTCTCTCGGCTGATCTGGTTGGGCCCAGGGGTCAATTCAAACGTGGCCACCTCTGCCAGTTGTATGAAGTGAACTTTGCCCTCTGCCATGCCGGAGCCACTGGTATGGCGAGGCAGAGGAATCGGTAACCGTTTCAAGCTTTCCAGATCATTTCTCTGGGTTTCCGGTAGTCTGACGGTGATGTCAAACCGGCGATCTCCGTCAAACAACGTGCCTGCCTGGCGGCCGCCCATGGCGGTGGCTACCGAGTCTTGTATGTCAGCCAGGTTCAGACCGTGGCGTGCTGCCTTTTGACGGTCGATGTGGACCGTGAGCATGGGCAACCCCGTTGTTTGCTCCACCTTGACTTCCGACGAACCGGGAATGGTCTGCAGCATGGCGGCAATTTTTTCTGCTGTGTGGTTCAGGCTATCCATGTCATCGCCAAAGACTTTGACTGCTACGTCGCTGCGCACGCCCGAAGCAAGTTCGTTGAACCGCATCTGGATCGGTTGTGAAAACTCGTAGTTGTGCCCGGGTATTTTTTCGACGGTTTCCTTGAGTTTGAGGAGCAATTCATCTCGGGTCCGACGGGGCGCAGGCCATTCCGATTCAGGCTTGAGCATGATGTATCCATCGGAAACACTGGGTGGCATGGGGTCTGATGCCACCTCTGCAGTGCCAGTGGATGCAAACACACGGTCAATTTCCGGAAATTGGGCTTTGAGGGTCGTTTCGATTTGTTGCTGCATTAGAACGGATTGCGACAGGCTGGTGCCCGGGATGCGCGTGGCCTGAACGATCAGGTCTCCTTCGTTCAGGCTGGGTACGAATTCGCTGCCCATGCGCGTTGCAATCAAACCGCAAAGCACCACCGAGACCGTGGCCACCGTCAACACCACTGCCTTGGTGGTCATGACCCTGTCAAGCAGGGGCGCGTACCAACGCTTGGCCTGTGCAAGTAGAAAATTTTCTTTTTCGCTGACCTGTTTTCCGATGAACAGAGCCACCGCTGCGGGCACAAACGTGATGGACAGCACCATGGCTCCCACCAGCGCCGCCACCAAGGTGAATGCCATGGGGTGGAACATCTTTCCTTCCACGCCGCTCAGCGTAAAGATGGGGAGATACACCACCACAATGATCAACTGGCCAAACAGAAGCGCACGGCGCGATTCCTTGGACGCCAGGAACACTTCATGAAAACGTTCGGCCCGATTCAACGGCCTGCCAAGGCTTGTTTGCGCATGGGCCAGCCGCCGCACACAGTTTTCCACAATCACCACCGCACCGTCGATGATGATGCCGAAGTCCAGCGCACCTAGGCTCATCAGGTTGGCACTCACCTTGTAGTTCACCATGCCTGTGAAGGTGAACAGCATGGACAAAGGAATCACGGTTGCGGTGATGATGGCCGCCCTGATGTTGCCCAGAAACAGGAACAAAATGGCAATGACCAGGATCGCCCCTTCCAGCAGGTTCTTCTTCACCGTGCGGATGGCTTTGTCTACCAAAACGGTGCGGTCGTAGACGGTGACCGCATGAATCCCTTCGGGCAGGCTGCGGTTGATTTCAGCCATTTTTTGATCCACCGCTTTTGCAACCGTTCTGCTGTTTTGGCCTATCAGCATGAAAACGGTACCCAACACCACCTCCTGGCCATTGCCAGTGGCCGCACCGGTGCGCAGTTCGTGACCCAAACCGACTTCTGCCACATCGCGGATTCGGATGGGAACCCCCCCCGCACTGTTCAGGATGATGTCGCCAATGTCTTCCATGGATTTGACTTGGCCTGGTGCCCGAATCAGGTACTGCTCACCATGCTTTTCAATATAGCCAGCTCCGACATTGCCGTTGTTGCGTTCCAGAGCCGCGACGATGTCTGGCAGGGTGATGCCCAATGCAGTCAGCCGTTCGGGTATCGGGGAAACCTGGTACGCCTTGGCATAGCCGCCAATCGAGTTGATTTCTGTCACGCCAGGTACGTGGCGTAACTGCGGCTTGATGATCCAGTCCTGCACTTCCCGCAGGTCTGTGGCGGTGTAGGGTGTGCCGTCTGCCTTTTGGGCTTCTTTTTCTGCTTCTACCGTCCACAGATAGATTTCCCCCAAGCCTGTGGCAATGGGCCCCATGGCGGGCGTCAGGTTGGCGGGAACCTTGTCGCGCGCCTCTTGAATGCGCTGATTCACCAATTGACGGGCAAAGTAAATGTCTGTGCCATCCTTGAAAATCACAGTCACCTGGGACAGCCCGTAACGCGACAGCGATCGGGTTTGCTCCAGGTTGGGCAGCCCGGCCATCACCGCTTCAATGGGGTAGGTGATCCGTTGCTCGGTTTCGAGCGGGGAATACCCAGGCGCTTGCGTGTTGATCTGCACTTGAACATTGGTAATGTCTGGCACCGCATCAATGGGCAGCTTTTGGTAGTTGAACAAACCAAGGGCTGCCATGCCCATGACGGCCAGCATCACCAACCATCGATGCTCGATGGCGGCACGAATGAGCTTTTCAAACATGTGCTGCGTTCTGGTCTTAATGGGACTGTTCAACGGAGGCTTTGACGAGCTCAGACTTCAACACGAAACTTCCCGTCGACGCATAAGGCTCCCCCGCCTTCATGCCTTGCAGCACTTCCACGTGTTGGCCATCGTTCCGGCCCAACCGCACCGACTGAGCGGTGAAGCCGCCATCGGCTTTCAGGAACACAACGGTTTTGTCCCCCAGTGTTTGAATGGCCTCGCTGCGTACGGCAACAGGGACATCCACCTCCAGTGCGGTGGCTTCGACCGTGACAAAAAGCCCGGGGCGCCAAATTCCTTGGGGGTTGTCCAAGATGACCCTGGCCTTGGCCATCCGCGTCTGCTCGCCGATCAACGCGCCTACAAAAGCAATTTTTCCCTTTGCGCTCGCATCAAATGCGGTGGCTTTGATCAGGACGTCCTTCCCCACGCTGAGCAAGGGCAGGTCCTTGGCGGGCAAATTGATTTCAGTCCAGACGCGGCTCAGATCAGAAATGGTGAACACCACCGCATCTTCCTTGACCGCTTCACCCTGGCTCAGGTGCTTTTCAATCACCAGACCATCGAATGGCGCACGCAGCTCAAAGCGATTCAGATGGCTGGGCGTGAATGAAGTCAGTCCCAGCGCAGAAAGCTTTTGCTGGGCGTTTGCCAAGCTGGCTTCTGCTTCATGCAGGGCCTGTTCTGCCTGCAGGTAGTCCTGCTCGGCAGATACGCGTTGCTGCCACAGGCGCTTTTCGCGGTCAAAGGTGGTGTTGGCATAGGTCAGCCGCTTTTGTGCTGTCTGCAGTTCGCTGCGCAGGTCGGATGCGGCAGGACTGGCGATCACGGCCAGAACGTGTCCTTTCTTCACCGCTTGTCCAAGGGTGGCGTGGACGCTTTCCACGACGCCAGCAATGCGCGGCACCACATGGGAGGTGCGGTCCTCGTTCAAGCGGATTTCTCCGGGCAGTTGCAGCGTAGAGCCAATGCGCGCAGCCCCTGCAATCTCGATGTCAATCGATGCCGCCTTGATTTGCGCGTCATCAAGCGGGATCAGATCGTTGGTGTGATCCTCATGACGAACCACCACACGCCCCTCTTCTTCCAGACGTGGGGTGTGGTTGCCCTTGAGAATCAGGCCCCCCAACGCAAAGCCGATGGCAATCACTGCACCGACTGCAACCATCTGTTTCCGGTTGCCGCTCAGGTTGTTGGATTCAGATTTCATGTTCAGTCGGGGGTTTTCTGCCGGGCGGCGTCTGCAGTGACCGCCAGGGTGGACCCCAGCACGCGGTCCATGTCTGCAGTGGCGCGATGGGCTTCCAGCAGCGTCTTCAGGTATTGCGACTTTGCTGAAAAATAGGTGCGTTGGGCATCCAGCACCTCAATGAAACCAAACTTGCCGTGCTCGAACCCCAGTGTGGCGGACTGGTAAGCGCTGTGTGCAGCGGGCAAAACACGCTGGGCCAGGATGGTGGCCTCCTGGTGAGCCGACTCCAGCCGCTCGCGCGATTGCAATACCTCCGCCTGGAGGCGTGCATTCAGTGCTTGGAGTTCATCGCGCGCCTTCTCTTCGCGTTTCAATGCTTCCAGCAAGTTGCCTTGGTTTTGGTCAAAAAGCTGAAGGGGCACAGAGACTCCAATCAACATCTGATTGCGTGACAACTCATGGGGGCGTTTCATTCCCAGGCTGACCGTGACATCGGGCGTTTGCTTGCTGCGCTCCACATTCACCAGCGACTGCCTCCGATCGATCTCCAACTGAGCCCTGAGCAGGGCAGGGGACGTCGTCAAACGCTGCAACACCGATGCCAAGCTGGGAACGGGTGGCAACTCATCGGTCTGCCCCGCAACCTGTGCAAATGCGGGAGCATGGACTCCCAACAGGCTGGTCAGACGTGTCCTGGCACTGCGTTGCTCACCTTGGGCTTGAGCGAGTTCAACCCGAACGCCTGCCTCGGCCACTTGGGCTTTGATTTCCTCCATGGGCGAGATTTTTCCTGCAGCCACACGTTTGGCCGCCGCGTCGGTGGCACGTTGTGCCAATTGCAGGCCCGCTTGGGCAAGCTCGACCCGCTCTTGGGCGGCCAACGTTTCAAAGAAGGTAGCCACAACGGTTGCACGAATTTCCAGGCGGCGCAGGTTCAGGCTCTCAATCGCCATATCCCGGCCACGCTCGGCTGCGGCCATGCGAGCCTCCCGCTTGCCTCCCAGTTCAACCGGCCAGTTGACCTGGACGGTTTGTACGCGCGTCAAAGTCCGTTGGTCTTCCAGCGAGTAGGCCAGTTCCGGGTTGCGACGCACCATTCCCTGCACCACCTGGCCTTGGGTGGCGTCGACCTCGCGACTGGCGGCCACCAGTTCTGGATGGCCTTCCAATGCGAATGCCAATGCTTTTTGCAGATTCAGTGGTGCTGGTGTTCCTGCGGCAACGGGGAGGTGGCCGCCCTCTGAATGACCCCAATGGACCGGTGCCGTTTGGGCCTGTGCCCAGACTGATGTGAGCGCAACGAAGCAGCCGATGGCTGACTTGAACAGGGCAGAGATGGAGGCTGTTGTGCCGGGGAAATCGTGGGCGTTCAATCGTCGGATCCTCCGATGTGTGCCCTCCAGCAGATTGGGGCCCATACCGGTCAAGTTGGAGCATGTGGATCAGGCACCTTACCTGGGCTAAATGAACGTTGGCTGAATGGGTTCCTTCAGTCCAGCAGGGCTTGAGCAAACTCCTGTGCCTTGAAGGTTTGCAGGTCTTCCAGCTTTTCACCCACTCCAATGAAGTAAACCGGTACCGGGCATTCACGTGCAATGGCGGCCAGCACCCCCCCCTTGGCCGTACCGTCCAGTTTGGTGACGACCAGGCCCGTCAGACCCAGCGCCTCGTGGAAGGCCTTCACCTGTGTCAGTGCATTCTGGCCGGTGTTGCCGTCAATCACCAAAAGCACTTCGTCGGGCGCGCTGGCCTGGGCTTTTTGCACCACCCGTTTGATTTTTTTCAGTTCTTCCATCAGGTGCAACTGGGTGGGCAGGCGGCCAGCGGTGTCTACCAGCACCACATCTTTGCTGCGGGCCTTGCCGGCTGCCACAGCATCAAAGCTCACGGCAGCGGGGTCACCGCCATCCTGGCTCACGATGTCCACCGTGTTGCGGGTGGCCCAAACGCCGAGTTGCTCGCGCGCAGCCGCGCGAAACGTGTCGGCTGCGGCCAGCAACACGGTCGCCCCGGCTTCCGATAAATGCCGGGTCAGTTTGCCAATGCTGGTGGTTTTGCCGGCACCGTTCACCCCGGCCACCATGATGACGGTGGGTTCATGGCTTTCCCTCGCTTGCCGCAAGCGAATGTGCAGTGGCTTTTCCAAAGGGCGCAGCAAATCGGTGATGGCATCGGCCAACAGTCCCTTCACTTCTGCGGGATGGGTGGTCTTGGCCTCTTTCACCCTGCGCTTCAGGTCCTTGAGCAAGTGTTCGGTGGCCTGCACGCCCGTGTCGGCCAGCAACAGCGCTTCTTCCAGCTCTTCATAGAGCTGGTCGTCAATCTGGGTGCCGGTGAATACCGTGGCAATGGCGCTGCCGGTTTTTTTCAACCCGGCTTTCAGCCGTGAAAACCAGCCCGTACGTTCGATTCCTACCGGCGCAGCAGCGGGGGCGGGCTGCGGTGCGGTGGGAGTATCCGATGGGTTAGACGAGGAGGGCGCCACTGCCTCAGGCGCGGTTGCCACCGGTGCCGGTGTTTTTTTTCTGAAAAATGAGAACATTCCGAGCTTTCACGAGTCTGGAGACCCGTCGCATCCAATCTGCGCCAAGCTCCTTGGAGCATTCTATGAAAACCCATTTTTCCATCTCTCTGCCGTTCCGTTTGGCTCTCCATTGGGTCATCACAAGTTCCACCATTCGATGGGCTGGGCGTTGTGGGGCCACCCTGCTGCTCGCATTCGGTCTTGCTCACCCTGCTTGTGCCGATGCCACTCAGCCGCCCGCCTGGCAACAAACTGCGGGCGTGTTCCACACCACGTTGCCTAACGGGTTTGCTTTGTGGGTTCGCCCCGATCACCGGGCCCCTACCGCTGTGCACATGCTGTGGGTGCGGGTGGGCTCCATGGACGAAGTGGATGGCACCAGCGGTGTAGCACATGTTCTGGAGCACATGCTGTTCAAAGGCACCCCCACGGTGGCTCCAGGCGAATACTCGCGCCGCATCGCGGCCTTGGGCGGGCGTGACAACGCATTCACCAGCCGCGATGCCACCGTCTATCACCAGCAAGTTCCCGCAGTCCAGCTGGAAGCCGTCATGGCGCTGGAAGCCGACCGGTTTGCCCACAATCAATGGCCCGACGATGAATTCCGCCGTGAATTGGAGGTGGTCAAGGAAGAACGCCGCCAGCGGACCGATGGGCAGCCCACCGCCCAACTCTGGGAAGCCCTGAACGCCGCCACCTGGCAGGCGCACCCTTATCGTCGTCCCATCATCGGCTGGATGGAAGACCTCAACACCCTCACCCCCGACGAAGCACGGGCCTTTTTCCGTCAATGGTATGTACCAGCCAATGCCGCCATTGTGGTGGCCGGCGATGTCGAGCCTGACCAGGTGTTGGCCTTAGCCCTGAAGCACTACGGTGCCATTCCTGCACGTGCGGTCCCCAGCCGGAAAACCTCTGCCGAACCTCCGCAGCTGGGCCAGCGCACTGTGCAAGTGAAGGCGGCTTCCGAAAAACCCGTGGTGGCCATGAGCTACCAGGCTCCCCGCCTGGCATCCGAAGAGGGTGCCACCGCCTACCACGTCGATGCCCTGGCCCTGATGCTGCTGGGCACCGTGCTGGATGGGTACGAAGGAGCCCGCCTGGGGCGCACCCTGGTTCAACCCATCGGTGGCCAACGCCTGGCCGATCAGGTCGATGCCGGCTACAGCGGCAGCGGGCGTGGACCCGCACAATTTGTCCTGACGGCGACCCCCGCCGCCGGAAAAACCGTGCCAGAACTTGTGCAAGCCTTGCAAAGCCAGCTGGCCCAGGTGATGGAAAACGGCGTCACCGAAGCCGAGCTGGCCCGCGCCAAAAACCAGTGGCGCTCTTCCGAGGTCTACCGACTCGATGCGCTTTTTGCCCAGGCCCGCCAGGCGGGCGACCAGTGGCTGAACGGCCTGCAGCCCGACGCCCAGGCCCGTTTGCTTGCGCAGTTGCAAACCATCACCCCGGCTCAGGTGCAGCTAGCCGCACAACGCACATTTGTGACCGACCGACTGACCCTGGCCGAACTGGTGCCCGATGCACAGGCACTGGCCGCGCGCCAACAAGCGGTGGCCCATCGCCCGAAACTGAACGTGCGCCACTGATGTGGGCCACACTTTGCTACAAAAATGAAGCCATTGATATGTATAAAACAATAGCTAATAACTCAATAAAAATAAGCGATAAAGCCATTTTTTGTTTGATTTTTTTGGTTGCAACCGTTCATGCAGCTCCGGTGGTGCAGCAATGGCAGCATCCGTCAGGAGCCAAAGTGGCCTGGGTGGCTGCGCCTGGCATTCCCATGGTTGATGTGCGGCTGGAATTTGACGTTGGCAACCGCCGAGACCCCGCCGGTCAGGCTGGCCTGGCCAGTGCCATGGCAGGCATGAGTGCCGCGGGTGTGGCGGCCCAGGGCCGTGCGCCAGCACGGTCTGAAAACGAGCTTGCCGAGCGCTGGATTGACCTGGGCGCTCAATGGAGCGTGTCAGCCGGGGCCGACCGGCTCAGTGCCCAGCTTCGCACCTTGACCGACCCCGCCGTTGCGCAGCCTTCCATCGCCTTGGCCGCTCAAATCCTGGCTCACCCCGCCTGGGAGAGTGCGGATGCGGCGGTACTGCAACAACTGGATGCCCTCTGGCAGCGGGACCACAGCCGCCTGACATCGGCCTGGCAAAACCAGCAATTGCAGCCTGCCACCCTGGCGGCCCAGCGGTTTCAATCGGCGGTTTACGGCGATCACCCGTATGGCGCTCAACCCAGCCCCGAAAGCTGGGCCCACATTCAGGTGGCGTCCATGCGCCAGCATTGGCGCCAGCACATCCAGCCCTGCCGGGCACGCATCAGTGTGGTGGGGGAGGTGGATCAGGTTCAGGTGGAACGCATGGTCAACCAGCTCCTGGCTCCGCTGGTGGCGGTGCAGGTTGCGCGGGGGGGCAGTGGCACTTGCGCCGCGCTGCCTCCGGTGCCCGAGGTTGTTCCACTGGCGCAAGCCAACCGCATCAGCCTGGCGTTGGACACGGCCCAGGCCCATGTGCTCATGGGCCAGCCAGGCTACAGCCGCCGCGACCCTGACTTTTTCCCCCTGCTAGTGGGCAATCACATTTTGGGGGGAGGTGGCTTCACCTCACGCCTGACCACCGAGGTGCGCGAAAAACGCGGCCTCAGCTATGGGGCCTACAGCTATTTTTCGCCCGGTGAACATGCCGGCGCATTCACCGCCGGTCTGCAAACCCGGCCCGACCAGGCCGCCCAGGCGGTTGCCGTCGCACAAGACGTGATTCAGCAGTTCGTGGCCGAAGGCCCCTCCGATGCCGAAATGCAGGCCACCCGCAACTTCATGGTCAATGGCTTTGCACTGCGCATCGACTCGAACGCCAAGCTCCTCGACAATGTGGCCAACATGCTGTGGTTTGACCTCCCCGCCCATTACCTGCAAACCTGGACGGACCAAATCACCGCCGTCACTGCCGACCAAGTGCGCCAGGCCTTCCAGCGTGTGTTGCAGCCCAGCCGCATGGTTACTGTGGTCGTGGGTGGCAAGCCTGCCGCACCGTGACGCACGCCAGCCTTGCTGCACCCCCGTTCTTGCTTCTCTCCGACACTTCTGTTTCAAGCCTTTTTCAGCACGGTTCACATGCGCCCATCCAAACCCCGTTCCGTTTCCGCAGCGCCCCAAGAAGTGCGCATCATTGGCGGGCAATGGAAGCGCACGCCCCTGTCTGTCCCTCATCTGCCAGGCTTGCGTCCCACGCCATCGCGCGTGCGCGAAACCCTGTTCAACTGGCTGGGGCAAAGTCTGCAAGGCTGGCGCTGCATCGATGCATTTTCGGGGACCGGTGCCCTGGGGCTCGAAGCCGCCTCCAGGGGGGCCTCCGAGGTGGTGCTCATCGAGCAGCACAACGAACTGGTGCACAACCTCCAGCGCATGGTCCAGCGCCTGCAGGCCACACAGGTCAAGGTGGAGCGGTCCGATGCACTCGCGGCCCTGGCCCGGCGTGCCGGGCAACAATGGGACTTGGTGTTTCTCGATCCTCCCTTTGCCCAAGGCGAAAACGACTCGCTGTTTCGCCAGGCACTGACGGCTGCTCGGGCCGCCATCCACCCAGAGCGCGGACTGGTGTATTTGGAGTCTCCCCGAGAGTGGGCGGCCTCCGAGTTGCTGGCTTTGGGGCTCAAACCCCTGCGTCAAGGCAAAGCTGGCATGGTGCACCATGCCCTGCTGCAGGCAGGGCCTACGGGCTGATGCCCGGCAATGGCGAGCGACGCAGTCGATAATTCGGCATCTTTCCCATTTGGTTCAGGCCATTTTCCATGCGCACAGCGGTTTACAGCGGCACCTTCGACCCCATCACCCTTGGCCATGAAGACGTCATCCGGCGTGCAGCCGGTCTGTTTGATCGACTGATCTTGGCCGTGGCCATGGCGCACCACAAAAAAACCCGCTTTGCCCTGGAGCAACGCATCGCCCTGGCCCGTGAAGCTCTGGCCGATGTGCCCTCCATCGAGGTGCTCCCATTTGATGGGCTGATCATGGATTTTTGCAGCCAGCACGGTGCAGCGGCAGTGGTGCGTGGTATCCGCAACATCACCGATTTCGATTACGAAGCCCAAATGGCCGCCATGAACCGCAAGCTCAACCCAACGGTTGAAACGGTATTTTTACTGCCGCAGGCCGATACCCAATGCATTTCCAGCACCCTGGTGCGCGAAATCGCCAAACTGGGTGGCGATGTGACCCGCATGGTCAGTCCCTGCGTGGCTCAGGCCCTGGCTGTACCGCCCCTCACCGCCTGAGGACGTTCTCCATGGCCCTGATGATCACTGCCGAGTGCATCAATTGCGATGTGTGTGAGCCCGAATGCCCCAATGAAGCCATCTTCATGGGGGACGACCACTACGACATCGACCCCGCCAAGTGTACCGAATGCGTGGGGCACTTTGATGAACCGCAGTGCGTGCAGGTGTGTCCGGTTAGCTGCATTCCGGTCAACCCGGAGCATGTGGAATCCCACGATGTGCTGGAGCGCAAGTACTTGCGTCTCCAGGGCATTTCCAATACCCGGTGACCTTGCCGCAGCAGCGGTTGCTCATCCGGTGCGCGGGGCCGGCCGGCCGTCCAAGATCAGGCCGACGGTTCAACCGGCCCAGGTGCTTGGGCGCGAGGTGGTTTGGGCGCGAGGTGGTTTGGGCCGGGGGGGCTTGCTGGTGTGAATCTGTACGGTGGCCTTTTCCAGGTGGCCAGCCACCAAATCGTCAGCGGCCTTCAAGCTGCGTGAAATGGCCTCTTCAATCGCTGTGCGGTGGTCGGGGCTGGGTTTTTTCAGTACCCAGCTCACCACTTCGGCCCGGTCGCCAGGATGGCCAATGCCAATGCGCAGGCGCCAGTAGTCAGGGCTGCCCAGTTGGCTGTGGATGTCCCGCAGTCCGTTGTGCCCGGCATGGCCTCCACCCCGCTTCAGTTTGGCCTCGCCGGGGGGTAAATCCAGTTCGTCGTGAACCACCAGCACTTCCTGCGGCTGAATCTTGAAAAACCGCGCCAACACAGCCACCGATTGGCCCGATTTGTTCATGAAGGTCTGGGGCTCTAGCAGCCAGATGGTGTTCCCGTTCACCACCCCCCGCGCAACCAGCCCGAAGTAACCCCGCTCGGGTTGCAAGCTCAGGCGCCACTGCCGCGCCAGTTCGTCGATCCACCAAAAGCCCGCGTTGTGGCGGGTGGCTTCGTAGTCCGGACCGGGATTGCCCAGTCCCACAAACAGTTTGATCATTTTGAATGTCCAGATTTTGATCCCGTCTATTGGGCCGCAACTGGAGCAGAGCTTGAGATTCGGAGGTTTCTTGCGGAAGACTGTTGAAATGTCTGCTGAAGCATGGCTTCATTGCATTACCAAGAACAGATGGTGGCATCAGAAACACAGAGCTTGTTACTGTTTTACCGCCAATTCATCATAGCTGCGGGAGGATCTGGATGAACCTCAATGGCAAGTAGCCTCACTTATTCACGGAGCATGGAGAGCAACGTCAATGCCAACGCTCCTGATGATCTGACTTCCAAGGACTGATGCCAGAGTATCCTGAGCCCATGCATGCACAACAGACACCCTTGCGTCACAGGAAACCGTTGCCCTTGCGCATTCTGATGGCTCGCCCCAGATTGGCATTCAGCATGGTGGTCGGGATCTCTGTCGGTGTGTGTTTGTCGGATGCGGTGGTTCATCAGGTTATCACAAGGGCCATCATTGCCTGGAATGTGGGGGCTATTCTGTACTTGGTCCTGGCTTTGAAAATGATGTTTTGGTCATCCCATGAACGGATGCGAGCCCGGGCGATCCAGCAGGATGAGGGGAGCGCTGTTGTCCTGTTGCTGGTGGTGACTGCTGCCTTCATGTGCATCGGAGCCATCGTGGCCGAACTGGCCGTGGTCAAAGGGCTAGAGGGCGTCAGCAGACAGGCCCACATCTTCCTGGCAGCGTTGACCATCGTGACCTCATGGGCGTTCACTCAAACCATGTTTGCGTTGCACTATGCACACGACTATTACGTGGGTTCCGCTCGCGGGGGGCACGGCGGACTGGATTTTCCGGGTGGTCAATTGCCGGATTACGGAGATTTTTTGTATTTCGCCTGTGTGATTGGTACGTCTGGTCAGACTGCCGATGTCAGTTTCACCAGTCGAGCCATGCGACGCACGGGAACCGTTCATTGCGTGTTGGCATTCTTCTTCAACACCACGCTGGTGGCATTGACCATCAACATCGCTTCGGGTTTGTTCTGAAAACCCAGGCTTCCATGCCCCTTGTGCAAGACGAGATACTGCCCATGAATCGAATGTCAAAAATCGTGCGCCACCCTACATCAACCTGGATTTTTCTATTCATCGCTCTGGTCATTTCCGTCTCCGCCCATGCTGATTCCCAGCGGTCACCGCTCTCGGAGCAGGCGTCGGAATCGTCGTCCCTGAAGCTGACGACTTCGACGTATCAATTCTCTGATGCGGGTCATGCCGAGGACGTCAACCTGCGTCACAGCTCGGAATATGGGAATGCTTGGTTGGGGTACTTCCAATCAGGCAGCCTCGTTCTGCGCCAGTGGCGAATGGGATGGGACCGCAGTTTTGGGGAGTCGATACGCGTATCGCCCTCCATTCAAGTGGCCTCCCAAGGGTTTGTTGGCGGCAGCCTTCAATTCGAAACAGGGAATCCTTGGTTTTTAGGGGCGGGAATCGGGCGGACCAACCTCAAGCCCTACTGGAATCTCAATTTCGATCCCAATGATTCCTACAACCTTTCTGCAGGTTACCGCTCGGACAGCGGTCAGACGCTCGCCCTCCTGTATGTGCGGGATAACCGTCTGAGCCCCGATCAGCGCCATCTGCATGCCTATTGGCGCCAACCCATGCCCGATGGGCAGCGACTCACCCTGGACCTGCTTTACAAGGAGGGGCTGGTGGATGACCGCATGATCCAGCGCTGGGGAGTCAGCGCGACCTACGATTGGCCCCGGTTTCTGCTTCGCGTTGCCTACGACCCCAAGGCAAATTTTGGGCGAGACAACCTTTGGCGCTTCTCCGTCGGTGCGCGCTTTTGACGTGCTTTGAACAGAGGCGGGGATCGCAAGAGATGACCCTGTGCGTCTTTCGCGGCGAACCAGTCGGAGCTAGGTTGCGTTGAACCTGCTCCGCCGCGTTCTTTGCGGCGACTGAGGCCGCCATGCGCCTGGGACATCCCGGGCTGGGGTGAGTCAGGGTAAATACCAGCCTGGAAGGCTTGTGTAAATGGCGTCGAATTTTTATGATACAAAAAATTCAAAATCATCTATAAAAAATTATCAAATGAGTGTTTCACTGCTTCAATCTCATCGGTCTTTGTTGGATCAAGCGTTGCTGGCGGTTCAACAGCGTGGCTATGTATCGTTCTTTCCAGAGATGCCGTCACCCAAAATATATGGTGACACGGCTCAAGCGGACGGTATTCGCAATATCGAGTCGCTATTGGGCCAGCGGTTTGAATTGAACCAGTCCGGGGAGCTGGGGTGGATTGCGCCTGAGCAGTCGCCCTATGGTGTGCGTTTGGAGGTGGCTTACCCGGAGTGCCAGGCCGATGGGTTGGTGCAGGCCGGGCTTTCGGCCATGTCGGGTTGGCAGAAGGCGGGGTTGGAAGGGCGCATGGGTGTGTGCCTGGAAATGCTCAAGCGGCTGCACGCACGCAGCTTTGAGTTGGCGCATGCCGTCATGCTCACCACCGGCCAGGGTTGGATGATGGCCTTCCAAGCGGGTGCACCCCATGCGTTGGACCGCGCTCTGGAAGCGGTGGCCTATGCCTGGCAGGCGCAGAGCACGGTGCCTGGCGCGGTGGTGTGGGAAAAGCCTCAGGGCAAAAACCCACCCATCCGCATGCAAAAGCATTTTGAGCTGGTGGGGCGCGGTGTGGCGCTGGTGATCGGCTGCGCCACGTTTCCAACCTGGAACAGCTACCCTGGCCTGTTCGCCGCACTGGCCACCGGCAATGCGGTGGTCCTCAAGCCACACCCCCGTGCGGTGCTGCCCGCCGCCATCACGGTGCAAACCCTGCGCGCCGTATTGGCCGAGCAGGGGCTGGACCCCAACCTGGTGACGCTGTGCGTGACTGGGCGCAACGAAGTGACGCAAAGCCTGGCAGTGCATCCGCAGGTGCGCTCCATCGATTTCACCGGTGGCACGGCATTTGGCCACTGGCTGATGGCCAACGCCCGCCAGGCGCAGGTGTATGCCGAGCTGTCGGGCATCAACCATGTGGTGATCGACTCCACCGACCGCTACCAGGCCATGCTGGGCAATTTGGCGTTTTCGCTGTGCCTCTATTCTGGGCAAATGTGCACCACCACGCAGGCGCTGTTGGTGCCTGCAAGCGGCTTCGACACCGACGAAGGGCGCAAAACGCCCGAGCAGTTCGAGCAAGACCTGGCGGCCGCCATTGATGGGCTGCTGGCCAAACCTGCAGTGGCTTGTGCGGTATTGGGTGCGATTCAGTCCGACGACACCGTGGCACGCCTGGCGGTGGCCAATTCGGGTGAATGGGGGCGTGTGGTGAGGGCTTCTGTCCCGCTGGTGCATCCTGATTTTCCGAATGCCCGGGTGCATACACCCGCAGTGCTGGCCTGCGATGCAGCGGACGAAACCACCTACTTGCAAGAGCGGTTTGGCCCCATTTCCTTCGTGGTGCGTGTGGCCGATACGGCTGCAGGCATGGCACTGGCCGAGCGCATCACCCACGAGCATGGTGCGCTCACCGCCGGGCTGTACAGCACCCGCCCAGATGTGGTGGACGCCATGACCGAATCGACCTGGCGCAGCAAGGTGGCGCTGTCCATCAACCTGACCGAATCGGTGTATGTGAACCAGTCGGCCGCGTTCTCCGATTTTCACGCCACCGGTGGCAACCCGGCGGCCAACGCCTGTTACGCCGACTTGGCGTTTGTGGCCAACCGCTTCCGGGTGGTGCAGCGCCGCTACCACATTGCTAGCTGAAAAAACTTACAGGAAAAGCGCTATGACCTATCAAACCATCCAGTTTTCGGTTGACGGTGCGGTGGCTCGCCTCACCCTGTGTCGGCCCGACAAACTCAACTCGTTTACCGGTGAAATGCATGCCGAGCTGCGCCATGCGCTGGACGCGGTGCAAGCCGGCCAGGGCGCATGCGCCAATGTGGGCGTGCTGGTATTGGGGGCGGAGGGCAAAGGCTTTTGCGCCGGGCAAGACTTGGCCGACCCCGAAATCGCATTCAAACCCGGCGAAGCACCGCCATCGCTGGGCGCCGTGGTGGAGCGCAACTACGCCCCCTTGGTGGAGCGCATGACGCAGCTGCGCGTGCCCACCGTGGCCTGCGTGCACGGCATTGCGGCCGGTGCGGGCGTGAGCCTGGCACTGGCGTGCGACATGGTGCTGGCGGCAGAAAGCGCGTCGTTCATGTTGCCGTTTGCCAAGATCGGCCTCATCCCCGATACCGGTGCCTCCTGGGCCGTGCCGCAGCGCCTGGGCTTGGCCCGCGCCATGGGCCTGGCCCTGACGGGGCACAAGCTCAGTGCCACCAAGGCCGCCGAGTGGGGCCTGATTTGGGAATGCCTGCCCAACGATCAATTGGCGGCGGCGGTGGATGCCCTGGCCGCGCAACTGGCCGCCTTGCCGCGCCACGCCATCGTGCGCACCCGCCAGGCCATGCTGGCCGCCCAGGCCCACACCCTGACCCAGCATCTGGCCTTTGAGGGCTTGCTGATGCACGAACTTGGCCGCAGCGCAGACTATGTGGAAGGCGTCACCGCCTTCCTGGAAAAGCGCCCAGCCCGCTTCAATCAATGTAAATAAACCATAGCAACAAACGACGCCATATAAGCGGTAAAGGCCATTTTGACCATGAATTCAAGCGCAGTTGACCCGCAGCCAACACCCACCACTACCCAAGCCCTGGCACGCCAAGTGGCCGATGCCATGTGGAGCCGCGACCACGCCACCCAGGCGCTGGGCATGGCCATCGTGGCCATTGCGCCCGGCACCGCCACCATCTCCATGCCAGTGCGCCAGGACATGGTGAACGGCCACGGCATTTGCCACGGCGGCTTCATGTTCACCCTGGCCGACAGTGCGTTTGCCTACGCCTGCAACAGCTACAACCAGAACACCGTGGCCTCGGCCTGCGCCATCGACTTTTTGGCCCCCGCCCGCGTGGGCGATGTGCTGGAGGCCGAAGCGGTGGAGCGCTCCCGCGCAGGGCGCACGGGGGTGTATGACATCACCGTCAAAGTGCGTGGCGGCAAAACCGTGGCGCTGTTTCGGGGCAAGAGCTACCGGATTGAGGGCGAGGTGATTGCCGGGCTGGCGAATGCCACCTTGGTGCAAGCCACGCCTGTGCATGCCAAAAACACATAAAAAAACCGCCTCACTGCTTTACTGAAAAGCGTTTGATGCTCATTGTTTTGAGGAGACCCATTCCCATGCCCGTCAAAGCCCCCCGTCCAGGTGACCTGGAAGCAATCGAAACCGCCAGCCGCGACGAAGTGTCTGCGCTTCAGCTCCAGCGCCTGAAGTGGAGCCTGCAGCACGCCTACGACAACGTGCCGCACTACCGCAAAAAATTCGACGACAAAGGCGTGCATCCGTCCGACCTGAAAACCCTGGCCGACATCGCCAAGTTCCCGTTCACCACCAAGGCCGACTTGCGCGACAACTACCCCTTTGGCCTGTTTGCCGTGCCCCGCGAGCAGGTGGTGCGGGTGCATGCTTCGTCCGGCACCACCGGCAAGCCCACGGTGGTGGGCTATACCCAGGGCGACATTGACCGTTGGGCCGACTTGGTGGCGCGCAGCATCCGCGCAGCCGGTGGCCGCAAGGGCGACATTTGCCATGTGGCCTATGGCTACGGCCTGTTCACCGGCGGCCTGGGCGCGCACTACGGCGCCGAGCGGCTGGGCTGCACCGTCATCCCCATGTCGGGCGGGCAGACCGAGAAGCAGGTCCAGCTCATCATGGACTTCAAGCCCGACATCATCATGGTCACGCCCTCGTACTCGCTGGTGGTTGCCGAGGAGTTCGAGCGCCAGGGCATCAAGCCCGAAGACATTTCGCTCAAGGTGGGTATTTTTGGTGCTGAGCCCTGGGGCGAAGGCATGCGCCACCAGATCGAAAAAGGCCTGGGCATCGACGCGGTGGACATCTACGGTCTGTCCGAAGTGATGGGCCCCGGCGTGGCCAGCGAATGCATTGAAAGCAAAGACGGCCCGGTCATTTGGGAAGACCACTTCTACCCAGAGATCATCGACCCCGAAACCGGCGAACCCGTGGCCGATGGCGAAGAGGGCGAGCTGGTGTTCACCTCGCTCACCAAGGAAGCGCTGCCCATCATCCGCTACCGCACCCGCGACCTCACGCGGCTGCTGCCGCCCACCAGCCGGGCCTTCCGGCGCATGGGCCGCATCGTGGGCCGCAGCGACGACATGCTCATCGTGCGCGGCGTCAACGTGTTCCCCACCCAAATTGAAGAGCAGGTGCTGCGCGAACCACAGCTTTCGGGTACCTACCAGATCATGCTGACCCGCGACGGCCACCTCGACAACGTGGAGGTGCGCTGCGAGCTGCAACCCGCCCTCAGCGGGCAGCTCAGCCCGGCCGAGGTGGCGCAGATTGCCAAGTCGGTCCAGCACCACATCAAAACCATCATCGGCATTTCCACCAAGGTGTCGGTGATGGAGTTCGGCACCCTGCCACGTACCCAGACCGGCAAAGCCCGCCGCGTGTGGGACGAGCGGCCCAGCCAGATTTGAGAGGCTGACGCCCGCGCAAGCCGGGCTGGCCTTCCGTTTCACCCCGAAAAGGAGTTCACCGTGTACACCCAATCGTTCAACGTGCCAGACGATGCCGGGCAAAAGCCTGCCACCGTCAAACCGGTGGCCCATACCGAGCCGCCGGAGCGGATGGCCCAGTTCGACGCCCGCATCGACGCAGACGGTCGCATCGAGCCGCAAGACTGGATGCCCGAGGCCTACCGCAAGACGCTGGTGCGCCAGATCAGCCAGCATGCCCACTCCGAAATCGTGGGCATGCTGCCCGAGGGCAACTGGATCAGCCGCGCACCCAGCCTGAAGCGCAAAGCCATCTTGATTGCCAAGGTGCAAGACGAAGGCGGCCACGGCCTGTACCTGTACAGCGCCGCCGAAACCCTGGGCACCAGCCGCGACCAGATGCTGGACGCCCTGCACACCGGCAAGGCCAAATACAGCTCCATCTTCAACTACCCCACGCTCAACTGGGCCGACGTGGGCGTGATCGGCTGGCTGGTGGATGGCGCGGCCATCATGAACCAGATCCCGCTGTGCCGCTGCAGCTACGGCCCCTACGCCCGCGCCATGGTGCGGGTGTGCAAGGAAGAAAGCTTTCACCAGCGCCAGGGCTACGAAGCCCTGCTGGTGATGATGCAAGGCACCCAGGCGCAAAAAGACATGGTGCAAGACGCCGTCAACCGCTACTGGTGGAAGTGCCTGGCCATGTTTGGCCCGCCCGACGCCGACAGCCCCAACAGCGTGCAGGGCATGCGCTGGGGCATCAAGCGCATCAGCAACGACGACCTGCGCCAGAAGTTTGTGGATGCCACCGTGCCCCAGGCCAAGGTGCTGGGCGTGACCCTGCCCGACCCCGACCTGAAGTGGAACGAGGAGCGGCAGCACTATGACTACGGCCAGATCGACTGGGACGAATTCTGGGCCACCGTCAACGGCAACGGCCCCATGAATAAGGAGCGCCTGGCCACCCGCGTCAAGGCCCACAACGACGGAGCCTGGGTGCGCGAAGCCGCCCTGGCCCACGCCCGCAAGCAACAACAACGCACCCTGAAGGAAGCCGCATGACCACCGCACCCCACACCGCACCCGCACTCAAGGAATGGCCCCTTTGGGAAGTGTTCGTCCGCAGCAAACAAGGCCTCGAGCACAAACACTGCGGCAGCCTGCATGCCGCCGACGCGGCCCAGGCCCTGAACATGGCCCGCGACGTGTACACCCGCCGACAGGAAGGCGTGAGCATTTGGGTGGTGCCGGCCAAGTCCATCACCGCCAGCAACCCCGACGACAAAGGCCCCCTGTTCGACCCCGCCGCCGACAAGGTGTACCGCCACCCCACGTTCTACGACATCCCCGACGAAGTGGGGCACATGTGATGAGCACACCCATCAATTACCTTTTGCACCTGGCCGACAACGCCCTGGTGCTGGGCCAGCGCAACGCCGAGTGGTGCGGCCACGGTCCCATCCTGGAAGAAGACCTGGCCCTGGCCAACATGAGCCTGGACCTGATCGGCCAAGCCCGTCTGCTGTACAGCTTGGTGGCGAAACGCGCCCCCACGCTGGCCGCTGATGCGTCTGCGCTGCCCCCCGAGGGGGCCTTCGCGCCTTGGGGCGGCTCGGCGGCGCTCCATGGCGGTCAGCTCACGGAAGACACGTTGGCCTACTTTCGCGACGTGCCGGACTTTCGCAACCACACTCTGCTGGAGTTGCCTCACCACGGCGCCCTGGTGGGCTATGCGAAAGGGAACTTGGACTACGCCACCACCATCGTGCGCAACTTCCTGTTCAGCGCGTTGATGGTTCCGCTTTGGCAGCAGCTCACCACCTGTGCCGACACCGATTTGGCCGCCATTGCCGCCAAGTCGGTCAAGGAGGCCGGTTACCACCTGCGTCACTCGCGCGATTGGTTGGTCAAATTGGGCGATGGGACCGATGAGTCCCATGCTCGCGTGCAAGCCAGTTTGGAACATTTGTTGCCGTATACGCAGGAATTCTGGATGTTGTCTGCTCTTGAAAAAGAAGCGACTGATGCCGGTGTAGTCATCGATTGGGCACAGCTGTCTGCCGATTGGAATGCCCTGTTGGACGACGCATTGGCAGAAGCCACGCTGACGCGCCCCTCCGCTGGCGGTTACGTCAGCCAAGGCAAGCTGGGTCAACACTCCGAGCACCTGGGGTATTTGCTGGCCGAAATGCAAAGCCTGGCCCGCGCCCACCCCGGCGCCACCTGGTAAGCCAGCATGACCACCGCCCTGCCAAGCATCCGGCCATGCGACAAGAGTCTCTCGCTTGACGAGGTGTGGGCCGTGCTGGACGGCGTGGCCGACCCGGAAATTCCGGTGGTGTCGCTGAAGGAATTGGGCATCTTGCGCGACGTGCGCCACGGCGCGCAGGGGCTGGAGGTGGTCATCACCCCCACCTACAGCGGCTGCCCGGCCATGACGCAAATGGCCGACGACGTGGTGGCCGCCCTGGCCAGCCACGGCGTGCCCGCCACGGTGGTGACGCAACTCGCCCCGGCCTGGACCACCGACTGGATCACCCCCGCCGCCCGTGACAAGCTGCGTGCCTATGGCATTGCGCCGCCGCACTCGGCCCAGGCTGCGTGCAGCGGTGGTGGCCATCTCACTCCCCAAGAACGGGTGTTGAAGTTCATGCCCCGCGCCAGTACCCAGCCCGTGGTCTGCCCGCATTGCGGCTCCACCCACACCCAGGAGTCGTCCCGTTTCGGCTCCACCGCCTGCAAGGCGCTTTACAAATGCCTGAGCTGCCAGGAACCGTTTGACTATTTCAAACCGTACTGAGTCAAACCGTACCGAGCACCCCCCACAGCCACTTTGCAGCCATTCCGTTGCCTTCATCGGAGAAACCCCGTGTCTACCCATTTCCATGAACTGTCCGTCAAACGCGTGAGCCCCGAGGCCGCTGGTGCGGTGGCCATCACCTTCAGCATTCCTGCCGAACAGCGCGACACCTTCCGCTTCGAACCCGGCCAGTTCCTCACCCTGCGTGCCCTCATTGGCGGGCAAGACGTGCGCCGCACCTATTCCATCAGCAGCCCACGCAGCCAGCTGGCCCGCCATGGCGAGCTGGAGGTGGGCATTCGCCCGGTGGAAGGCGGCGTGTTTTCCAACTGGGCGGCGGCGCAAGTCAGCGCGGGCGATGTGATGCAGGTCATGCCACCCGATGGGCGTTTCACCGTCAAAAAACCCCGCGCCATCCACCGCGTGGGTTTTGCGGCGGGTTCGGGCATCACCCCCATTCTGAGCATTGCCGCCACCACGCTGGAGGAGCAATCTGAGAGCAAGTTCACCCTGGTGTACGGCAACCGCCGCATGGGCAGCGTCATGTTCAACGAAGCCCTGCAAGACCTGAAAGACCGCTACGCTGACCGGTTCACCATGATCCACATCCTCTCCCGCCAGGCGCAGGAAGTGGATTTGTTGCAGGGCCGCATCGACGGGGCCAAGGTCAAATCCATTGTGGCCACGCTGCTGCCCGCAGCCAGCATGGACGAGGTGTTCATCTGTGGCCCGGAGGCCATGATCGATGCCACCGAAACTGCGCTGCGCGAAGTGGGCGTGCCCGAGGGGCGCATCCACACCGAGCGCTTCACCACCAGCTCCGCCCAGGCCGCCAAGGTGCAGGCCGATGTGGACGCCAAGTCCCGCCCCGCAGCTTCCTCCAAGCTGGTGCAACTGAGGGTGCTGCTGGACGGCAAACTGCACGATGTGCCCGCCCGTGAAGGCGAATTTTTGCTGGATGCCGCGCTCAATGCCGGGCTGGACTTGCCCTATTCCTGCAAAGGCGGGGTGTGCTGCACCTGCCGTTGCAAGGTGGACAGCGGCCAGGTGAGCATGGACAAAAACTTCACCCTGGAGGCCGACGAAGTCGCCAAGGGCTTTGTGTTGAGTTGCCAGGCCCGGGCCACCACCGCCGAGGTGACCCTGAACTACGACGAGCGCTGACCCATGAGTCAGGCGAATTCCGGGGAGCCGACAGGCGGCGCGGCGGGTGCTTGCGAGGGGTGCCCCAGCCTGTGCGCCCGCTGCACGCCCGAGAAACGGCTGCAGGCCACATCGGACGAGGCGGGTGCCACCGAGGCCAACCCATGCCCCACCAGCCAACGCCTGGCCCGTTTCCGCCAGCAGGGGCGGGTGCAGGCGGGCTCGGTCATCGTCTCGGTGTTTGGCGACAGTGTGTTGCCGCGTGGCGGGCGCATCTGGCTGGGCAGCCTCAGCGCGTTGCTGGCCCCGTTGGGCATCAATGAACGGTTGGTGCGCACCAGTGTGTTTCGGCTGGTGCAGGAGGACTGGCTGGAGGCCGTGGCCGTGGGTCGCCGGTCGGACTACCGGCTTTCCCCCGCCGGCCGGCGGCGTTTCGCCGAGGCCGCGCGGCAGATTTATGCCCCGGCCTCGCCCCCCTGGGACCAACGCTGGCGCCTGGTCACGCTGACCGGCCCGCTGGAGCCCGATGTGCGCGACCGCCTGCGCCGGGCTTTGTTCTGGCACGGCTTTGGCGAGCTGGGTAACAGCTGCTTTGTGCACCCCAGCGCCGATTTGAACGCGGTGTTCGATGCGCTGGATGCCGAGGGCCTGGGCGACAGCCTGCTGCATTTGCTGCCACTGGTGGCGGCCAACCCGCACCTGCCGGTGTCGGGCAGCGATGCGGGGTTGGTGCGCACCGCCTGGAACCTGGGCGACCTGGGGGCCGACTATGCCGAGTTTGTGGCCAGCTACAAGCCGGTGCTGCGGCAATGGCAGCGTGGCGATGGACCTGCCGCTGCCATGGGAGACGATTGCGCCTTCCTCATCCGCAGCCTGTTGATTCACGACTACCGCCGCCTGCTGCTGCGTGACCCCCAATTGCCAGGCGTGCTGTTGCCTGCAGATTGGGCTGGCCACGAAGCCCGGGCGCTGTGCCGTCAGCTCTACCAGCAGTTGCTGGCCCCTTCCGAGCGGCACTTGAACCGCACCCTCACCCTGGCCGATGGGGAGGTGCCCACCGCATCCGCCCTGTTGACCGAGCGGTTTGGGCTGGGTGACCCGTTGCGGCTTTGGGTTTGAGAGGCGCTACTGGGGTGTCTGGGTTGTAGACATCCATACGTGATTGCAGCATGCGTGACGGCTCAGTAAGCTGCTGCCATGACGTCCATTCACGACTCTTGGCGAATACTCATTGTCAGTCTTCCGTCCGACAGGGCCACGGTTCGCATGCGAATCTGGCGTGCGGTCAAGGCGTTGGGCTGCGCTGCGCTGCGTGATGGTGCCTATCTGCTGCCTGCTCAGGTGGAGCAGGCCGCCCAGTTGCAGATGTTGGCTGACGAAGCCCTTCAGGAAGGCGGGCAAGCCTGGCTGCTGGAGGTGGTTGCACGGAACATGGCCGAGCAAGCCGCTTTTCAGGCGCTGTTCGACCGTGCTGCCGACTACGGGCCATGGCTCAAGGAGCTGGCACTGGCACGGCAGGCGCTCTGCAGCTTGGGGTCGACCGAACTGGGTCGCCTGCAGCGCAAGCACGCGAGAGCCTACGACGCCATCCGCAAGATCGATTTCTTTCCTGCTGAAATCTCGATCCGCGCCGAAGCACAGTGGCGAGACTTCTCCAATGCCATGGATGCCATGCAGTCACCTGGTGAGCCGCAGGCAACGGACGGACGGATTGCCCGGCGCGACCGCATGCAGTACCAGGGACGACTCTGGGCTACGCGTCGCCATCTGTGGGTGGATCGGGTGGCCAGCGCTTGGTTGATCCAGCGTTTCATTGACCCCCACGCACGCTTCATTTGGCTGGACACCCCCGCCGATTGCCCTGCCCACGCCCTCGGTTTCGATTTCGACGGAGCAACTTTCTCGCACATAGGCCAGCGTGTGACCTTCGAGGTGTTGTTGACGAGTTTTGGGCTGGACGGTGATCGTGGTCTGTCGCGCCTTGCTGACATGGTGCATGCGCTTGACTTGGGCGGAGCAACCACGCCTGAGGCCGGCGGCTTTGAGGCCGTGCTGGCTGGTGCGCGTAAGCGCTGGCCGGATGACGATGCATTGCTCGCCGACATTGGCGGAGTGCTGGACTCTCTGCATGCCCATTTTTCCAGTCTGCGCAAACCGTAGGCCCTAATTTCTTTCAAGGAAACGAATGAACGACCTCAATACCCAGGCGGTGCCCGAACACCCCACTGCCAACGCTCCCGTCTACACCCTCTGGCAGCTTGTGCGCTACATGCTGGCCTTGGGCACCTGGGGATTTGGCGGCCCCGTGGCCTTGGCGGGCTACATGTACCGCGACTTGGTGGAACAAAGAAGGTGGATCACCGAAGCGGACTACAAAGAAGGTCTGGCATTGGCCCAGTTGATGCCGGGGCCACTGGCGGCCCAACTGGCCATTTATCTGGGCTATGTCCACCATCGGTTTCTGGGGGCGAGTCTGGTCGGTGTGGCCTTTGTGTTGCCGTCTTTTCTCATGGTGGTTGGGTTGGGCGCGGCATATACCGCTTACGGGGGCATCGGTTGGATGCAGTCCGTCTTTTATGGTGTGGGTGCGGCGGTGATTGGCATCATTGCCATGAGCGCCTACAAGCTGACGAGCAAGAGCATTGGACAGAGCAAGCTGTTGTGGGCCATCTTTTTGGTGAGTGGAGCAGTCACCGTGATCACCCAGTCTGAAGAAGTCTGGCTGTTTCTGGGGGCTGGTGTGCTGGTGTGGTTCCTGCGCGCACCACCTGCCTGGTTCAAGCGCGGCGGACAGCTCCACAGTCTGGCTGCACCCTCGGCCAGTCTGTTTGCCATCGACACGATCGACGGGACGAAACTCAAGCAGATTGGCTTGTACTTTGCCTATGCAGGCAGCTTTGTGTTCGGCAGCGGCTTGGCGATTGTTCCCTTTTTGTACGGTGGAGTGGTCAAGGAATATGGTTGGCTCACCGATCGGCAATTTGTGGATGCGGTGGCGGTGGCCATGATCACGCCAGGGCCTGTGGTCATCACCACTGGATTCATTGGTTTTCTGGTTTCGGGCTTCTGGGGGGCTGTGGTGGCCGCGCTGGCTACGTTCGTGCCTTGCTACCTGTTCACGGTGATTCCGGCTCCGTACTTCAAAAAATACGGCAAGCGCCCGGATGTCATCGCATTCGTGGATGGTGTGACCGCTGCGGCCATTGGCTCGATTGCTGGCGCGGTGATCGTGATTGGACAGCGCTCCATCACCGACTGGATCACCGCCATGCTGGCGCTGACAACCGCTGCTGTGTTGTGGCGTTTCAAGAAAATTCCCGAACCGGCTGTTGTGGCTGCGGCCGCCCTCATCGGATGGGTTGTGCATCCACTGGTTCATCCCATTTGACAGGAGTCTTGCCATGCAATGGATCACCCGCGAACGCCCCAAGATCGACCGCATCGCCTGTCCCTGGCTGATTGCGCGGTTCATTGACCAGGATCCAGAGTTTCTCTATGTGCCAGCCCGCGAAGTGCTCAGTACCGCCAAGGCCACTGGTGCCATTCCCTACGACATCCCGAATGTTGAGCTGAGCCATGTGGGCGAGCTGTGCAGCTTCGACGCCTTTCTGGCGAAATACCACCTCCACGATCCTGCGCTGGATCAATTGGCCGGTATCGTGCGCGGCGCTGACACCTCTCGGCTCGACCTGACGCCGCAGTCGGCAGGACTCTATGCACTCTCGCTCGGACTGTCACACAACTTCAGCAACGACCACGAAATGCTCCAGCATGGCATGGTGATGTACGACGCGCTGTATGCGTGGTGCCGAGCTTGCCAGTCCGAGACGCACAACTGGCCGCCCGCTATGGCCACTTGATCCAACATGCAGAAGTTTGTTTCAACGCTCGCCTTTTCTGGCCGTTTGATGCAATGGATGGTGGCCGGAACCACACTCTGCGCACTCTCTGTGTCCGCCCAGGAAATACCTCTGAATGGCCACCAGATTCGTGCGGCCATCAGTGGCAAATACGTGACGGATGAACACCACTGGGGGCACCAATACTTTGCGGACGGGCGTGTTGAACGTTCGGAAAACGGTCGCTTTCGAACGGCACGTTGGTCTGTGACGGGAAATCAACTGTGCCTGCTGCGGCCGGAGGTCAGCAAGACCGAGTCCATTTGTTACGGCGTCACGCGCAACAAACAGGAATTGCAGTACAAGGACGATGCGCAGCACGTGGTGTTCAGGGGAATCATTCGGCCCATGCCCTTGGCGAAGCGTGAGCCATAACCGACGGCGTGGCTAGTGCTCGTGCCGGTGGTGTGCATCCGGCACATGCGGGTGCGCATGCACCATGGGCAGATGCAGGTGGGGGTGGCTGTGTGACCCTGCTGGCATGGGGTGGTGGATGTGGGTGTGGTGGCCGTCATCGTGACGGTGCGCGTGCTCGTGTTCCAGTTGCTCATGTGCATGCTCGTGCCCATGCGATTCCGCCAGGTGCAGCACCACACCCAGCACCATCAACAGGCTGCCCATTGCCATGATCCAGGTGCCACTGCGGTCTCCCAGCGCGATGGCGATGGCTGCACCAATGAAAGGCGCAAAGGCAAATACCGAGCCTGTGCGCGCCGCGCCAAAGGCCCGCTGGGCCAGCAGGTAAAAGCGCAGGCTCAAGCCGTAGCCGGTCGCCCCCACGGTCATCAGACCCACCGCCTGACCTGTTGTGGGTATGGGATCCCCTGCCAGAACCGCGAGCAGGGTCGTGGCAGTCACTCCCAGCACGGCCTTGCCCAGTACCACTTGGCCAGGGTCACGTTCGGCCAACCCCCGCGACAAGGTGTTGTCCATGCCCCAGGCCATGGTGGCCACAAGGACGGCCAGCAGCCCCCAGAGTGGGTTGTCACCTTGGTGCCCCTGGTCGAACACCAAAGCCATGCCGCCAGCCAGCAGAAAGAGCATCGCCATCCAGACGCGTTGATCCATCGTTTCCCGGTACAGCAGCTGCGCCAGCAGGGCGGTGAACAGGGCTTCAAGAGTGAGCATCAGCGAGGCGCCGATGCCGCTGGTGTGCTGCAGCCCCCAGGCCAGGGCGGCGGGCCCGATGGCCGCACCACAGGCCGCCATTGCCAGCAGGCGCGGCAAATCGGCGCGTTCCATCCGCGCCTCCTGGCTCACCCCCTGGCGCGAGAACAGGCCGACAAACGCCGCTCCGGCGTAGAGCAGGGCCGCCGTCGAAAACGCGCCCACACCGGCACCAATGTGCTGTACCAGCGGGGTGCTGATGCCAAACAGGGTGGCTGCCAGCAAGGCCAGCAAGCCACCCCGCAGCGCGGGCCGAGGCATGGCTACCCCACGAATTGCACCAGCCAGAGTGGCACAATGGGGAAGAACAGGAACAGCATGGTGCGCAGCACGTCGCTGATGAGGAAAGGCATCACGCCTTTGTAGCTTTCGGCCATGGGTACGTCGCGGGCCAAGCCGTTCACGATGTACACGTTCAAACCCACCGGCGGCGCCACCAGACCAAAACCCACCGTCATCAGCACCATGATGCCGAACCAGATGGCGGTCATGTCCTTGGGCATGCCGAAATCCAGGCCCATGATCATGGGGAAGAAGATGGGAACGGTCAGCAGCAGCATGGACATCTCATCCATTACCGCGCCCAGCAGCACGTAGAACAGCAAAATGCCCGTCACCACCAGAATGGGCGACAACCCCCAGCTGCCCACTAAAGCGGCCATCTGGTTGGGAACTTGCGTCATGGCGAGCGCCGCGTTCATCAGGTCGGCACCCATGAAGATCAGGAAAATCAGTGCAGCGCTGGTGGCGGTGCCCAGGAAGCACTCCTGGAATTTCTTCCAGGTCATTTCGCCTTTGACCACACCGGTGATCAGTGTGAGCGCAGCACCCACTGCAGCACCTTCTGTGGGGGTGAACAGGCCGCCGTAAATGCCGCCAAACACCGAAACGAAGATGATGAGGATGGGCAACACGCCAATGACTTTGGCCAGTGTCATGGGCTCAGGGGCGGTGTCATGCTCAGGCGCTTGGCCGGGAACCAGTCGTACATAAATGGCCACGGCCAGCATGTAGCCCACCATGGCAATCAGGCCGGGGATGACGGCAGCGGTGAACAATTTGGAAATGTTCTGCTCGGTCAGGATGGCATAAATCACCAGCACCACCGATGGCGGCAGCTGGATGCCCAGGGTTCCCCCTGCGGCCAGCACGCCAGTGGCCAAACGGCCGGAGTAGCCGTGGCGCTTCATTTCAGGCAGTGCCACGCCTGTGATGGTGGCAGCAGTGGCCACGGAGGAACCGCTGATGGCGCCGAACGACGCACATGCCAGGATGGAGGCCATGGCCAGTCCGCCTTTGAAGCGCCCCATGATGGTGGCGGCAAACGCAAACAGGGAGCGGCTGATGCCGCCATGGGTGGCAAAGTTGCCCATCAGAATGAACAGCGGAATCACCGACAGGTCATAGCTCGCAAAGCGGGCAAAGGCCTGCGCATTCACGAAGTTGGCAAAGGGAGGCCAGCCGGCCTGGTAGATGTAGCCAAAGGCACCGGCCAGGAACATGCTGATGGCGATGGGAAACCGCACCGCCATGAACAGCAGCATGCTGCCGAAAATCAATCCAGTGAGAGCAAGGGGGGACATTCAGTGTTGCTCCTTGACGGCGTCGAAACCAAAAACAGACTGGGTCAGACCGATGACCGCCGTCAGCGCAAAGGGGGGGACCATGGCGGCGTAGACGATCCACTCGGGAATGCCCATCAGCATGGTGAGGGAGTTGGCGTTGTAGGCGCTCAGGCCGCCAATGACGGTGCGCCAGGCCAGCAAGGCGAAGATGGCCGACAGCACAAGGGCACCGATGCGGTCCATGATGTCGTTGGTGGCATCGCTGCAGTTGGCGGTGAAGAAGTCCACGATGATGTTGCCTTGCCGCACCTGGCACAGCGGCATGAACAGCGCAATGGCGGCGCCTGTGGCCAGCGCGGTCATTTCGAAGGCACCGGGAATGGCGTCTTCAGTGACGTTGCGCAAAAACAGGTTGCCGCAGGTCAGCAGCGTGATGATGGTCATCAACAAGCCTGCGAGGATGGCGCTCATTCGGGCCAGTGTGGAAAGGGCTTTCAAGGCGTGTCCTTCCGAAGGGGATCAACAAAAAAGGGGAAGGAGGAGAAGCCCTCCCGCCCCAGCGGTTGCAAGAACTGACGAATTACTTGGTGTACTTGGCGATCAGGTCCTGCGCGTCTTTGAACAAAGCGGCACCGTCAACGCCCTTCTTGTTCATGTCGGCAATCCACTCGTCGTCAATGGTGGAGGAAGCCTTTTTCCAGTTTTCCAGTTCACCTTTTTCAATGACGGTGATGGTGTGGCCGCCCTTGATCATTTTTTCCTTGCCTGGCGCATCGTTGCCCGCTTGGGTCTTGCCCAGGAAGGCCGACAGTTCGCGGCCGGAGTTCTTGTCGATGACGGCTTTCAGGTCAGCGGGCAGCGACTCGTATTTGGCCTTGTTCATGGGCACCACGAACACGGTGGTGTACAGCGCCTTGTCGTTGCGATCAGGCTCGGCGGTGAACTTGGCCAGTTCGTCGATCTTGATGGATGGGCCCACTTCGTAAGGGATCACCGCGCCGTCAATCGTGCCTTTGGACAGGGCATCAGGCACCTGTGGCACGGGCATACCCACAGGCTGGGCGCCGAGCTTGGCCAGCAGTTTGGTGGTCAGGCGTGTGGGGCCGCGCAGCTTCAGGCCTTTCAGGTCGGCCATGGTTTTTACCTGCTTTTTGCTGGTGAAGATGTTGCCGGGGCCGTGCACGTGCATGGCCAGCACTTTCACGTCTTTGTATTCTTCCTGGGCGTGCTTTTCATAGAAATCCCAGGTGGCGCGGCTGGTGGCCTCGGCATTGGTCATCATGAAGGGCAGTTCAAACACTTCCATTTTGGGGAAGCGGCCGGCGGTGTAGCCGGGCAGGGTCCACACCACGTCGGCAATGCCATCACGCGCCTGGTCATACAGCTGGGGGGGCGTGCCACCCAATTGCATGGAGGGGTAGATCTGGCAGGTCATGCGGTTGTTGGAGTCCTTGGTGATGTTGTCGCACCAGGTTTTCAGCATGGCGGTGTGCTGAATGGTTTGGGCGTTCAGAAAGTGGTGGACTTTCAGGACGATGGGGTCTGCGGCATGGGCGGCCAATGCGCTGCACAGCAGGCCCGCGGCCACGGCTGTGTGCTGAATGAGTCGTTTCATCGGGTGTCTCCTTGTTGTTGAGGGATGAGAAACATGCAATATGTTACCTATTGCAGGGGGTGGATGCGATGGGGTTTACCCGGTGAAACCGGCCTGAAGCCCATTGAAATGAACTATTTTGCTCTGTTGTGGTCCCTTGACCCGGTAAAACGAGTGTGCGCGTGGGGTTCAAGGGATGGCAAGCGACGAAGGCGCACTAGCTGTTATGTCAAACCGGAATGGCGGGCAGGATGGTGGCCTGGCATTCGCCAAACCCGATGCGGGCCGCGCCCGGCGCTTCGCACCAGCCGCGCATGACCACTTCGTCGTGGTCTTGCAAGAAGGTGCGCTGGCTGCCGTCGGGCAGGTTGACGGGGTTCTTTCCGCCTTCGGTCAGCTCAATCAGGGCCCCGGCCTGGCTCAGGTTCGGCCCTGACAGGGTGCCTGAGCCCAGCATGTCGCCCGGTTGCAGGTTGCAGCCGTTGACGGTGTGGTGCGCCACCATCTGCGCCACCGTCCAGTAGGCATGGCGGTAGCTGGTTTCGCTCAGCATGTGGGCTGCCTGGCCCTGCTGGCGCATGGCTTCGCTGGCAATGCCGATGGACAGGCGGATGTCGAGCGCGCCCTGCTGACGGTTGGCGTCGCTGGCGAGGTAGGGCAGGTCGTCCCATTTGCCATTGGTTCGCTCCAGGGGGGCTCGATAGGGGGCCAGGGCCTCCATGGTCACTACCCAGGGTGACAGCGAGGTGCCGAAGTTTTTGGACAGGAAGGGGCCCAGCGGCTGGTATTCCCAGGCCTGGATGTCGCGGGCCGACCAGTCGTTGAGCAGGCAGATGCCGAACACATGGTCCTCGGCCTGGTCCAACGCCACAGGCTGGCCCAGTGCATTGCCGGTGCCCACAAACACGCCCAGTTCCACTTCCCAGTCCAGCCGTTTGCAGGCGCCGTACACGGGGGCGGTGGCGCCGGGGGGCAGGGTCTGGCCATTGGGGCGGCGCACGTCGGTGCCCGACACCTGCAGGCTGGAGCAGCGGCCGTGGTAGCCAATGGGCACCCAGGTGTAGTTGGGCAGCAGCGGGTTGTCGGGGCGGAACAGCTTGCCGATGTTGGTGGCGTGGTGGATGGAGGTGTAGAAGTCGGTGTAGTCGCCCACTTTGGCGGGCAGGTTGAACACCGCCCCGGCTTGCGGGTGCAGGCAGGTTTGGACCTGCGCCTGCACGCTGGCCTCGCTGCTCAACAGCGCAAACACCGCATGGCGCAGGGCTTGCCAGGCGGGTTGGCCCAGAGCCATGAGGGGGTTGAGCGCATCGGCTGCACCGGCTTGGGCCGCTTGCAACGCCAGGCCCTGCAGCAGGCCGGTGGCGGCCAGTGCGGGTAAATCTAGTACTTCAGAACCAATAGCAATACCTGCCCGCCAATCATGCGGTGAAGCTGATTTTGGCTTGAAAATACCCAGCGGCAGGTTCTGGATGGGGAAGTCAGTGCCCGCCAGGTTGGCGCTGGCCACCCAGCTGGTGGCGGCCGGGTTGTGGGTGTGGTTGAGCCCGGTGACCGTGGCGGAGGCGGGGGCGGGGTTTGTGGTGGCGCTCATGCGGGGGTGTCCAGGGTGTTTTGACGGGCCAGGGCCAAGGCTTCGGAGAGTACCGCACGGTCTCCCACATGGTTGGCCAGAATCAGCACCAGTTTGGCCAGCATCATGTCGGCCTGCTGGTCAGACAGGTCGCGCTGGGCGGCGATCAGCTCTTCGTAAAAGCCGTCGGGGCCGGGGATGTTGGGGGTTCGGATCAACTGGGACGGGGTGGGCATGGTGTCTCCGGTGTCGGTCAGTGCAGGGCCAGCGCGCGTTGCAGGGCGGCCTGGGCGGCGGTGGCATCGAACGCACGCCAGCGGGCGGCCACGTGCTGGTCGGGGCGAATCAGGTACACGGTGCCGGGCTGGGCGTCGTAGCGCTGGGTCAGGATGCCCTGGGTGTCCAGAATGTCTTTGCCCACTTCCAGCACCTGCGCGGTGACGTTGCCCACGCTCATCGGCAGGGCGCCGGGGCCAAAGCTCAGCAGCGTGAAGCCGTTGCCCAACTGGTTGAGCAGCCAGGCGCTCTCCGGGCCGTTGGGGCCATTTTTTTGAATGGGTGCATCGGCGCAGTTGGTGCCTGGCTTCATCGAGCCGTTGAACGGTGTTTCGTCTGGTGTGTTCAGCGACGAATGCACATAGGGGGTGGGGGTGGACAGCCGCCCGCTGTTGACCAGGGGGCGGGCAAACGGCTCGGTGCGGGCCAGCTCCAGCACCGCATTGCGCAGCCGCAGGGAGGCGCGGCTTTTGGGGGTGATGAAGTCGGTGGAGCGGGTGGAGTTGAGCAGGTTGTCGTCTGCCGCAAAGGCGCGTTCTTCGTGGTAGCTGTCCAGCAGGGCCAGCGGGGCGTCGCCCTTCAAAATGAGGGCCAGCTTCCAGCCGAGGTTGTCGCAGTCTTGCACGCCGGTGTTGGCGCCACGGGCGCCAAACGGCGAGACCTGGTGTGCCGCATCGCCGGTGAACAGCACGCGGCCGCAGCGCAGGTTGTCCACCCGGCGGCAGGCAAATTGGTACACCGACACCCATTCCAGCTCAAATTCCACATCGGGGCCCAGCATGGCCTGGATGCGGGGAATGACGTTTTCGGGCTTTTTCTCTTCCACCGGGTCGGCATCCCAGCCCAGTTGGAAGTCGATGCGCCAGACGTTGTCGCATTCCTTGTGCAGCAGCACGCTCTGGTTGCGGTGGAAGGGCGGGTCGAACCAGAACCAGCGCTCGGTGGGGAACTCGGTTTTGGTGATGACCACATCGGCAATCAGGAAGCGGTCCTGGAAGAAGTGGCCGGTGAAGTCCGCGCCCACCATGCGCCGGGTGTCGCTGTTGGCACCGTCGGCGGCAATGACCCAGTCGGCCTGCAGTTGGAAGATGCCATCCGGGGTTTCCACCGTGAGGGTGGCGAGGTCGTCCTCGGTGCCCGAGGTTTGTTCCAGGCCCAGCAGCTTGTGCTTCCAGCGCAGGTCCACCAGGGGGTTGGCGTCGCAGGCTTTCACCAGTTCTTCTTCCAGGTAGTACTGCTGGAGGTTGATCATGGCGGGCATTTTGTGGTGCGCTTCGGGCAGCAGGTCGAACTGGTAAGCCAGGTCGTTGCGGAAGAACACCTTGCCCACTTTCCACTGAATGCCGCGCGCGGCATAGCCTTCACCCAACCCCATTCGGTCCCAGATTTCCAGCGGGCGCTTGGCGTAGCACACCGCCCGTGAGCCGATGCTGACGGTGTTGTTGTCGTCCAGGATGATGCTGGCCACGCCGCGGGCGGCCAGGTCCAGCGCCTGCGTCATGCCGATGGGGCCCGCGCCGATGATGACCACCGGGTGGCGTTTGACCGTGCCCGCCGCCTGTTCAGGGCTTTGGACGTAGGCGAACTCGGGGTAGGTGTAGGTGTTGAGCATGGCGGGGTTCGCTCAGGCTTAGGCGTTGGTGGATGCCGCGGTGGTTGCCGTCGCGGGGTTGAACTCGCGGTCGTGCATCCAGGCGGCGTGCTGGGGGGCTTGCTTGGTGCGGCTCCACTCTTCCAGCATGTCCCACTTCACTGCGTCGAGGTTTTTGTACATCTCGGGCGTGCCCACGTCGGCAGCCAGTTCCAGGCGGTGACCGTTGGGGTCGAAGAAGTAAATGCTCTTGAAAATGGTGTGGTCGGTGGGACCAATCACCTCAATGCCACTGGCTTGCAGTTTTGCCTTGGTGTCTTCCAGCGTTTGCACGCTGTCCACCTTGAAGGCGATGTGCTGCACCCAGTCAGGGGTGTTGGTGTCACGGCCCATGGCGGGGGAGTTGGGCAGTTCGAAGAAAGCCAGCACGTTGCCGTTGCCTGCATCCAGGAACAGGTGCATGTACGGGTCGGGTGCTTTGGTGGAGGGCACCTGGTTCTCGGCAATGGCCAGCACGAAGTCCATGTTCAGGTGCTTGACGTACCACTCCACGGTTTCTTTGGCGTCTTTGCAGCGGTAGGCGACATGGTGGATGCGGTCGATTTTCATGGGGTGTCTCTTTCAAATTTAAGAGCGAACAATGCCGTCCTTCCTGCGAGGAAGGCTGAAAAGGCTTGAAATTCAGGTCTACCAGACCCGGCGGGGACTGGCCGCGTGTGTGAGGGGCTGCCGGAGGCGTCAGCCTTCCAGCGCCTGCCACATGGCCACGTCGCGCTCGGCCGTCCAGATGCGTGGGTCGGGGAACTGCGTGGCTTCGTCGTAGGCGCGGGTCACGTCAAACGGCATGCAGTGGTTGAAGATGACCCAGTCGCCGTATTTGGGCTGCATGGCGGCAAAGGTGCGTTCGTACACCTTGCGCAGGTCTTCGCCTTTGGCCGCACCCGCCTGCACGTTGCTGTACAGGTCGGAAATGAAAGCGCGGGTACCGGCCAGGCCAGCCTGCACTTGCTCGGGTGTTTGCAGTGCTGCACCACGGCCGGGCACCAGTTTCTCGGGCTTCAGGGCGGCGACGTTGTCCAGCGTTTGTGGCCAGTCTTTGAAGTAGGCATCGCCCGCATAGGGGGTGGCGTCGAATTCCACCAGGTCGCCGCTGAACAGGATTTTTTCCTGCGGCAGCCAGGCCACGGTGTCGCCCTTGGTGTGGCCACGGCCCAATTGCAGAATTTGCACTTCCAGCTTGCCCAGCCACAGGGTCATCTTGCCGGTGAAGGTGATGGTGGGCCAGGTCAGGCCGGGGGGCACGCTTTCCACGTTCTGGAACAGGCGGGGGAAGCGGCCAATTTCGCTGGCCTTGTCGAACTCGCCGCGCTCCACGATCAGGTCGTAGGTGTCCTGGCTGGCAATGATGTGGTCGGCGTTGTAAGCGCTGGCGCCCAGCACGCGCACGGCGTGGTAGTGGCTCATCAGCACGTATTTGATGGGCTTGTCGGTCACCTCGCGGATGCGGCGGATCACGTCTTGCGCCATGACCGGGGTGGCCTGGGTGTCGATGACCATGACCGCGTCGTCGCCAATGATGATGCCGGTGTTGGGGTCACCCTCGGCGGTGTAGGCGTAGGCATGGTCCGACAGCTTGTCGAAGCTCACCTTCTTCACTTCAAGGTCGGCGGCGGAGGCAAAGGTTTTGGGTGCGGTCATGGGGCTTCCGGAGGATGAGTTGATTTGTTTAAAACAAACGCGTTTGATCAATGTCAAGCAATTGTCTGCTTGGAATTCGTTTTAGTCAAATGCATTTGAATAGGGTAAACCCTGATGGTGCGCCAATCGATCGCAATCGTTGTTCTTGCCCAGGGTCTGCGGCATGATTGCATGAGTGCATTTCATTGTCAGGATCACGCCATGCTCAAAGAAGTGGGTGCCAGCGGCCAGATTTCGCTGGGAAAAAGGTACGCAGGCCGGTTGTTTGAGGTCAGCATCGAGCCTGATGACAGCATCGTCATGCGTCCGGTGAAAGTGGTGCCTGCATCGGCGGTGGTTCAGCCAGCTGCAACGGCACTTTCGTCTGACGCTTCCCGGGCAACCGAGGCAGTCGCTGTCTGGGCGGCTGAGAGTGCAGCCGAAATCGATCGCTACAACGCGTGGGCACAACAGCGCGAGCCCTATTCCCAGCGGGTGCGTCGCTGGCGCGAGGGCGAGAAATGAGCTCTTCTGTCCACATGGGCTCCGGTCATGGCCCGCTTTGACATTCACCCCAACCCCATCGAACAAGACCAGGCAGATTTCCCTTGTGTGCTCGAAATCCAGAGTGACTTGTTGCACCGCTTTGCCGAACGCGTGTGTGTGCCGCTCGCCAGTCCCTGTGCTGTTCCGGGCATGACCGAACGCTTCAACCCCGTGGTGAGGGTGGCGGGTGAGTCGCTGCGCCTGCATCCGTTGGGCATTGCGGTGTTCTTCAAGCAGGAACTGGGTGAACCCGTTGGCAGCGCCAAAGCACAGTTCATGGAGATCGATGCTGCGCTGGACATGCTTTTGCGCGGATATTGATCAATGGCTCTATTTTCCGGGACACCCCACCCACAAACCGATGACCCCGAATCCTGTTGAAATTTTGGCCGACGAAGTTGGCCGCACCTCCCGCGGCATCCAAAGCGTGGAGGTGGGCGGCCAGCTGCTCAAGGCCCTGGCTCGTTCAGGCCGTCGTATGGCGCTCAAAGACCTGGCCCGCGAGGCCGACATGACACCCGCCAAAGCCCACCCTTATTTGGTGAGTTTTGGCAAGCTGGGCCTGATTGAACAAGACCCTTCCACCGGCCACTACGGGTTGGGCCCGCTGGCGGTGCAGTTGGGCCTCATCAGCCTGCAACAGGTGGACCCGGTGCGCCTCACCATGGCCGAGCTGCCGGAGCTGGCGCTGGCGCTGGGCGTCACCGTGTCGGCGGCGGTGTGGGGCGGAACCGGGCCGGTCATTGTGCGGGTGGAAGAGGGGCCGCAAGCGGTGAGCGTCAGCATGCGCCATGGCATTCCGGCCTCGTTGCGGCACACTGGCACCGGCAAGGTGTTCGCCGCCTTCATGCCACCCGAGCGGGTGCAGCAAGCGCTGCTCAGCCAGGGTGAACCCGATGCCTGGGCCGACGCCAAATTCCACGACGAGCTGGCGCGCATCCGCCAGACCGGCTTCAGCCAGGTGGACCAGGAGCTGATTGTCGGCATCAGCGCCATGGCGGTGCCAGTGTTCGACGGCTTTGGCCGTCTGGCCCTGGCCATTGCGGCCATGGGGCCTTCCGGACAGCTCGATTTGTCGCCCGATGGGCCGCAGGCCCAACATTTGCGAGAGACCGCGCAGCGCATCTCGGTGCGGCTGGGGGCCCCCAATGTGTTGGGGAATTGATAGGCTGCCCTTTGGCAGGAGGATCTGCCATGTTGGTGAATCGATCAATCCAGCTTCATGCCGCTGGCTTTCACCACCTCGCGCCAGCGCGGAATTTCCCGGGCAATCAGCGCGCCAAAGGCCTCGGGCGTGCCGCCCAGTGGCACCGCGCCTTCGGTGGCCAAGGCCTTGAGCACTTCGGGGTGTTTGAGCCCCGCATTGGCGGCTTCGTTGAAGCGCTTGATGGCGTCGGTCGGGGTGCCTGCGGGGGCCACTAGGCCGTACCATTGATCGGCCTCGAACCCTGGAAACCCCGATTCCGCCACCGTGGGCACATCGGGCAGCGCAGGCAGTCGGTGGGTGCTGGACACCGCCAGCGCCCGCAGTCGCCCGCTGCGGATGTGGGGCAACAAGGCAGGGGAACCGGTGAAGATGGTGTCCACATGCCCGGCAATCACGTCGGTCACCGAAGGGGCTGCACCCCGGTAGGGGATGTGCGACACAAAAATGCCTGCGCGCAGCTTCAGCAGCTCGAAGGTGGTGTGTGCCGCACTGCCGTTGCCGCCAGACGAATAGGTCATTTGCCCAGGGCGTGCCTTGGCTTTGGCAATCAGGTCTTTCAGGGTTTTGATGTCCGAGTTGGCGGGCACCACCAGCACATTGGGCACGCGGGCCACGCCCATCACCGGGTCAAAGCTCTTGAGCGGGTCGTACCCCAGCTTGGGATACAGCGAGGGGTTGATGGCCAGCGTGCCAATGTGGCCCATCATCAGCGTGAGGCCGTCGGGTTTGGCCTTAGCGGCCAGCTCGGCCCCAATGGTGCCGCCCGCGCCGGGTTTGTTGTCGATGACCACCGACACGTCACTGCCGCCGGACAGATGCGGCCCGATGGCGCGCGCCAGGATGTCGGTGCTGCCCCCGGGTGTGAAGGGCACCACCAGGCGCAACACTTTCGGCGTTTGCGCCAGGGTGGGCCAAGGCAGGGCGGTGGCCAGGGTGCTCAACAGCAAAGTTCGGCGGGAAGGGGTGTGCATGGGGGCGAATGGGTATGGATTGAAGCCCAGACTGTACCGAGCCGTGCCTGCAGCGGGTCACAATTTGTGGTTGCACCGCACCCCAAAAACCTCTGGCCCTCAACATGACTCATCACATTGTGTCCTGCACGCATGCCCGCCATGCCCAGTCCATCCTGGACATCTTCAACGATGCCATTGCCACCTCTACCGCGCTGTACGACTACCAGCCGCGCCCGCTGGCCAGCATGGAACCTTGGTTTGCCGCCAGGGAGAAGGGCCACTTTCCGGTAGTGGGTCTGGAAGACGACGCAGGCCAGTTGCTGGCCTTTGGCAGCTTTGGCACGTTCCGGGCTTTCCCGGCCTACAAATACACCGTCGAGCACTCGGTGTATGTGCACAAAGACCACCGGGGCAAGCGGCTGGGCAAGGTGGTCATGCTGGAGTTGATGGATGCCGCCCGGGAGCGTGGCGTGCATGCCATGGTGGGGGGCATCGATGCCTCCAACGGCAGCAGCATTGCCTTGCACGAGCGCCTGGGTTTTCGGCATGTGGGCACGCTGCCGCAGGTGGGCTTCAAGTTTGGCCGTTGGTTGGATTTGGCGTTTTACCAGCTACTGCTGGATACGCCCGCCCAGCCGGTGGATGGGTAAAGTTCCACTGAAGCAATTAAGAAAATCGCCAGAACGCGTCAGCTTCCCTTGATCTGCCGTTGAGGGCGTCATCAAGCGAATGAGCTTGGCAAATGAGTTATGGTGTCGTTCTGAAGTAAAACAGGGACAAGCACTATGAAGTTCTCCAAGTTGAGCATTGCCACACGGTTGGTATTGGGTTTTGGCTCGGTTCTCTGCCTGATGGCGGTATCCACTTGGGTAGGGATGGCGAACAGTGGTGCGACGGTGCAATCCGGGTGGCTAATCGGCCTGCTGGTTGCAGCAGGCGTGGTTAGCAGTCTTGCTGGCATTGGCATTTTCAATGGTGTCAAAAAGCCATTGCTTGCTGCGCAGCTGATTGCAGAAACTGTGGCTGCCCGTGACTTGAGTCAGGATTTTGAAACCAGCGTGGACGGGGATTTTGGCCCCCTGCTCGGCACGTTGGGCAGCATGGAAGACATCTTGACCGATCTGGTCGAGCGCCTCAAAAGTACAACCTCATCGATCTCGACAGCTTCAGCCCAAATTGCAGATGGCAACAACGATTTGTCACACCGCACGGCAGACCAGGCGACGTCGTTGGGTGAAACATCGGCCAGTGTCAACCAATTGACCAACTCGGTCAAACAGACGGCTGAAAGAGCACACGAGGCCAATATATTGGCGCAGCACACTTCAGATGTGGCCCAGCAGGGGGGCGCTGTGGTGGGGCAGGTGGTTGACACCATGCAAGCCATCAATTCCAGCTCTACCCGGATTGTGGACATCATTGAGGTGATTGAAGGCATTGCGTTTCAAACCAACATCTTGGCCTTGAACGCGGCGGTTGAAGCCGCCCGTGCGGGAGAACAGGGGCGGGGGTTTGCTGTGGTGGCCAGTGAGGTACGCAGCTTGGCGCAGCGCAGTGCAGGTGCTGCAAAGGAAATCAAGGAGCTCATCAACGACTCGGTTGCACATGTGGCCACGGGTTCGAATTTGGTGAATGAGGCTGGGCAAACCATGACGCAAATTGTCTCGGCTGTTCAGCGTGTAACCCATTTGCTGGGAGACATTTCCAGCGCCACAGCCGAACAAAGCCATGGCATTTCTCAGGTGAATGACGCTGTAGAGCGCATGGACCGGGTGACCCAGGAGAACACTTCGTTGGTGACGCAGGTGGCCAAAGATGCGTCTGAATTGTCCGAGCAGGCGCGCCAGCTGCAAGGTGTGGTGAATGAATTCAAAGTTTGAGAGCCTGAGAGCCTGCGGATGATCGACCATTTAGACCACCTGGTGCTGACCACTGCCCGCCCCGAGGCGTGCACGGATTTCTACACCCGCGTGCTGGGCATGACGCTGGAAACCTTTGTGGGTGGCACGCCACCTGTGCAGCGCACCGCGCTGACATTCGGCAACCAGAAGATCAACATCCATGTGCAGGGGGCAGAGTTCGAGCCCAAGGCGCACCTGCCGGTGCCAGGTGCGCTGGATTTGTGCTTCATCGCCAGCGTGCCGCTGGATGTGGTGATGCAGCGCTTGGCCGATGCCGGTTGGCCCACCGTGGAAGGCCCGGTGTTGCGCACCGGCGCGACCGGAAAGATCCGCTCCATCTACCTGCGCGACCCGGATTTCAACCTCATCGAAATTTCCGAGCTGGTTTGAGCCAGGGGACTGGCTCGCATGTGGCTGCGGGTGGATCCAAATGGCCATTTTCCGCTTGATTGACAGCGTTGGATGCTTCTGATTTTGTAGTCAGTCGATGTACCTGAACCCGGCCTTTTCCAGCCCGGGGCGCATGTTGTACATGTCCAACCCCAGCACGCCGCTGGCGAGTTTTTCGCGCTTTTCGCCTTCGAAGCTTTCGCGCTTCTGGGCGGCGGCCAGGGTTTCGGCCGCTTTGGCAGCAGGCACGCAGACCACGCCGTCGTCGTCGGCCACGATCACGTCACCGGGTGTGACCAGCATGCCCGCGCACACGATGGGGATGTTGACCGAACCCAGCGTGGCCTTGATGGTGCCCTTGCTGCTGATGGCTTTGCTCCACACCGGGAAGCCCATTTCCTGCAGGGTTTTCACGTCGCGCACGCCGGCGTCGATGACGAGGGCGCGTGCGCCACGGGCCATGAAGCTGGTGGCCAGCAGGTCGCCAAAGTAGCCGTCGGTGCATTCGGCGGTGACGGCGGCCACCACAATGTCGCCGGGCTGAATCTGCTCGGCTGCCACATGCATCATCCAGTTGTCGCCGGGTTGCAGCAGCACGGTCACGGCGGTGCCCGACACCTGTTTGCCGGGGTAGATGGGGCGCATGTAGGGCTTGAGCAGACCCACGCGGCCCATGGCTTCGTGCACGGTGGCACTGCCCAGAGCGGCCAGGCCGTCGGCAGCAGCGCGGTCAGCGCGGGTGATGTTGCGGTAGCAAACGCCGAGTTCAAACATGAAATGCTCCTAAGTAAATAGCTGTGATCGCTTGTTAAATAAGCGGTGATGCCTGAAAAAATGTAAAAAATGGTGGGTGAATGCTCTGCTCAGGGCGGGCTGAGTCGGTACACCGCGCCGGGGTTGGCATCGGTCAGCAGGTACACCAGGCCATCGGGGCCCACCCGCACATCGCGGATGCGGCCCACGGCGTTTTTCAAAAGGCGGTGCTCGCGCACCACCCGGTTGCCGTCCAGCTCCAGGCGCACCAGCATCTGGTCTTTCAGGGCACCCACCAGCAATTGTCCCCGCCAGGCGGCAAAGGGCTGGTTGCCGGGTGGCACAAAGGCCATGCCCGATGGCGCGATGCTGGGCACCCAGGTGTGCAGGGGTTGCGCCATGCCTGGCTTGTGGGTGCCTTCGCCAATGCGCGTGCCGGTGCCGTAGTTCACGCCGTAGGTGACGACGGGCCAGCCGTGGTTGGCCCCAGCCTGAATGGCATTGATCTCGTCGCCACCCTGCGGGCCGTGTTCGTGTGTCCAGAGTTGGCCGGTTTGCGGGTGCAAGGCCGCGCCTTGCTGGTTGCGATGGCCTTTGCTGAACTGTTGTGGCAGCCAGTCGGACTGTTGCACCCAGGGGTTGTCGGCAGGGGTTTGGCCGTCTTCAGTCAGGCGGATGACGCTGCCCGTGTGGTCGCCGGGCCGTTGGGCGCGGTCTTTGTCGCCACGGTCGCCCAGCGTCAGGAACACATGGCCCTTGCCATCCAGCACGATGCGCCCGCCGAAGTGGTGCACCGCGCGGCTTTTGGGTTGCATGGCAAACAACGGCTGCGGCTCGGTGAGGGTGTTGCCAGTCCATTTGGCGCGCAGCAGCTCGGTGCCCATCTGGCCTTGGGCGTTTTGGCCGTTGTAGCTGATGTACACCCAGGGTTGACGGGCAAAGTCAGGGTGCAGGGCCACATCGAACCAGCCCCCCTGACCTTGGGCTGCCACCTGGGAGCCGGTTGACAGTCCGGGCACCGGAACGGATTGCACAGCTTTCCAGGCACCGATGGCCGGGGCTTGAACCAGTAGCAGACCGGCATTGCGCTGCAGCACCAGCGCTTGGGCGACCTGGCCGGATGGAGTTGGCAGAAAGGCCAGGGACCAGGGGTGATCCAGACCATCCAGCAGTTTTTCGACGCGTAGCCCGTCCACCACCCGCGTGTTGGCGAGGCTGGCGGCAGATGCCAGTGCCAGAACCCCACTCAGCAGATGACGGACGGTGCGCCGCACCTCACAGGCCCTTGGCCTTCAGCCGGGCGTCCAGGCGGCTGAATACGCGGCGGGTGTTGCCCTCAAAAATCTGGGCGCGGTCGGCGTCAGACAGTTGAGGGCAGGCTTCCACGTAGCGCTTGGTGTCGTCGTAATAGAAGCCGGTTTGCGGGTCGATGCCGCGCACCGCGCCAATCATTTCGCTGGCAAACAGCACGTTCTTCACCGGAATGACCTTGTTCAGCAGATCGATGCCGGGCTGGTGGTACACGCAGGTGTCGAAGAACACGTTGTTCATCAGGTGTTCTTCCAGCAGGGGCTTTTTCATTTCCTGCGCCAGGCCACGGAAGCGGCCCCAGTGGTAGGGCACCGCACCGCCGCCATGGGGAATCAGGAACTTGAGCGTGGGGAAGTCTTTGAACAAGTCGCCCTGGATGAGCTGCATGAACGCCGTGGTGTCGGCATTCAGGTAGTGCGCGCCGGTGGTGTGGAAGCAGGCGTTGCAGCTGGTGCTCACGTGGATCATGGCGGGCAGGTCGTACTCCACCATTTTTTCGTAAATGGGGTACCAGTGCTTGTCGGTCAGGGGGGGGCTGGTCCAGTGGCCGCCGCTCGGGTCGGGGTTGAGGTTGATGCCCACTGCGCCGTATTCGTTCACGCATTTTTCCAGCTCGGGGATGCAGGTGGCGGGGTCCACGCCGGGGCTTTGGGGGAGCATGGCCACGGTGGCAAAGTGCTCGGGGAACAGCTCGCTCACGCGAAAGCACAGCTCGTTGCAGATGGCGGCCCAGGTGCTGCTCACTTCAAAGTTACCAATGTGGTGGGCCATGAAGCTGGCGCGGGGGCTGAACAGCGTCATGTCGTTGCCGCGCTCGTTCATGAGTTTGAGCTGGTTGCTCAGGATGGTTTCGCGGATGTCGTCGTCGCTGATCTTCAGGTCGGCCACGCGGGGCTTGGCTGCGGGGTCTTTGATGCCGGCAATTTGCTGGTTGCGCCAGGCTTCCAGCGCTTTGGGGGCGGTGGTGTAGTGGCCGTGGCAGTCGATGATGATGGGGGAACCGTTGGCTTTGGGCATGGTGGGCTCGCTCGGTGTGGATGAGTGGGGTGGATGGGTTTCAGTTGGCGGTGACGGGTGTCATGCCGTGGCGTTGCTTGGTGCTGGCGGTGGCGTCGCTGTTCAAAAACGTCAGGAACGCCTGTGCAGCCTCAGCTTGGGCACTGACCGTGGCCACGCAGCCGCTGAAGGTGGTGATGAAGGCGCAGTCGGCAGGCAACAACCCGGCCACCGTGATGCCGGGCAGGCCCTGCAGCTCGCTGAGCTGTTGGAAGCCCAGCGCCACTTCGCCGCTGGCCACCTGGCTGCCCACCGGAATGCCGGGCTTGGCTTGTACGGTGCGGCTGGCCAGGGTGTCGGTCAGCGCCCATTTCGCAAACAACCGCTGCAGGTGCGCGCCGCTGGGGCCGGTGCTGTAGCCAATGGTGGGGGCAGCTTGCACGGCGGCCTTCAGGCTGGCTTCGCTGCTCAGGTCAGGCAGGGCGGTGCCAGCGCGCACGGCCACGGCCACTGGGGAGTGCACATAGTCGGTGCGGCCGGGGCGCACATGGCCTGCGGTGGCGAGTTTGTCCAGCGCGTCGCTGGCCAGAAGCACCAGGTCGAAGGCTTCGCCGGCGGCCACACGTTTGGCGGCGTCCACGCCACCCACCGATTCAATGGCCAGCTCCACGCCGGTTTGGGCGGTGTAGGCGGCGGCCAGGTCGGCCAGCAGGGCCCGGGTGGCCATGGAGGAAATGCCGGTCAGTTTCATGGTGTGGGGTTCGTCAGTGGCTTTTTTGCGGTTCTTCGGGTGGGTGCGTGGCTGTGGCGCGTTGGGCTTCAGCGGGCATCCAGGTCGGCGTTGCCGAAGTTCAGGGGCAGACCCACATAGTTTTCGGCCACGGAGCGTGCGCCCGATTCGGAATGGACCAGGTATTCCAGCTCGGCAATCTGGAACTTTTGTGTGATGCGGTCGTCGCTGGGGAACTGGTGCATGAGCGAGGTGAACCACCACGAAAAACGCTCCGCCTTCCACACCCGGCGCAGGCAGCGCTCGGAATAGGTGTCGATGCCGGCCTGGCTGCGCTCTTTGTAGAACTCGATGATGGCGGCACTCAGGTATTTCACATCGGTGGCGGCCAGATTCAGGCCTTTGGCGCCGGTGGGCGGCACGATGTGTGCGGCATCGCCCGCCAGGAACATGCGGCCAAAACGCATGGGCTCGGTCACGAAGCTGCGCAGCGGGGCAATGCTTTTTTCGATGGACGGGCCGGTGACGAGGTGGTCGGCGGCCTCGGGGTCGAGGCGCAGTTTCAGCTCCTGCCAGAAGGCGTCGTCGGTCCATTCTTCCACCCGGTCGGTCAGCGGCACTTGCAGGTAGTAGCGGCTGCGGGTTTTGCTGCGCTGGCTGCACAGGGCAAAGCCGCGCGGGCTGTTCACGTAAATCAGTTCTTCGTGTACCGGCGGTGTGTCGGACAGCAAGCCCAGCCAGCCAAAGGGGTACACCTTTTCAAATTCCTGAATGGCGCTGCGCGGGGCGCTGGCGCGGCATACGCCGTGGAAGCCATCGCACCCGGCAATGAAATCGGCCTTGATTTCCACCGCCTGGCCGTTGTGGGTGCAGGTCACGCGGGGGTGGTCGGTGTCGAAATCGTGCACCGCCACATCGCTGGCGCTGTACAGCGTGGGCAAGTTGGCTGCAGCACGGGCTTCCATCAGGTCGCGGGTGAGTTCGGTCTGGCCGTACACCATCACGTTCTTGCCGCCGGTCAGGGCGTTCATGTCGATGCGGTGGCGCTGGCCATTGAACAGCATGTCAAACCCGCCATGCACCAGGCCTTCGCGGTGCATGCGCTCGCCCACGCCGGCTTCGTCCATCAGGTCGATGCACACCTGCTCCAGCACACCCGCGCGGATGCGGCTGAGCACGTAGTCGCCCGTCTGGCGCTCGACGATGACGGCGTCAATGCCGGCTTTGTGCAGCAACTGGCCGAGCAGCAAGCCGGAAGGGCCTGCGCCCACGATGGCAACCTGGGTGCGGATGGTTTGGGTCATGTTGGCAACGTGTGTGGTGGAACAAAAGGGCAGAACAAGGCAGCAGCCATTGTGGGCAGTGGGCTGTCATGCGTAAAGTGGATGGTTTGGATAGCTGCTAGCATCTTTTTGCATAACCAACGCCAGAGCCATGCCAAATCCATGCAAATGGCTTGCTCCACGAAAGGTGACCATGGATTTCAAGCAAATTGAAGGGTTTGTACGGGTGGCCGAGCTGGGCAGCTTCACCCGGGCGGCGCAATTGCTGGGCACCACGCAACCGGCGTTGTCGCGCCTGGTGCGCATGCTGGAAGTGGACCTGCGCCAGAGCCTGCTGGTGCGCAATGGCAGGGGGGCCGTGCCCACAGAGGCCGGGCTGCGCCTGCTCAACCATGGGCGCGGCATCCTGCATCAGGTGGCCCGGGCGCGGGAAGACATGGCCAGCGCCCGCGGTGGCCTGGCCGGGCGGGTGGCCATCGGGCTGCCGCCCAGCCTGGCGCGGGTGCTCACGGTGCCGCTCACCCGGGCGTTCAGGGCGCAGATGCCGGAGGCCCACCTGTCCATCAGCGAAGGCTTGTCGGTGCAGATGCAGAACTGGCTGGCCGAAGGCCGGCTGGACCTGGCGGTGCTGTACAACGCCGGCCCCACGGCCGACCTGGACATCAGCCCGCTGTGCGAGGAAGAGCTGTTTCTGGTGCAACGCCGCCAGCCCGGCTTGGCCGAGGAACCGCCACCGGAGCCACTGGCCCTGGCGGAAGTGGCCGCGCTGCCGCTGGTCATTCCGTCCCGGCCCAATGCGGTGCGCACCCAGGTGGAAACCGAGTTTGCGGGTGTGGGCTGTCGCATGAATGTGGCGATTGAAATCGACGGCGTGCAGGCCATTCTGGACTTGGTGGCCGATGGCATGGGCGCGGCCCTGCTGCCCCGCAACGCGGTCGAGAGCAGCGTGCGCCCGTCGGCCTACCAGTTGCGCGCCATCGTCAACCCGGGCTTGCGCACCCGGCTGGGCTTGGCCGTCAGTTCGGTGCGACCCGCCACGCTGACGCAGCAGACCACGGCGGAGCTGATTCGGCAGACCTTGCGGGTGCGGGTGGGTTGAGGGGAATCAGATAACGTATCGGTTGAAGCATGAACTGTCGCGTTTGTTCAGGAGGAGGTGTGTCGTGTTGTGTAAGGAGCTGATGCCATGGCATTGATTGAAGGTTTCCGAGTTCAGAACTACCGTGCACTGCGCGATGTGACGCTGGGCAAGCTGTCCACCGACCAAGGTGGCGAAGCCTTGACGCCGTTTACGGTGGTCATTGGCAAGAATGGCGCAGGCAAAAGCACGCTGTTCGATGCATTTGGCTTTGTGGCTGATTGCCTGACCAAAGACGTGGAAATGGCCTGCGACGATCCACGACGGGGTGGGTTTGAACGCATGCGTTCGCTGGGCACCACGGAGCCCATTCGCTTTGAGATTTACTACCGCGAGGCACCAGGAGAGCGGCCCATTTCTTACGAACTGTCCATTCAAGTGGATGACACTGGTCGGCCGTTTGTCGCGTCGGAGGTGCTCAAGCAGCGGCGCAAAGGACAAAAACATGGTCTGCCCTTCCCGTTTCTGCGTTTGCACCATGGTGTGGGTGAGGTATGGGCTGGCGAAGAGGCGGTAGAAGGTGGCGAAGAGGACGCCGCGAAAACCGAGGTGGAGCTGACCGACTTGCGCCAACTGGGCATTGCCACACTGGGCACGCTCAAAGAACACCCACGCATCAAGCGATTTCGGGACTTTTTGAAGGGCTGGTATTTGTCGTACTTTCACCCGGATGCAGCGCGGGGCATTCCCCCGGCGGGGGCGCAGAAGCACCTGAACATCCACGGCGACAACATTGGGAACGTGGTGCAGTACATGCAGCGTGAGCAGGGTGGTCGCTTCAAGACCGTGCTGAAGCGTATCGCCGCCAAAATTCCGGGCGTGGTGTCCATCACAGCCGAGGTGACTGCCGATAAACGGGTGGTGCTGAAATTCAACGACGGTGCGTTTGCGGACCCGTTTTACGCGGGCCAGATGTCCGACGGCACACTCAAGGTGTTTGCCTATCTGTTGCTGATGGAAGATCCAGAACCGCCACCTTTCATCTGCATTGAAGAGCCGGAAAACGGGCTATACCACAAGCTGCTGGAGTCGCTGGCTAACGAGTTGCGGTCGCACGCCACGGGCAAGCGCAACGCCCTTCAGGTGTTTGTGACCACACACCAGCCCTATTTTGTCGATGCTTTGCAGCCGAATGAGGTATGGGTGCTCAAGAAGGGTGCCGACGGGTTCTCGCAGATCAAACGGGTGTCAGACATTGCACTGGTCAGCAACATGGTCGAGCAGGGTTTGCCTTTGGGCGGACTTTGGTACAGCGACTATCTGGATGCGGAGTAAGGCATGCACATCGAAGTGCTGGTGGAAGACAGTTCGGGTGCTGTGCTGATGGGGCACCTGATGCCCAAGCTGTTGGGCGAAGCGGTCAGTGCGCACACTTGGCGCATCCACAACTACAAAGGGATAGGGCGCATTCCCAAGAAAATGACCCCACACACAGACGTGGCCAAGAAGACCTTGCTGGACAACCTGCCCAGGCTGCTGGAGGGCTACGGACAAACCCCCGGCTACGACGCTGTGCTGGTATTGGTGGACACCGATGACCGGAACGTGGCCGCCTTTCGGCGCGAGTTGAAACAGGTATTGGCCCAATGCCCAAATGCTCCCCAGACTGTGTTTGGCTTGGCCACAGAAGAGATTGAAGCGTGGTACTTCGGGGACAGGGAAGCGTTGCTGGAGGCCTACCCCCGTGCTGACAAGAAGGTGCTGAACAAATACCAGCAAGATGCCGTTTGTGGCACTTGGGAAATGCTGGCAGATGCCTTGGTCAAGGGTGGGGCAACCGCCCTCAAAAAACAGGGGTTTTACAAGGCGGGCGAGTTCAAACATGAGTGTGCCAACCGCATTGGCCCGCTCATGGATGTGATGCGAAACCAATCTCCCAGCTTCTGTTTGACTTGCCAGGGTGTGGCTGATCTTTTGGCCGCCACACGGGCACGCGACCAGCTGATGATCAGTTGCGTGACACCGGGTTCGGAGTTTTTGGATGATTTGAAATCGCGACCTTCCTGACGTGCGACGTTCTCAGGCCCAAGCCGACGCAACCCAGTCAATCCATGCAACAAGAAGGCCTCTCGCCCCAGAGGGTGCACCGCCTGCTGCAACGCCTGGGCCGCCCGGGGCGCGATGCGGTGGCCGAGGAACTGCTGGCCTGCCTGGCCCCGCAGGTGGCGTTGGCGCAATGCGCCATCTTCAGTTTCGAGCGGCCCAGCCGCCCGCACATCGTGGCCATGGGCGACCGTTCCCGCACCTCGGCCCTGCCCGACATTGCGCAGGCCTACGTCACCCGGTATGTGCGACTGGACCCGGCCTGGGCGGCCATGCAAGCCGAAGAAGTGCAGGCACGGGCGCAGGCACGCGCGCCCCGCATGTTCATCCAGCGCCAGTGCCCGACAGACATCGCCCATGCCGGCTACCGCCACACCTGTTACACGTTGCCCCAGGTGGCCGAGCGACTGGCCATTCTGGCCTGGTACGACAACCGGTACTGGATGAGCATTAACCTCTACCGGGGTGAGGAGCACGGTGCGCTGAGCGATCCGTACTTGGCCCGCATCGAGGCCCTGGCGCCCGCCATGGTGGAAGCCGTGCGTTTGCACCACACCGGCCGCCAACTGGAACAAGACCTGGCCGAACTGGTGCTCAGCCGTTTGGACCGTCGGTTTCCTGGCCTGACCCCGCGCGACCACGATGTGCTGCGTGCCCTGTTGCAAGGGCAGGACAACCCCACGTTGGCCGCCGGTTTGGGTCTGACGCTTTCCAGCGCACAGACCTACGTGAAACGCACCTTTCGCAAGCTGGGCGTGGCCAACCAGCGGGAGTTGCTGGCGCTGCTGATGGCACCGGAGTGAATGGATTAGAAGTAAATTACTCAATTGATTGAGTTAAATTACTCGATCGATTAAGTAATTTAATAAATGCGCCATGCCTATCACCCTTGAACGTGCTCCTTTGCAGCCTTTGGTGCAGCGCCTGGCGGAGCCGCGCCGGTTTGTACAGGTGGTTGCCGGGCCGCGCCAGGTGGGAAAAACCACCTTGGTGCGCCAGGCGCTGGCCGCGTTGGCCAAGTACCCCGATGGCCATAGGTTGGCCCAACACAGCGTGAGTGCCGATGCCCCTGGGTTGCAACCTGCCGCGTGGTTGGCCACCCAGTGGGAGGTGGCTCGTGTCCTGGCTGAGCAGGCAGGTGCCTGTGTGTTGGTTGTGGATGAAGTGCAAAAAATCCCCAATTGGACGGAAGCCATCAAGCGCTTGTGGGATGAAGATACCGCCAAGGCGCGCGATGTGCGCCTGGTGGTGTTGGGCTCGGCGCCGTTGCTGATCGCCCAAGGTTTGACGGAAAGTCTGGCGGGCCGGTTTGAAATCACCCGTTTGGGTCACTGGCGGTATGTCGAAATGCGCGAAGCGTTTGACCTGACACTGGATGAGTTCATGTTCTACGGGGCCTACCCAGGAGCAGCTCCGCTCATTTCCAACCCCGCCCGCTGGGCGGCCTATGTGCGAGACGCCCTGGTGGAAACCACGCTGAGCAAGGACGTGTTGCAAATGGTGCAAGTGCAAAAACCGGCCCTGTTGCGGCGGGTGCTGGACCTGGCCTGTCATTACAGCGGTCAAATTCTCAGCTACCAAAAAATGCTGGGTCAATTGGACGATGCCGGAAATACCACCACCCTGGCGCATTACCTGCATTTGCTGGAAGGTGCGGGCATGGCCTGTGGTTTGCAAAAGTACATGGGCCAAGTGGTGCGGCAGCGGGCTTCCAGCCCCAAGCTGCAGGTGTTCAACAACGCTTTGTTGGGGGCCACTGCGGTGTTGCAAGGAAGCGGTCTGGCCACGCTCAGGCAGCAACCCGAACGTTGGGGCCGCCTGGCCGAAAGCGCGGTGGGCGCGGAGTTGCTGGCTCGCAACCTGACACACCAGAGCACGCAGCCCAGCATCCACTACTGGAACGACGGCCAACGCGAGGTGGACTATGTGGTGCGGCATGGCGCAGACGTCTTTGCACTGGAGGTGAAAAGTGGTGCACAGACCGGCCGCATCAGCGGTCTGGATGCGTTTTGTGCGGTGCATTCGCAAGCCCGCCCCATGGTGCTGGGAACGGGTGGCTTACCACTGGCGATTTGGTTCAGGGCTTGAACGCGGTCAAGGTCAGCGTCCAAGCGCCATAGACCCGCATGCTTTCTGCTAAAGCCTTGTCTCAGAAAAACCAAGAGTTGGCGCAAAATGCCAGAGCACCAGAATTCGCTGGCTGCCATCTGATCGATTCAAATTCGACTGTTCAAAGGGAATTCCATGCGCAACGTCAACCCACCAACGCTTCATACGCTTCCGAAATTGAAAGTACTTGCCGCTTCCATTGGACTTGCGTTGATGGGGCATTCGGCATGGGCCGCTGAACATCAACTGTCGAAAATCAACTTCGACGCTACACGAAACGTTGATGTGCTGGACATGGTCATGAGCATCGACTGGGATTTCGATAACCCGCCTGCAGGCCGCGACAAAGCGTTTTTGGAAGGCATTTTGCGCCAGGCGTCGCAAAGCACGTTCACCATGACCGAGGGCCGCCAGATGCTGGGCAAGGTGTACGTGTACAAAAATAGCCAGTTCATGAACAACACGGACATTCAATATTTGCTCAAGGACGGTCGGGCCAACGCACACATGGGAGGGTTCACGAAGGGAAAGGTCTTAAGGGTGCAGCAATTTGCCGGTACCAATGAAACGCCGGAACAGCATGGAAAGACCGTTGCCCACGAGTTCGGTCACTACGTTTTGGGGTTGGCGGATGAGTACCGTGAGGTTGGCGGAACGTCTACCTGGGATCATTTCCCGCAAGATGGCGATACGCCGCGCGACACCATGATGCACAACCACTTGTTGTTTGCCAATCTGAGTACCGCAGGTGAATATGCGGATGCGACGCAGCGCAAAACAGCGCACTTTCGGGTGTACGGCAAGTCTGCATGGGAAGTGATGACATCTGACCCATCCACAGACAAAGAGGGCGCAAGACGATTCGGGCAGAGGATTTATTACGATTCGTTCAAAAACATGGCGGCACCGGCTTCGGCTGGCGCGTTGACCAGGCCCACCACAGGTTGGGAGAGCAGCCTGCAGGTGGTGTACATGGGAGATGCCTCAGATGGGACGTCTGTGCAGGCCAAAGCCACTGGGACGTCTGCCACTGCGGTCAGTGGTCCGATCAATGCCATCGTGATCGATACCACCTCCGGTGCGGCCAACCTGACGGCGCAGCTGCATGCGGCTGCGCAAATCATCGACAAGTCGGGCAGTGCCAACCGCGTCATCGTGTATGCCCATCCGTTCACGTCGGCCCCAGTCGTCCCATTGACGCTGTTGAACAGCGATGCTGCCAAAACGGCGGTCAAGACAACGTTGGCAACCATTGCGCCTGACAGTTCCGCCGACCAAAAGACAGTGGGCGACCGGTTGTTTGTCTGGGCTGAGTCCGTTTTGCCTGCACTGTTCCCGTCTGGTCCAGCCACGGTGGCTGCTGGTGGTTTTCATTACCGGGTGTATCCCACGGGCAAGGCAGTCGGTGTCAGTGGCGGCAAGTTGTTTTATTACGACGGCACTCAGTTGTCCGATTTGGGAGCGACTGGTACGTGGCTCACGCAGGCAAGGTCCAATCTGAATGCATCGCTGACCAAGTCGCTGGATCAACTGAAATCGGTGCGCAAGCTGTCCGATACGCCAACCGTCACTCTGTTCACAACCTCCACCCAGACGGTCGACAGTTCTCTGGTTTCGCTGTTTCGCAACGCCAATGTGTCGGTCAACCCTGTTGCTTTGAACTTGCCGTCGGCTTCAAACCTGATCCGTTTGAAATCAGCCAGTCCAGGACAGACGTCACTGTTCGATTTCGCCAAAGGCACCTTCGGCATCTTCAAGGAAGCCAGCAAGCCTGCTGAACTGAGCCGGTTGGCGGGGAATGCAGCCAACGCCGCCGAGGGCGACAACTCAGAAACGGTCAACACAGCGGAGGTCGCAACCCTGGCTGCCGGTGCTTCGCACACGGTGACATCCAGGATTGCTGGCGGTGGGCTGGATGGCCAAACAGAGTTCCAAATGTTTTGGAGTGAGGAAGACGCTGGCAAGTTGACCTTCACGCTGATCACTCCTGCGGGGACTGTGGTCACGCCCACGACGCTGCCAGCAGGCATCACCTACAAGAGCAACGCCACAGAAGGTGAGGCGGGTTATACCGTCAGCGCAACCTATCCTGGCTTGGCGGGCGTGTGGACCAGCAAGGTGACGGCAGCCACTGCAACGGTGGATCCGGTCGTGCAGGAAGTGATGGTGGCCTCCAGCCTGTCAGCTGGGGTCGATGTGCAGGGTGGAACTGACGTCAATCCCACCGCCATGAAGGTGGTGGTCGAGGTGTTTGGGCCTGTTGCCGTGGCGGGTGCCACGGTCAAGGCCGATGTCCGATCCATCACCTCGGGTTTGGTTGTGCGTTCAGGGTTGAGCTTGCTTGACAACGGCGCTGCACCTGATGAGAGCAGTGGAGATGGCAAGTATTCTGTGAGTCTGGCTGACTTGCCAGTTGGGGAATACGAAATCATTGTGACGGCAACGAATAATGGCAGCGCGGTTTACACCACATCGGGCAACACCAAAATGGGTGTCAACAAGGCTCCTGAGGTGGTGCCTGCATTTCAGCGGGTCACCACGGAAACGTTCGTCAAAGAACGTTGAGCGTGGCTCGAGTGGCTGGGGAAGCTGAATGTGAATGCCATTCCGATGTGGATGGTTGACCTTCGGTAAAAACAGTCCCTGAATGGGGACATGGTTTTTCGGGTTTGTTCCTAAACTGCGCGGCAGAACAAAGCCCCTTAGCCGGAGACCCTTTCCCCATGCACACCCCGCACGCCGAGCCGCGCCGCTCCATTTATTACACCTACCGGGTGTTCGATGCCTGGTTGCCTTCCATGCACCCCGATGCGCAGAGCCGTCAGGCCCCGGTGGTGGTGGTTGGCGCAGGGCCCATTGGCCTGGTGGCGGCGCTGGAGCTGGCCCAGCAGGGTGTGCGCTGCGTGCTGCTGGAAAGCGAGCGGCAGGTGTCCGAGGGCAGCCGGGCCATTGTGTTCACCCGCCGGTCCATGGAAATCTTGCAGCAGGTGGGGGTGGCCGACCGCATTTCGCAAAACGGCCTGCCCTGGCGGTTTGGCAACTCGATGTACAAGGGCCAGCGCGTGTTCCGCATGGAAGCGCCGCACGACCCGGACGACCGCTTCTTCCCCATGATCAACCTGCAGCAGCAGTATCTGGAGGAATACCTGGCCGATGCGGCCATGGCCCACCCGCTCATCGACGTGCGCTGGGGCAACCGTGTGGCCGATGTGCAGCAAACCGAACACGGTGCCCAACTGACGGTGGACACTCCCGAAGGCCCCTACAGCCTGGCGGCCGACTGGGTGGTGGCGGCCGATGGGGCCCGCTCCGGCATCCGCAGCCTGCTGGGGCTGAAGCTGGAGGGCAACTCATACGAAGGCCGGTTTGTGATTGCCGACATCCGCATCGACCTGCCCCTGCCCACCGAGCGGCTGGCGTTTTTCGACCCCGACTGGAACCCCGGCAACACCGTGCTCATGCACCGCGAGCCGCATGGCATCTGGCGCATCGACTACCAGTTGCCAGCCGACGAAACCCCCGAGCAGGCATTGGCCCCCGAATCGCTCAAAAGCCGGATTGACGCCCAGTTGGCCCTGATCGGCCACCCCGGCCTGCCGTGGGAAATGGACTGGTGCAGCGTGTACTCGGCCCGCGCCCTCACCCTGCCCGACTATGTGCATGGGCGCGTGCTGTTCACCGGAGATGCCGCCCACATGCTGCCCATTTTTGGCGTGCGGGGCGCCAACACCGGCTGGCAGGATGCCCAGGCCCTGAGCTGGCGGCTGGCGCTGGTGGCCCAAGGCGTGGCCAGCCCGGCGCTGCTGGCCAGCTACAGCCAGGAGCGGGTGGGTGCGGCCCGCGAAATCATCGACGAGGCCGGCAAAAGCACCCGGTTCATGACGCCGCCTACCCGGGGCTTCCGGCTGCTGCGGGATGCCGTGCTGTCGCTCTCGCTCACCCAGCCGTTTGTGGGGCCGCTGTACCACTGGCGCACCTCGCGGCCGCACGAGTACACCCACTCCACCCTGAACGCCACTGGCGACGACAACCTGCTGTTCAAGTCCGGCCCCGCCAACGGCGCACCGCCGCAGAACGTGCGGCTGGGGCCGGACGACTTCCTGCTCGACCACCTGGGTCACCACATCCACCTGCTGTGGTTTGGCGGCCATGCGAATGCCGTGCCGGCCGACATCCAGGCCGAAGTGGCCCGCGCCCGTGCTGCCGGGCTGCCGGTACGGGTGGTGGCCGTCGGGTTCGCCGCGCAGCAGGCATCACCCAACTGTGGAATGAATGGCTTTGCGGTTGGTGGCGCGAATGGCGGTGTGGAAGCAGGGGCCAGTCCTGCCGTGGCCGGTGCCGATCTGGTGCTGCCCGATGCCAATGGCCAGATGCGCCAGCGCTACGGCGTGCCCGCCCACGGTGCCGCCTACCTGTTGCGCCCCGACCAGCATGTGTGCGCCCGCTGGATGAGCCTGGACGGCCACCGCCTGGCGGCTGCGCTGCGTGCGTTCACGCCGTTGCCGACCCATTCTTCACAGACCGCCTGACCCCGGAGGCCACCCGACATGAACCCCACAACGTCATTGACCATCCCAGGCCTGGAGCAGGTGTACGACGCACTCGCTACCGCCATTGACCAGGCTGGCCCCGAAAAAACCGAGCTGTTGCTGGTCAAACTGGCCCTGTTGCAAGCCCAGGCGCTGGGCGATGCAGCCCGCTTCCAACAGCAGTTGGAAGCCGCTTTATTGGATTTATAGGCATAGCAAATAAATGCCATCCATCAAGCGGTAAAGGCCAAAAAAACACTCATATCTTGGCGCTGGCGCAAGTTGGTGCGTATGGGGCCAGTGCAGACTGCAAAGCTTCCTGCACCCGCTGGCGCAGCATGGGCGGCTCCTCCACCACGCAATGCGGCCCGTGGCGTAGCACATCGCCCAGCAGTTCCCGGTCGTCGCTGTAGGGCACGCTCAAGCGGTAGCGGCCATCGGGCAGCCACTGGCTCACTTGCTCCGGGTGCCATTGCTCGCGGCGCACCCAGCGGGCGCGTTCGGCGCTGAAGTTCAGCACCGCCACAGCGGTGGGCGTGCCGCTGAAAATGCCGTAGCTGGCCTGGGTCTGGGTGCGCAGGGTGTCGGCGTCCATGTCCAGCGCCGGTGCATCGTAAGCGGTCAATAGACCGCACCCCTTACGCTGTCCCGCAGTTCAGGTCTTGAGCACACTGATGCGCCAAGGCAGCAAGGCCTCGTAGTCCTCGACAGTCCTGGCCCGCGGGAGT
>Ga0228698_1000184_pt1 | contig 57837 bp, 76 predicted proteins | sample McNCre117_Aug_MG_FD_178015 | JGI IMG/M metagenome (GOLD analysis project Ga0228698, IMG submission 178015) | Freshwater microbial communities from McNutts Creek, Athens, Georgia, United States - 1-17_Aug_MG | ecosystem: Environmental > Aquatic > Freshwater > Creek | place: USA: Georgia...
AAAAGCGCCTTGCCAAAGGCCGCGCATACTGGTGCGGCAAAGACGATCGCCGCGAAGTCATGGCGGCGCTGGATTACGCGGAGGCGATCGCCAAAATTCGCGGTTGGAAAACCGAATAGGGGGGGGCGTGAGCACAACCTTGTTGGCAGTGCCGGAGAAGATCAAGGCCGTCGTTGCGGTCGCTGGCGATGTTCGAGAAACCGCAGCCGATCTCGTGATCGAAGGTCGGGAAGACGCCGCATTCGCCATGCAACTGGCGGGCGAGTGGAAGGCCCACTACAAGACCCTGGAGTCGGAGCGCAAGCGAGCCCTCGCCGAGATCAAGGTGGTATCCGATCGGCTCAAGGGGTTCTATGACCCGCCGATGGAGGCGCTCGAAGCGGCGGCGAAACTGGCCACCGTGAAAGTGGGCAACTGGCAGCAGGAACAGCGCCGACTCGCCGCCATCGAGGAAGCGCGGGCCCGCGAGGCGGCCGAAGCCGAACGTCGCCGCATCGAAGAAGCGCGAGAAGCCGAAGCGCGAGAAGCCGAAGCCAGAGCCAATTCGGCCATGGAGCAGGCAGAGCAAGCCTTCGCCACCGGGGACGAAGAGCAGGGCGAGGCGATGGCGCAGCAGGCCGCGGCCGCAGAGCAGACAGCGATGGCAGTCCGCGATGTGTCACGGCTCGAGCAAACTGTGGTCATGGAGTCCGTTGGCACGATCAAGGCCGAAGCGGTTGCCGGCCTGGCCCTGCGTAAGACGTGGGCGGTCGAGGCGGTGGACGGCGACGAGAACAAGGCTCTGGCCATGCTGGTGGCAGCCGTCGCAAGTGACCAGCGCCTGCTCGCCTATCTGTCGATCGATTGGGTGGCGGTGCGCAAGGAATGCACCGCGAAGGCCCCCAAGGGCATGTTCGACGTTCCAGGATTCGTGGCCATCCTGAAGGAGACTGCAGTCAACCGTGCGTGATGTCCGTCACCGCCACAGTGGCGGACTCCAGATAGAGTCTGCACGCCTTTCCAACAACCCGAGGGGAAAATGAAAACCGTACTCGCAATGATCGCCGCAGCACTGACATCGATGAACGCGCTCGCAACTGGCCCGTCCCCAGCGGCCCCAGCCATCAACCAATCGCCATCCATCCAGCAGACCGTATCGCCAACCGTGGCGCCGGTCATTGCCCCGCAAACGATCGGGGCATCAGACAACCACTTCGACAACCACCAGCGTACGGTGGCCATCGGTCTGGCGGCTTCGGTATCGGCCGCGACCTGCTACGGGTCCATCCTCGGCGGGCTCGCAGTGTGGTCGAGCGAGCCGTGCGTCCGGCACTTCAAGTTCCTGCAATTCCTTGGTTCGCAGAATTTCCCGGCCGCGCATGAATTTCTGTGCCAAGACGACGACCAGCGCGCCGCGATCCTCGCCGCTGGCCAACAATGCAAGGGCGAGAAAAAGCGGTCCGGCCCGATCTTCCAGACCGGCGCGGAAGGGGATCACGGCTGGACTGCATACAGGCCATTCCGCCAAGAGCAGTAACCAGGTTCCCGGGGCGACCCGGGGTGCCTGAATTTGCCCATTCCGTTGCGACTCCTTCGGCTCTAACCTCCGAGAGCCTCCTCCTGTAGTGCCGTGGGAGTGGAGTGGGTAATTTCAGGCGCAGTGCGGGCGTGCTGCCACGCGGGCAGCAGAGGTTCTCCTGCCTCGGTGACCGGCCGGCAACCCGGCCCCGCCTGCTGCCTGACCACCAACCACTGGAGACCTGAATGGCTTCGCTGAATCAAGTGAATCTGCTCGGCAATTGCGGCCGGGACCCGGATGTTCGATACACCACGGATGGCGCAGCGATCACGAACGTATCGATCGCGACCACCCGCTCGTGGAAGAACAAGGAAGGCGAGAAGCAAGAGGAGACCGAGTGGCACCGCCTCTCGTTCTTCGGTCGACTCGCAGAGATCGCCGCCGAATACCTGAAGAAGGGGGACCCGGTCCTCGTCACCGGCCGCCTGCGAACCCGCAAGTGGGAAGACAAGGACGGCAACGAGCGGCATACCACCGAGATCGTGGTCGAGCAGATGCAGTTGCTGGGCGGCAAGCGCCGTGCCGGAGACGATGAGCCAGATGACCGACCGCGCGCCAGCAGCAAGAAGAACGAGTCCAGGCAGGGATCGACGCCTTTGGGGCCTGATGATGACATCCCGTTCAACGGCGTGGACAAGCGCCTTGCCCTGATCCTTTGACCGAGGAACCCATGAACATCCGTGACTACCAATCCGCCGCGATGCAATTCCTGAATGACGACGTTCCGGATCCGATCAAGTTGATCCACGGCCCGTTGGGCATGGCGAACGAAGCAGGCGAGGTGCTCGGTCTGTACAAGAAGCACCTGATCTACGGGAAGCCTCTCGACCTGCAGGAGGTGTGCAAGGAAGTCGGCGACGTCATGTGGTATGCCGCGCGGACGGCGCACGCCCACGGGTTCGGTCTCGGCGATTGGGGGGGCTCGGCGAGGATCATGTCCAAGGCCGATCGAAACCGAGGTCTGCTCCACTACCCCTCGGCACTCGCAGTGCGAACCGCGGCCCTACTCGACTCAGCCGAATCGGCGATGACGATTCGGCTGCCGATGGGGCTGGAAGACGTGGGCCTCGCGGTCGGGGTGATCGTCGTACGCTGCACGCAGATCCTTGACCGTCATGCCGTGTCGATCATCGACGCCATGGAGATGAACATCGAGAAGCTGTCCAAGCGCTACCCGAAGGGCACGTTCTCCGCATCCGACGCAATGGCCAAGGCGGACGAGCGGTGATGGACCCTTATCAGGTCCTGCGATTCATCCTCTTCGCCATGGCGATCGGAGCGGGAGGATGGACGTTCATCCAGATACTGGAGTGGTGGTGCGAGACTCGGGAACAACGACGCTCATCACGTCGTGAAAGTTCTCCGCGTCGAACGCCGTCGAGTGGCCCCAGCCGTCATGCCTGACCACCTGAATCGGAACGTTGGTTTTCACGTTCTGAGGGCCACGCCGACCGAGGTCATCGAATCCGAGTGCGTGGCCAATCAGCGTGTCAGCAATCACCATCGCCATGTCGGCCGTGCCGATGTGGATGGAGATGAGATCCGCCTGAATCATGTTGATGCCGTTCGCGTCGCAATCCTCCGGGCACGCCGGGGAGATCAGGCTGACCTGGCCGAGCTTCGGCCATCCGAGTTCATCCAGCGCAAGACGCACCACGTTCGCTCCGTTGGAGTGGGCGACGATGTCAACCATCCAACCGGCGTCAAGGTAATACCCGATCTTCTTCGCCAACTTCGATCCGCGGTATGCCGTCACCGCTCCACGGGAAAGGGCATCCGTGAAGTACTCGAACGACTCAGCGCGATGATCAGGCCGGTTCAGGTGCGTCCAAGTCACCGCCCGGCTGGTCCAGTTCGACGTGTCCCCTGGTTTCGTGAAGATGCCGCAGACGTGGATGGCTACTCGTTGCATTGGGACCTCTCGTGGAGTTGATCTTCATCTCCGTCGTGCTTGCCATGGCCATCATGAAGTCTCTGGAGATGATCGGACCACGATGGCGGGCGGCCCTTGGTGGCGCCGCCCTCGCGTTCATTCTGGCCGCCGGCATTCTGCGCGCTACTGACGCATCGCCGCGCGTTGCAATTCCACAGTCCGGGCAATCTGGGCCCGTTGCTGAGACAGCCGGTCGATGACCTCGCGCTTCTCGCTCGGATCCATGGCTCGGTACTGAGCGAGGCGCAGTGCCTTGTTGATCTCGCCGATCTTCTTCTCCGCCTGCGTGTAGGCCTTGTTGAGAACGATCTTGTCCTCATTCTCGGCCGCGAGACGGGTGGCCTTCTCCAGTTCTCCCAGTTCGCGCGCCTGCTTGATGTCGGCCATCACTTCGTGGACTGCTTTCGCCTGCTTGTAGAAGTCCTCGACATAGCGTGAACGGTTGGACGGGACTTCCTTCACGAAGTCACCGATCACAAACGTCTCATCCCACCGGCGCGTGGCGTGCGTTCTCCCGCGGAGGGGATCCGCCGCCATGGTGTCCACCCCCATCGCGATGTGCGAGCCAAGCCACCCGAAGTAGGCTCGGATCAAGTGGTCAACCTGCACGGGAGAGATCCCGGTCGTGTCGCCAGCAGCGCCCAGCGTCTCGGCGATCCACGAGGTGTTGTAACTCTTTCGCTCGCTCTTCGAGAACCGTTCCATGCCCTTGGTTTCGATCTGCCGCCCGGTGAACGAGTCCTTGTTGGCGTACAGGTCGAGCGCCGGCTTGAACAGTTGCGGCACCGGGTTCATGGCGAAGGTGTCCTTGACCATGGACGCCATACGCTCACCCAACCGCTTCCCGGTCATCTCGTCGGAGATGACAAACTCCCAGGAGCGCTCCGCGATCGTACCAAGGGCACCAATCTCGAATGGCTTGGGAATCCGGAACGCAGTGTCGCCGATCTTGAACCACCAATAGGCGTCCCGGTCCCAGTCCTCCCGGGCCTTCCAGTCGTCGTCGTCTGCGTAGGCGAGCAGTAGTCCGATCGACGCCAGCGCCACTGCGGCGGACACCGCGAACAGCCGGGTCGGGTCTTCCTTGCCGGCTCGCCCGAGTTTGTAGAGGCCCTGCGCGCGAGCGTTCAGGAACGGGACCACCTGAGACAGGAAACGCATGGCCACGAACGATCCCTGGAGTTGGAAGTCCAGGAAGTCGCGCGCCTGGTAGGCAGCCTCGAGCGGGGGCACACCGCGGGCGATCAGTTGCTTGTAGAGGGCCGCCCGGTTGATGTTCTCCATCCGGTCGCCGAAGTCCTGGTACGAGTCCCAGACCTTGCCGAAGGCGGCTTTGATCTTCTCCGGGGTGCTCAGGATGGTGTTCGCATCCACGCCCTGCTCGATCAGCCGCTTGGCGTGCTCGGCGTGGTCATCGTTGAACTGGCCGAAGCGCATCATTGCTCCGCCAAACAGCATCTGGGCGTACTCGGTCGAGTCCTTGCGCGTGCCCTGCCAGCCCTCCACCAGGTTCTTCGCCACGTTGTAGGACATGTCGTTCTGGCCGATCGCCGCCAGCGAATCCCGGATCAGGTTGCGGATCTTGAACGATGGGGAGATGGTCGTGCCGATAGTCAGGGTGCGTTTGGCCTTGGACATCCAGTCCATCGCCCAGCCGCGCAGCGGGCCAGCCTCGAGGGCGGTGATGGCATCCAGCACGAACGGATCGCCCACCACCATCCAGTGCTCCTTGCCCTGGTCCATGAAGTAGGTCGCGCTTCCCTTGCCAGACGTGCGTTTGGCGATCTGGCGAGCCGTGTCGGCGTCAGCGGTGATCGCCACGCCCTGCCGCTCCGCCTCGGTCAGCGAAGCCGCAGCGGCTTGATTCGCCATGCTGGCGGAGATCAGGTGTGACCAGTTGCGCAGCGTGTTTTCCATCAGGTCGCCAAGGTTCTCCTCGCCACCCTTCAGTTTCTGGAACGCGCGCTGCCGCACCAAACCCTTGACCATCCCCGGGCCGCTGATCTCGTTGCCCTCCATCTCGCGATAGAAGGGGACGTAGAACTCCGATTCCCAGACGGCTCGACCGACCGGGTCGATCAGGCCGGTCTTTTCGGCGATGTCGAGCACCGACTTGTTGTAGTCCTGCAACGTCTGTAGCGCCCGCGCGTAGGCCTGCGCACGCGAGGATCCGTCCGGCATGTTGCCCCGGTTCGCGCCTTGCAACGCCGCGATCTCGGCCGGCGTGAACAGGTGCTCCCTGCCCTCGATCATCAGTTTGGCCGACCGATTGCCGGCGACCCACGCGAGGAACCGGTCGTGCTCGCCATTGAGCGCCTGCATGGCGCCCAGGAAGCCCTTGCCGTCGAGATCCCCGTAGATGTGTCCATCGGCATGCATCACCGGCTTGCCGTGCAGCAGGAGGCCTTCCAGAACCCCGTCCGCGCTTTTCGACATCCGCGCCAGGACGTAGGCCTTGTGGCTGAGTTTCTCCAGCGGGCGGAACTGGTCGAACACGCCCTGCACAAGGCGCGTCTTCCAGTTGTCCATCATCCCTGACACCTTCTCGCGCAGGGTCTTCTTCGGGGCGTAGGTGTCGATCTTGCCGGTGGCCGATTCAAGGGCGGCATTGCCCTTGGCCCAGTCCGGCGTGCGCGAGACGGAGGCCATCACTTCCGGTCGTTGGCGTTCCGGTTGAGGTTGGCCGCGAACTCTCTCGCCACCTTCAGGGACCACGCCCTGTGGTTCCTGGCGATTCGAGGAGGCTGAGGTGCCGCGGTAGACGGCTTCGGAGATTCGACCTTGGGCGTATTCACTTTCGAGTGCCTCGCGCAATGATTGTCCGACGTTTTCATCAACGGCCGGGACGGAGGATCTGGCCACCACTGCTGCCTTCCCCTTGCCCCTGCCGTTGTCCACAACCACAATTGTCACGCGATCGTTGCCGCGATACCTATCGGCCAATTGGTCTACGACCTTTCTGGCTCCGACGTGGGTCTTCGCGTGCTCGTTCATCGGCACGGTCCGCCCCATACGCATTGCGCGCGGCAAAGCGCCATGCACCAGGGCCTCGACCGGGTCCCGGTACGTGTAGAGGATCGTCACGTCACGGCCGGACTTCAGGGCTGCCTCTATCTTGGACACGCTGCTTGGCAGCGCGTTCATGTTCGTGTCGTAGATAATCTCCGCCCGGTCGGCCGCGCCGGCCAATATCCTCAGGCCAGTCGACTTTCCGGCCCCGGTTCCTCCGGCGGTGAAAAGAACGACAGGGTCGCGGTTGGCTGGCGTGGGGGCCGCCAACATGTCGGCATAGCGCCGCTTGACGAAAGCAGAAGCTGGTTCATGAACCGCGGCCGACAGCGTGCGGTCCTCGCGGTACTCCGGGGACAACTCGCGGGCCAGGTCGGTATTGAGCACCCGACCGCCCATCGCATCGGGCAGTGCGTTGTACTCAGCAACGGCCGCTTCGTAGTCAGAGTCGATCTTCGCCTGCAGGCGATCTTCGATCTGCCTGTTGGTCAATTTCGGAGCGACGGAAGCGACCGCCTCATCGCCAGCGGCCCGCTCGCTGACATCGACGCCACCAAGCATTTCCGCGATCTTGGATCGTTCCTTGGGCGTCGACTTCCTGGACATCGGGAACGACGCGCCATCTTCAGACCTGGTGACCGCTCCCACCGGATCAGAAAGGAACATCCGCACCGCGGCCAGCGCTTTCTGCGTGTCCGATACCGGAACGGCAACATTCAGGACGAAGCGTCCCCTGCCAGTAGCGGCGCTCCCTTGGTCCGAAGGGCCGCCCGCATTTCCGCTCTTGACTCCGCGTCCAGCGGCTCCTGCAAACCCGACATTTCCAGCCAGTTCGCTTCGGTAACTGGAAGACGGAGCCTTTCCAGTTCGGCCACTATCGGATCCCTCCCAGCTTGGGGGGTCAATACGCCCAGCGCGCTGGACGATTTCGTTCCGCGCTTCATCAGTGGTCACCTCGCCAGCGTCGACTCGACGCCAGATGTTGTCGATCGCCTGAACATTCGACTTCTTGGCCTTGAACGTGGGTTTGAACAGCCCGCGCACGGCCTCCCAGGTAATAGACTGCATTTCCCGAGGAAAGATCCCTCGAACAGCCGCTGCCCTACGGTATGCCTCGGCATAGATCCCATAGGTCCCTTGCGCACCGGTTATCGAGGAACTCGCAACTCCACCGCTGCCGAAGTTGTGGGTCACCTCCGCAGAACTCCCGGACATGCCACGGAGCAGTCCAGCGGCGACGGCATGGGTGTCGATCGTCACCGAACCACCTTCGTCGTTCGGCTCAGTGATGTTGTTGAAGAACGACCTGACCTTGTGCTGATCTCCCAAAAGGGCGCTGATGTTTTCGCGGCTGCCATCCGTCAATGCGGAGATGGCCTTGCCGATCTCTGAAAACGACCCCCACGCAAGTTTGCTGTTGCTCCCCTTCCCCGTCTTCATCCACCCTATGAATGCCCCAGTCGGAGCGCTCATCCGGTAACTGCGCGGGTTGTGGGCCTGGTCGTACACCCGAATCCAGGCGGCTTTCTGCACCAACGTCTTCAACTGCGAAAGACGTTTCCCGGCCACCTGGCCGCGCAGACTCTTGGGCAGGATCTTTCCGGCGATCATGTCCATTGCCGGATCCCAACGATGCTGCTGCTGGTCGTGCCAAACGTCGAGCACCCGCTCGGCGGCCGTCACGTTCATGTACCAGTCCTTCTGCGGGGACATCGCAGCGATCACTGCGGCGGACTGGTCTCTAGTCACCCCGTACTTCGCAGCCCATGCGTCAGCCAATTTGCGAGCGCCGTCGTACCACTGCTTGGAATTCGCCCGGGTAGCCGCCGGCACCTGATCGTGCAACCAGAGAAGGTTGTCCGTGATGCGCTGTACGATCTGCTCGGCGCGCTCGTCCGGGGTCCCGGCGATCCCGCCCATGCCCGGATACTCGGACATGATGTCGATATTCTTGGCGAACGCCGCCTCTCCGGACCGGCGCATTGCGTCCAGGTCGATCTGCAGGCTTTCGGCCAGAGGGTCTTCCGTGGCCTTCTTCGCGGTCGGCCGTCTTGCGCTGACGGTTGAGGCGACAGCCACCACATCGCCATCAGCGCCGCCCGCATATCGGTCTGACAAAATCTTTGTGTCCTCGGCGGAGAACACAACGTAGTTGCTCTCTTTGGGCTGAAGCGCATCAGCGTACTGGATTCCAAGCACGCCACGCGCCAACAGTTCCATGCTTGCGTCTCTTGCAGACCCTAGTTTCTGCGCCATCCCCCTGTATGCCGCTCCACCAGTCCCAGACTCTGGCAACCCAAAGCCAGACCAGGCTGCCTTGACAACGTCAGGCTGATCATTGAATCCCCTATCCCACCTAAGCATGTTCGTAGTTTCAGGAATATCTGCCGTGTACAAACCTCCGGCGTACTCCACCTTCATTTTCTTGAGGAGGGCGATTGCCGAATCAATTTCGGCATCACTGGCATCGTCCATCCATCCAGAATCTCTCTCCTTTGGATCGCGCATCGCATCAAAGGTGTCACGAGCATCGACCAGCCCGTTGTCTACGGCATATCGCAAAGCCTCCCCGGGGACCTTGCCGAATTTCTCGACCGCCGTCTCGTAAAGTTCCTCAATTGGGACCAAGCCAAGCTTTGTTACCTCTTCCGACAGTTGCCTTCTATGCCATTCCGCGATTTCCGGCTTGCTCGTGAAATACAAACCCCACCCATAGTCGTTATCGCCACTCCCTTCCCCAATTTTGGCAGTGTCGAATTTGGATATCCCTCGACGGCCGGAACCGTGGTAGGCAATCATGGCGGCCACCGACCCGTCGGCACCATGGAAATTATCGACGGCCGATTCGTTCGAGATTTCCCGAAGGAACGTCCGCACCTCGGCGTCGGTCGCGCCGTTGCTCTTGAACCATCCGCGCAACCAGTCCATGAACCGGCCAAGCATCGTGCGCGGCGTGCGCAGCGCGGTGGCGTTCACCCCGTACCGGTCTGCCAACCCTGAGAAGTCGCCCGTGGTGTCGGCGGCGATCAACTCCATCAAGGCCTCTTCCATCGACAGCCGACCGACCGCGATGCCACGGTCAGCCGCCACCGCCTCGGAAAGTGCCTGCACAGTCGCATTCGCGCGAAGCCCCTGCGCCCGGCGCATTGCCTCGCCACCGGTCGCCCGGTTCAATGCGTCGAACCCTCGGTGCCCGCCCTCGTGAGCCGCCACCCAGAGCGCACGCGCCCGGGATGGGATGGCCTCAGCAACAATGTAGACCCGGCCCGTGCCCTTGACGTAGGCGCCCTCAAGCACGTCTCCGCGCTGCAGCTTGAGCGCATCGCGAACATCGTCAGGCAGGTCAGCGGCCGTGGCCACCACTTCGACGTTCTTGCGTGGGCCGATCCATGCTCGGACTTGGGCGACCGTGGGGTTCTCGCTCCGCCGCGAGTCCGCCACAGTGGCGGACTGCTCCGACTCCGGCTGCGCCGCGGCGGGGGGCACCGCGCGATCGGTGGCGGCGCGCTGGGGGGCTCGGGGAGTCGTCCGCTCGCCGCCGGCCCACTTGGTCACCCGCTGGGTCGTATCGCCGTTGTCGAACCAGTCCTGCAGTTGCTCCGGCGTCATGCCGACCACACCACCGTGGCGGGCCGCGCCCTTCTCGTACTGCGCGCGGTACAGGCGCAGCGCCTCCTCGGCGTTCTGGGCCCCAGCCACGATCTTGTGCTCGTCGAATCGACCGCCCTCAGTGTTCTGGTCGATGACGAAGAACTTCCCGCGCCACGACAGGGGCGTCCCCGCCTTGACGAAGATGTCGATGTGGTCGCCGTCCTTGCCGCGCGGCACCCCGGTGATGTAGCCGTAGTGGACTCCGCGCATCTTCACGCGCCAGCGCTTGCCGTTCGGGTCGACTCCTGTGCGTTCCGATTCGTTCGGGTTCTCCACCGAGATGTTGAACCCAGCAAGGGAAAACTTTCCCTTTTTATAGTTGCCAGCCCGCGTCATTGGCTCGGTAGGCTGGGGCAGGTCGTTCTTCTTCGAGGTGGCCGCCTCGTGCGCAGCGCGATCGACCCGCGCGCCGCGCGCCGGCACGATGTCCTCCGGCATCTCGTTCGGCGCCGAAGGAATGCGCTCATCCTGCGACAGGGTGGCACGGGCGTCGGCCGCACGCTTCAGACGTTCCACCTCGAGCGAGGTGGCCTTGTTGGCAGCAATCCCTTCCCGGCGCAGTTCGGCCTCGAACCGGCGCACCGGATCAGCCACCCCCTCTTCAGACATCACGCGGGACAGGATCTGGTCGCGGCGGGCCGCAGCCTCATGCCGGCGCGCTCCTTCCACGCGGGCGTCCACGTCTGCCGTGGTCGCAGTTCTGGCGGATTCGGCGGCAGTACGCGCAGCCGCCTCAGCCTCGGCCATGGCTACGCGATCGGAAGGCTCCGCGAGCGCTTGGGCCTTTGTCGCGTCCGATCGCTCTGCGGCCCTCTGGGCGGCTCCTGCGGCGTCTTCCGCGGCGGCCTCCTGGAGGGGGCGCTGGTCCTCGACCCGGTTGGCGCGGTTCGGAAGTTCGCCACCGTAGGTCGACACCTCCCCTTCGACCGTGCGCCCGGTCGGCCGCTCGCCCGTCTCGGCAGGAAGTCCGCCACTGTGGCGGACTGGCGCGACCGCCGTGCCCGGCCCAGCAGGGGCCTCCGGGGTGTTCTGCCCCATCACGAAGTCCGGCCGCTCGTTCCATGCCGTCAGCAGACGCTCGACCCCGTCAATCGCCTGCGTGCGCGTCACCTCGTCCAGGCGCGGGTTGCGCGCGATGGCAAGAGCCTGCATCAGTTCGTTGGTCGACTGCGGTCCGAACCGCTCGTCCTCGCGCATGCCGCGCAGGATGTCCCGATCGATCGCCGCATCGGCGAACTTCACCCGACCCTCGAGCGTGTCGTAGAACGGGGCCTCCGCCCCGCTCACCGCGTTGCTGGCAGCCTGGATGGCATCATCCACAGTGCCTGCGTTGGCTATGTCCGCCAACACCTTGCGGGTCTTGTCCTCTTCGATCGCGCCCGCGCGCCTCGCAGGGGTCAGGACTGCGCCGGGCCCGGCAATGATGCCCTCTCGCGCCGAGTTGAGAAGGACGTCTTCGAACAGCCCCTGCTCCGGGCGAACCTTCTGCACGCCGACATTGGTGGCGAACTGCTCTGCACCACCCTGCAGGCCCTCGGATCCGACAGCCACCACCGTGCGCGCGCCACGGCCGGCGATCCCAGTGACGCCGGCCGCCGAACCTTCCAGACCGAAGCGCCCGGTGATTGCGCCCATGCCGGCAGCCAATCCGATCGACGCCCACTCCTCAGCCGTGCGCGGCAGTCTCTGCCCCAGCGCCTTCTTGGCATCCGCCTCTGACATCGTCTGGCGCATCTCCTGGTACACAGGAGAGTTCGCCTGCAGGTCAGAGTCCTTCAGTTCCTGGATCTTGTCGTAGATGTTGCCGCGCACCTCGCCTGCGGCCATCCCGGCCCCAACGCCCTCGAGCACGTGCCGCGCAGCGGCCTCGCCAACGCCGGCCCCCTTGAGAGCCAGCCCAAGGGCCTTGAACGGTCCAAAGTTGCCAGCGAAGTCAGCGACCAATGACAGCGGGTCCACCGTGGCAACATGCTTGGCCCAGATGGCGACCTTGTCCACCTCGCCGTCCGCACGCTCGAGTTGGTTCTGCAGGCGACGGTTCTGGACCTTCTGCCATTCCGACTGCTTCTCCTGCCCGCTCTTGATGAACTCCTCGAGGGCGTTGGAGATGAAGTTCCCCGGAGAAACCAGATCGGGGATGGTCTTGACCAGACCTACCGCAGCATTCGCGGTGTTGATGACCGTATCGTTGACCGCAGCCAGCGTCGATCGCTTCGGAGCGCCACCCTTCGCCTTGGGCGACAACGGGCTCGCGTCGATGTCGAACTCTTCCTCCGAAGGAGCAGTCTGCTGACCGCGCGCTTCTGGGAGTTCTGCGCCGGAAACCATGTCGAAGGCCTGCGCCAACTTCTGGCCGTACTTCGGGTCCTCAGCGTAGCCGCCCTGAACCATGCCCTGCACGAAACGGCTGATGTCGCCACCAGCCCCGACCGCCCCTCGATACCGCGGGTTGCTGCCGATCAGGTTGGCGTAGTCCTCGGCAAAGGCCTCCGGGGTGTCATAGGCCCGGTACTTGTCCACCGTGCCCAGCATGTTGTCGCGAGCCGGAGCAGAAGGGCCACCCCATCCTGTTGCCTTGATGTTCCCCAGGTTGTTGGTGCCCGGGATGACCGACCTCCCCCAACCAGTCTCAAGCCCCCACTGGGCGAGAATGGCCCGCGGGTCGACGCCCAACTTCGCGCCGGCCTCGGCTGCCGCTTGGCCATACGTGTCAACGAAGTCGGCTACGCCGCCGCCGGTCCGGGGGGCAAGTTCCAGCCCAAGGGTGTCGGCCATCAAGTGTTCCCGTTGATCATGCCGCGAATTCGCCGGTTCTGTAGCCCATCGGCAGGTCCTCTATTCACGTCCCCCGTCCAAGGAACAAACGGCACATCGGTCGGATATTCATCTGACCTAGCCGCTTTCGGCTCATCGGGCGGGGAAGCCGCCGGTTGCGCCTGCTGCTGACCGCTGCGCCGAAGCCCATGCTGACGCATCCACTGGTCGAACTGGCGGTTGGACCGATTCAGGTACTCCTCGGAGCGCGCTTTGATGTACTCTTCCTTCGACATGGATCTGTCACCAACATCGACCGAAGCGCTGCCACCCCAGCCCTTGCCGGGGTGCTCCATGTAATCCTTCTTCGCCGCGGCCTCGGCTTCCTTCTTGCTCGGCAACGGCGCACCCAGAGAGGCAGTCACCGCCTCCTCAGGGTTCATGCCGCCACGGACCAGCAGCCCGGCGATCTCCTTCCGGCCGGGCAAGGTGTCGGCGTCAATCTTCGGGCGTCCGAGATCATCCACTTCGGTCTTGAACGCCTTGTCGATGCCGGCCAACGCCGTGTTGACGTTGCGTTGCACCTGGGCATCGTTGGGCTTGGGTTGCTGGGATCCCCAGCGGGTGCCACGTTCGATCGCCCCAGTCTCTGCTTTGGTGCGTTCGGTCTGGGCGTCGATCAATCCCTCGTTTTTCTTGTAGACGCCAGCGTGCGCCCGGTACAGGTCAGCCTGCTCGGGCGTCAGCGGCGTTGGAGTTTTCTCCGGCCCATAGGTCGGCTCTGCTCCGGGCTCGCCCGTGTAGCGCGCCTGGTCAGGGGCCAGCGTGTAGGGCTTGGAACGCTCACGCTCGAGCAAGATCGGCGAGAGACGTTGCTGATGCTCGACATCGCGCGGCACAGCAGCGTCGGCCTCTTTCATCCGGAGCCCGGACTGCAGTTCAGCCAGCCGCGCCGACCGCGCCTCTTCCAGCGCCGACCGCTCGCGCGCAAGATCCAGTTCCGCACCCTTGCGGATCTCGGTGCGCGCCATCTCCCCGCCGACTTCGGCAAGGGCACCACCAGCACCGGCCGCAGCCTGCGAGAAGTTGAACGCCATCATGCCTCCATCGGTTGCTCAGACTGCCCTGCTGGGGACGCCTGCTGAGTCTGGCCCATCAGCGCATTCTGCACCTGGTCCTTCTGCATGCCGATGCCTTGCATCACAGTCGCGGCAGCAAACTGCATCGCGCCCTTTCGGTCATCTTCCGATACCGGCTTGCCCGCCTCGGACACGAAATCCGCCACTTCGGCGGCCACCTCGATCGCCGCAGCGACGACCGATGGCGCGGACACCTGCCCCTTTGCCGCCCGCAACACCATCCCCATGAGCCCGGCAGCGCCCTCGCCGATCATCTGCGCGGGCGGAACCTGTCTGGACATCTGCTGCATCACCAAGTCCTTCGCCTGCTCCGAGTACAGGATCTTGGCCGCCGCCATAACCAGCCGCTCGTACTCGGGCTTCAGTTCTGCCGGGATGGCATCCGCCGCCTTGGTGCGTGAACCGATTCCAGCCTGCGCGCGCTCCTGCTCCGGAGACTCCGCGCCTTCTTCCGAATCTGGGTGGGGAGCCTCAGCTTCCGTCTGCTCGTCGATCATCCCGGCCATTGGTCACCCCTGAGAGTTGATCATCCCGACGCGAGGCATGTTCATTTGCCCGCCGGGGTACAGGTTCGTTTGCTGGTTCAGCCTGAACGGGATCCCGGGGATGTTGTTCTGCCGGGCCAGTTTCTGCTGGAGAAGTTCCAGTTCCATCGCGTCCTTCTCGCGCAGGTACTTCAGGCGCTCTTGATTCGGGTCCTTCGTGAATCCCTTCTCGACGAATCGCCCGCCCATGTTCAGCGCCGTGCTTGCGAGCAGCGGGTTTCCTTTCCCCCACTCCATGAGGCCATCGATCAGCCCGCCGGATGGCTTGCCGGCCGCCGTCGAAGGGGGGCCCTGAAACTGACCGGTGTTGTAGTCGCCAAGCCTGTCTTGCCACTGCGCGGCGTCCGATCCAGCCGGAGCGCCGCCGGACAGCTCGGCCGGGATCTGGGAGTCGATCATCCCCTTCCCAGCAAGCGATTGCTCGGCGAGCGGCTGGGATCCAACCGAATCCGCCACTGTGGCGGGCTGCGCGGCATCCACCCCGCCGGGCAACGGGGACTGCGCGACCTGGTCCTTCGCAGAAACTCCGAACGTCTGCACCCCTTCATTGGTCGGGGCAGTCGCCAACCCAGTGGCAGCGGTCGGGTCCTTCCCCGACAGGGTCGAGGTGGTCATTGCTTCCGTGGTCGTCGGGGCGGCAGCATCCGCCACTGTGGCGGACGTGCCGGCCTCAGCCCCCGCAGTGGCTGCGCCAGAAAGCAGCCCTGACCCGAGACTGATCACGGACCCAGCAAGAGCGACGTCCTTGTTATCCATGGCCGCACCAGCGGTCGCCACCACCGCACCAGCAATCATCGCGCCGGTGACCGCAACCCCAGCCACTTCAGCGCCAACCAACATCAGGATCGGAATCGCTACTGCCATGAAGGTCTCCAATAGCAACGGACCGGGATAAACCCCTCTTCGCGTGCCCAGCGGTCATACCTCTTGTCCGGGTTCAGGGTCAAGAACTCCCCGTCGGCTCCCTGACCTCGCGCCCATGTCTCAAGTTCGGAAAGGCATTCGCTGCCGCCCTTCCCCGTCAACGCAACGACCTGCAGCTGTTTCCCGCGCAACCAAGGGTGATCGACCACGATCCCGGCGGCAACGGAAAGAAGAGCGCCGCCCTCTTCTCCAACCATCGCGCAGACGTCGCCTTGCGCAGAGCAAAACGCCTTGACGAACCTGCGCAACTTCTCCGGGTCGACGTGCCTTTCGTGCCCAATGCCACTGGTCACCAACGAGAGGAGAGCGTCTCCATCGCCATCTGCTGCAGTTGCTCGTCGGACAATCATCCTCCCGTGCCTGCATCGACATAACCCGGTTGCGGTGGCGGAGAAACCTTGTCGAGTCTCGTGTTCAGATCCTTCAGCCACTGCGGCTCCGCGTTCGGCGCGGACGTTGTCGTCTGTCCAAGCGTATCAGCAAGGCCCTTGTCGAAGGTCAGGAGGGAGTCCATGCCGGGGATGTTGCTGATCTTCCCGATAATCCCCAGCCCCGCCTGCAACAGATTCGACTGCTGCTGAAGCGCGGCCACCTTCGCCTCACCAGACAGGTCCGATGTCATGATCTTGTTCATCGCGTCGGTGGCCTGCTGGTACAGCTTGCTCGCGCCCTCGTTGCTCGAGATCAACGTCTTGTACCCGGCCTCAATCCCGGCCAAGTCCTTGGACTGCGCCCCCCTGAGGGACTGCAACGAGAAGTCCTGAAGTCCTTTGTATCCCTGCGAAAACGTGTCCTGCTGGCCCTTCAGGTTCTGCATGCCGAATGCGGCGGCCGTGCCGGCATCCGCTTGCGCGATTGGAAGTGCGGCGCTCATCGCCGCCATCTCGCCGGCCTGAACTCCCATGCTGCTGTTGATCAGGCCCCGGCTGTTCGCTGCCTGCGCCGCCCGCGTGCGCGCGCCGGTCAGCAGCGGGTTGTCCGACCCCATGATGTTGGTGAACCGCTTCTCGACCGACATGTCATCGGTCATAGCTCCCGCAGGAGCCCCGGCGGCTTGCGACTGCACCTGGCCGAGAGCAGCGCTGTTCACCAGACCGGTCGCGGCTTGAGGCGTCGGCTGCGCTCCGCCGATCTGCTTGATCGCGTCCGTGCCGAAGAGATCGTCTGTGGTTGCCATGGATTATGACCTGAGGTATGCGTAGGCGCTCGCACCGAATAGAACCAAGAGTGGGTCCCCAGCGGACCCTCCGAACGATGTGCCGGCGGTAAAAGTCACAATCGTGCCAGAAGGGCCATCGGCATTGGCCCCGATCGTCAACGCTCCAGTGATCGTGACCATCGTCGACGTTTTCAGGTTGTATGCCGCCACAGTGTTCCCGGTCGGCGTTCCGCTGGCCGAATGCCACGTCGGAGAAGAATGCACAACGCTGGCCACGTTCGCCATTTGTGCGGAAGGCGGGCGAGAGACAAAGACGTGAATGAGCGCCGTCCCCTCGCGGAATGCATGGAACCCGCACCGCTGCGTGGTGGCGGTCGAAAGTCTTCCATCGAACACCCGGATTGCATAGTCCATCAACAGCAATCTGGTCAAGTCATGAGGCGGGCTCTCGTACTCGGTCTTGCTGCTTCCGCGCTCGATCTGCACCTTCGCGATGTCAAGAGTCGCCCCGGAAACCTCCCCAAGCAATGTATGGGACGGGAGAAAAGATGTCGCGGAGGCAGAAACGGCCCATCCCTCGCTACCTCCGAGAAAGTTGCTCCCCGCATTCAGGACCAGCGACCAGAAAACTCGACCATCGAACGTCCCGGACGCTCCAGAAGTCAATGGCGGAATCGTTATCGTCAAGTCTGTCCAGTTGGTTGCGTCCAAAGTAACGGACGCGAGGTAACGATAATCAAGCCCGCCAAAGTAGAAGCCAATCCCAAGAATGGCCCCATTTATGCTGGACCTCATCTTGAGAGAGACGGTGATGAATTCGGCGGCAGAGTTGTTTATCAACAGCCCTGGCAAATACCCTGACCCGTTGAACTGCACACCGAGCGAAGTACTCGCCGGAGGAGATACCGAAGACTCCGACGTCAGTCGAATGTAGTACGACTCACCATCTGGGCCGCCCGCAATGCGTTGAGCGGTTGGAGATTGTCCTCCAGTGCTACTGCCAGTGAAGTAGTACCCGTCCATGGCAGGCTGATACGAACTCCCTGCCACCCTGGTGTAGGCGGCCCCCGCGTTGACGGTATCAATCGCGCATGATGGGTTACGCGCCCCGTTCCTGAGAGACCAGGAAAACAGCGGGATGTTGTGCCCGAGTGCGTTCTTGACGGGACCGCCGAGAGTCGTCGTACCTGTCGTGGTGACGTCGCCAACGAAGGTCTGGTCTCCGTTGATGATCTGGTTGCCCTCGGTCATCATCCCGATCTGCGAGATCGGATAGATCACCCAACTTGACGACGTCTCGCCTTGATTCAGTGCCGCGGTGACACTGATCGTCAGTTGGTCTCCTACGTAACCATCGATCGCCCCCTGCATGAGGAACGCATTGTTGGTCGAACTGATGATCTCAAGACGCATCCCGACAGACCACGCCCTGTCAGCCCCCTCAGCGATCGTGAAGACCTTTGACCCGAGATCAATCGTCACGCTCGTCACCGATGTCCCAACCGCGAGTGTTGCCCCGATCTGCGCTTGAAAGAGCCCGAGCGTGACAGCATGCTTCGAGTGAGTCGGTGACCCAACAAGAACTGGCGTGCTGAACCCCTTGTGCCCGCCGCCAGTGGTGGTGTCTCTCGTCGGGAGAAGGTCGAACGCGGCATCGACCGCGCTGTCGATTGCGTTGGTGTCCGCGGCCTTCACGAGCCCGCCAGCAACGACATCGGTCTGCGGGGTGTAGAACTGGTTTGCCATTACCTCTCCAGCCGCCTCGGCGAATAATGGAGCGTCGCCCCAGTGATGACGTGCGACGGCTCGCATCGCGAAGAATTCGCGAACAGGAACCCAACATTCCGCCCGACGCCATCGAGTTTGTACCTCACCCGGGAAAACGGCGGCGAGTCGTAGAAGGTCTGATTGTAGTAGGCATTGACGTCGTAGTACCCGCCCCCGCCATACACCACCTCGGTCGCACTGTTCGGAGCGGCCGGGTCCGATTCTCCGTACGACAGATCGGCTTGGATCTGTAGGGTCGCTCTGGCCGCGACCTTCGTCTCGAACACAGCCAGACGGTAGCGCTTCCGGAGCTCCGGGGATCGCGAGTGCTGGAACGACAGCCGAAGGGACGCTGGCAGCGTGAGCCCATCAAACGATGTCCCCCTCTCCATCTCGTAGACGAATCCGTTCGTCGACCCGAAGAAGATCCTCTCCGTCCCGTTGCTGTCCTCGCTCGTCCACGCACACGTTGCCGGGTTGGTCAACGCGAGCTGGGCAATCCCAAGGATCTTCCTCCCCTCCATCGTCACAGCCGCCACAGATCCGTCCGAGAAGAACAAGCGGTACTGATTCCTCGATGGCAAGACCGTGCTCGCCACGGCCGTTCCTCGGCGAGCGTCGAAGAATCGCTGCGTCTTCCTGCTGACAGAGGAGTGCTCGAAGTTCCCGAACTCCTGCACGCTCCTCATCAACATCAGGCCTCGATCATCGAGGTACATGGCGATGCCGATGTTCTGCGCTGTCCACTCCAGCGCCCCAGTGTCGGGCGACGAAGTAACGAGGTTCCAGTCCGACGAACTCGAGCCGTAGAGCATCCTCGTGGAGTTTCTCGAAAACACCGCCAAAGCGCCGGACGAACCGTCGTTCGAAACCTGGGAGATGATGCTGGTAATCGTGTCGCCGACATTCAGTTCCGCCGCCCCGGTGAGCAACGTCCAAGACCAAGGGTTGCCGATCGCCGAGTGCTGGAGAGACCCGGCATAACTCAGGAACAGGTGCTTCTTGTGAATCGCGACGTGCGTGGGGAACTGCGTGGCAGGCATCCCGGTGTCAATGAAGGCGGCCGTTGTACCGTCGAACTCCACCGGGCGGTTGTTTCCGCCAACGATGTACAACTTCTGGCCATCCGTACCGCCCGTGATGTTGCCGATGGCGAAGTCCATCCTCCGCCCCTCCGGCGCCGTGTCGAAGGCCCAAAACACCCCCGTGCCAAACGGATCATCAGTAGTCGCCGAGACGTTCGCCGTTATCCCTGCGGTGAACGCTCCGACCGCGAAAGTTCCGGATGGCGATGTGTCCGCGCCATACAGCCGGCCGACGGCGTTCCCCCCGGCGAAGGAGCCGGACAGGATGACGATCCTGTCGAGCCGCATCGTCTGGGCTCCCTGCGTCAACGTCGCGCCGACAGCGGGCGGCGTTCCGGATCCGGTGTCGAACGTCAGATACCACCATGGCCCGAGAACAGTCCACCCGGTTGTCGGATGAGACTTGAACATGTGCAAGCCGCCTTCCGCAGCGACCCGCCGGAAGGCGTACACGACATCGTTGTAACGGACGACGCCAAGCACCGGCCCGGTGCCCGGAACGGCCGCAATGGCGGTTCTCGTCGCGTCTGCCGCGAGGCACTTGTATGCCAAGTGCAAGTCGATGGTGTCGGCCCCGTCTTCGGTGACGTTCGATATGACACCGCCGCCGCTCGAAGCGCTGATCTTGACGAACATGCCAGACGCGGCCCAATCGCTCGACCATTCACCGTCGCCAATGTCCCACGTGATCGTGGTGTTTGACATGATGAACTTGTAGACGTGCTCAGCGCCGATGCTGACGGTCGCATCCTCCTGCTTGAACATCGTCGTCCAAGTCGAGTCGGAGATGATGTTGATCCCCGGGTCAGGGGATCCACCTCCGCCGCTTCCGTTCGTGGAGATCCCGGCGAACGCGATCGAGTGAGTATGACCGGTGGGGCCGGTCGACGTCATGATCGGATCGGTGCCGAATCCTGAATTCCCCATCCCCGCAACCGCAGACGCTTCTACCACCCAGTCAGCATCGTTGGCGATCAGCCGAGGCAACTCGCGGTGATCAACGAACTCGAGAACCGTCATCGAGCCGTTGAACGTTGTTCCGCAGACGAACTGCACGGTGACCACCGGCGCATCGTTGTCTTGGTTCGTCGTGTACCAACACCCGCTCGCCGTCTCGATGAGGGGGTTGTTCCATATTTCACACGTCCAAGACTGGCCCTTGGAATCAGAAACCCAGCCGTTCTCCGCGCTCAATATGGACCCTGTCCCGGGGTACAACTTCCACACGGAAATGATCGCGACGAACAGGCTCTTCTTGTAGGTCGGCGTGATGGTGACGGAAAGGCTAGTTACGTCCGCGCCCTGCGCCGTGTCGTATGAGACGACCTCAGCAAACGTCGCTGGGTCGATGCCAACAGGGTCAGGCGTAGCACCGATAGACTCGCCATTCAGGAACGTCCCCGTCACGAGACCAACAACCTGCTGCCCTGTTGGCTGATCGAGCACGACCGCAGTCGCCCCAGAAGAGGACCCGGTGATCGTGTCGCCGACAGTTGCGGCGATGGTCCCGGTCATGTTCATGACCGTGTAGTGCGCATCCGATGGGCGCGGACGGCCATCGAACCGTTCGTACCCATCGATCCTTCGATACCCACCATGGACTGCCACATCGTAGTTCTGCGACCCGATGATGCTCCCTGGGCGCGTCACGATCGGCGGAGACTCCTCGTCCAACCCACCGACCAGAGGGAAGAAATCCTGCGCGACCCGAGCGAAGGCTTGATCCGCCATCAGCGCACCAAAGGCGGAGCGGTCCGCATCTGCGGAAGGTACTTCCGTCGCATCCTCTGCAGCATCCTCCGATAGTTGTTCTTCGCCCGGGTGAAAGCCTCCGGGGCCGACTCGAACTCCCCATACGACATCAGGGCCCGCCAGACGATGATCATGTGCAGATCTGGAGACCAAGCGGGCGTGTCGGCATTTGCCGACAGCGCAACCGCCTGCTTCCAGTACTCGAAGGTGATGTCGAACACAGCGTTCGGAGTCGGGGCCAAGATGATCGAGAAATCATCCGGCAACACCGCGAACGCAGTCGGCCTGCCAGTGTTCGCGGCCTGAGCGCCGAAGTCATACACCTCCCGGAACTGGTCGTACAGCCAGTAGTCGAGCGGCTGCTCATCGGCCCTTCCCACAGATGCCAGACTCGCCCGGAACGATCCCTCGACCCATCGGCTGAAGGTGCCCTCGATGCCAATGTTGTCGGTCGTGTAGGTCTTCGTCCCGGACACCGTCGCAAACGAGTCCCTCGTGCGCAGGAACGTCCAGTCCTGGTGGAGGGTGGATATCTCGAGGTGAGCGTCCCGAGTCCACTCGACGATCCTCAAGTACTCCCCCCTTTGCCCAGACGTGCTCGGCGGGCCGGAGTCTGAAACCCCAGCCTCGAGCGCCACCCGCCGGCAAAGGTCGAGAAAGTTCACGCGGCTTGCCTTGCGGCCCGCTCGGTGAGTCGCTCAAACCATGAGCGACCGCGCGGGTTGGTGTCTTCCACCAAGGCAACGGGGAACGTGTGAGTGGTCCGCGGGACCATCGAGATCTGGTCCGGGGCGGCTGGGTTCTGCACCGTCTGGTTGTAGCTCGTGGTCACCGTATGAACGAGCGCCTCAAGGTACTTCCGCTTGACGACTTGGGTAAGGCCGCGGACGATCGGCTGTTGGATGCCGTTCACCGAAGGTGAGATCACCGCCAGTTCGCCGTCACCCTGCCCCTGCGACACCAGGATCTTCACCTTCTCGTTCATGAACGCCTCGTCTTCAGCGAGCTTCATGAAGTCCGCATCGCGGTCGGGGATCTCCAGACTCGCGGATCCCGCGCCGATCTCCTCAAGCGGTATCGGATCGTCCTTGGGCTTGAACACGTCTCGGATGTCGATCTCTTTGCGCTGCTTGGCCATTGTTTCCTCTGATGTAGAAAGGGGGCCCGAAAGCCCCCTCCTGAATGCCCGTCCAGTACCGATTACGACGTCAGCGGACGGGTCGGGCTTGACGAAGTGTTGTACAGGGTTGCCGTGATGCCGGAAGCGCTGAAGTCGGTGCTGTTGGCCGTGAAGGTCGCCGACGCGCTGGTCTCGATCCGGATCGCCCCGACCATCACCTTGCCCGCCTGCGCACTCGGCCACTCCAGAACGGCAGCGCCGGACGCCAGCTCGGTCGAGGAGACAATCTTCGCCTGCGTGGTCGTCACCGCCCCGGCCGTGTCCAGATGTACGCCGAACAGGCACACCTGAGAGTTCCCGAGCGTCGTGTGAGCGGAAGAGAACGGCAGATTGTCCGTCGCGCTCTTGGCGAAGATCCGGCCGTCGATGGCGTAGGTGATCGTTGCAGCAGTCTTGAACGTGTTCGCATTCGTGCCTTCGGCAAGTCCGCCGGAGGTAAATGCCATCGTCACGCCTTGCATTTCTTGGTACATGAGAATTCCTTTCGAGGTTGCTGTCGACGTGTCGGTTACGACGTGGTCGTGAGCGCGGCCGGGTTCGTGAGCGATGCGTAGTTCGTGTCCGCCACCCCGGTATCCGCGTCCAACTTCGCGGTGATGGCGACGACAGCCGCACGCAACGCCGTGAGATCGGCGAGGACGGTGGTCAGTAGCGGACGGATCTCCCTGACAGTCACCCGGTCGGGGACTGTTGCGAGCCGCTGCGCGATGCTTTCAGGCATTGATATCTCCCGGGCCCCGTAGGGCCCATTGCATTACAGCGCGGTGACGGCGTGCTCGATGCGGACCATCCAGTTCTCGTTGAGACGGACGGCCGCAGTCCACGTGCTGGCACCAACGTACCCGAACATGCCCAGCGGGTTGGCGTGATTGAGCTGGTCGACCGGCACCATGCGAGGCGTGATCGATCCCATTCCCTTCAGCGCAACCGAGCCCCACGCATCTTCCGCGCAGATGATCATCGGGTACACGTCGGCTGCCGACCCGCCGTTCGACTTGACCGTCGATCCCGGCGTGCCGCCTGCGTCCAAGAACGGCGCGAACAGCGGCGACGACACGAACCGGAAGTCCTCGACAGACCCGACTTCATGCGGATCGATGACCTTGCGACGCCCGTACTCAGCGACCTTCGTGAAGCCCGGCAGGTTGCGGATGTCCGCGACCGCATCCGGGTGGATGTAGGCGACGTAACCCGCCTCGACCGACGAGGTGCCGTAGTTCGGCCCGGCGTCGAGGATCGTCGTCACGCGCATCGCGCGGTTGCTCTCCAAGCCACGGACTGCGGCACGGAGTTTGTTCAGCGAGATGACCGTGTTGACCGAAGACCGCGCGGAGCCGTTGGTGTAGACCACCGCGGTGCCGGCCTTGTACGCGCCGTATCGGACCAGTTCCACGACCTCGGCGAGACGTTGCGCGATCAGGCGCTGCATGTCCGCCGGGATGTCGTCCTCGTACAGGTGCTTGACCTTGCTCGAGAACTTGTACAGGCAGCCGTAGTTCTGCAGCGTCACCGACACATCGGTGTAGCTCATCGTGTCCGGCGCGGGGTTCGTACCCTCCTGCAGGACATGCGCCGATGCGCTGATCACCGGGGTGCCGGAGTAGCCGGATGCCGGGTTCGACAGTTGGGTCGCCCCGTAGGGGACGAGCCGGCGGAACACAACCGTGTCGGTCATGTTCTTCGGCTGCTCTTTCTGCGTGCCGGTTCGGCCGAGCACTTGGATCGTGTCGGCGTACCGGAGCATCTGCCGCTCCGCCCGGATGAGATTCCGGGATACTGCGGTGCTGTACTGTTGCATGGTCTACTTTTTCCCTGGAGGGTTGGGTTTCTGCTCGCGCATGGCCCGGTTGATGATTCCGACAGGGAGTGACGGCTTGGCCTTCGCCGGAGCGGCGGCCCTTGCAACGTTTCGCGACGGCGTCGTGCTGTACGTTTGCATCACCTTCGACGGGATTTCTCCGCGTCTTCCCTATCCATTTCAGCCCAGATTTCTTCCTTCGTCTTCAGCGCATCCGGCTTCGCCGCCACTGGGCGTGAACTGCCCATTGAGGGTGCCGCTGCGTTGTCGAGTCGGGACTGCCTGTTGCGCTGAACTGTCGTCGGGTCGGGCTGCGAGCCCTTCCAGGATTGATACAGATCCAGCATTCGAATCGCGTCCCTCGGATCGTCGCTCGCTCCAAGCGCATTCACTGCTTGCGGTTGGGATTGACGCCACGACACGAAGTCTGCCGACTTCACGATCGTCTTCCAGTCCGAATGCTTGAACTCCACCAGAAGGTCGCGGGTTGATTGCAACTCCCCTGCGAGGTTCTGGTGAGACTCCAGAAGCGTACTGACTGCAGACTTCAACTCTTCCGGCTCCGGATTGGTCGACCCGAGAACGGCGTCGATCAACTCCTCTGCGCCGGAAGCGATGTCCGGGAAATCTTCAGCAACACGTTGCCACTTGTCCGGCCTCTTTGGCAATCGTTGAGTCGGAGACTTCGGCGGCTCTTCCTTCGCCTTCTCCGCCTTGGCCAAGGCTGACTGAAGAGCAGACACCCGCCCAGCGGTGCGCTTCAGTTCTTGGTCTCGCGCAAGATCGCGCTGCTGCAGTTCGTTGACCAGCTTGTGGAGCTTTGCCAACTCGTCATTCGATTGGTCCGCCACAGTGGCGGATGCCTTTTCTTTCGGCGCCGGTTCATCGCGAGGTGCGTCATCGCGGTCTTCGGCATCGTCTGCATCGTCATCGGCGTCATTCGCCGGCTCAGGGCTCGCGGCTTGAATGACAGCCTCATCACCCTTCTCGTCCATCTCGTCCCACACAGCGGCCGCCTCGGCGTCGCTCAGGTGTTTCTTGTTGAGATCTTCGGTCGCCATGCACTACCCCATCTGTTGCCGTGCGATCTCTTTCTTCGCCAAGGTCTCCGGCAATCGAATGAGATCGGACAGTTCTGCAATGCGCCCACGGAGGACCTGTGACTGGTCATGCGTGAGCCCCGTTTTCGCAAGGTCGTTGAGCAGGCTTTCCTTGCGCGCCTTTGCGTGCGAAACCACGCTGTGCCATACCGTGGTGTTCGGATCGATCACCGGAACAGTTACCCCTCGTGCTTTCTGTCCGTCCGATCATCCCGCATGTCCGCCCTGTTCCGCTTCTTGATGGGCACGCCGAAGGACTCGGCCTTGGCCTTGAGGGCCCACCATGCAAGGTCGAGCGCCTCCTTCGCGTAGACGCAGACGATCCCAGCGATGAGATATCCGAGAGGGGAGTCCGCGTACCCAACCCAGCGCATCGCGAGCCAGACCAGCAACCCCACGAACCCGGACACCAAGCTCTTCCGCAGGAGGTGGCCGACGTGGGACGCGATCCTCGAGTCAACGAGCCGCCTCTCCACTGCCCGGATGTATGACACGATCCCCGCGACCGTCGAGATCAGGATGTAGCCGACCGCAGTCGCGGCGGCCCCAAGCGCGTCTACAGCACGCTGCGCATCCAGAATCAACTCAGTGAAGAATTTCGCCACAGTGGCTCATCCCGCCGCATTTCGACGACCTTGAGGATAAGGCTCATGGCCGCCATCGACGGGGGCATGACTGTGGAAAATGCCCAATACCACCCACGATCAAGCATCGCGACTGACATCGCCGCCCACACCATCATCGACAGCACGAGCGCGGTTCGGTACAGCCATGTGCACTTCGGGTGACGCAACGTTCCTGCAGCCAGGAACGCGCCAACAGCCATCATGACGTATGGCCACTCCCAGCCGAAATCATGGTCGATCTTCTGCGCCACCGCGGCAATGGCAGACCCGCTCCCGAACTCAAGGAGAGCGCCCCATGACATCAGGGCCAGAGAGATTCCGAAGGCGATAGGCATCCTCAGAGCATAGAAAATGTCCGTCCTCATCGTCGACCCTTCCGGACGTGCCATGTGCGCTTCCACTCGGTGATGAACGCGCCGCCAGTCGTCGGGTCGAGCGTCGTGGTGGCGCTGCCATCGTCCTGACGGCTCAAGCTCTGCCCGCGTCGCATGTACCCGCGCACGACGTCCTCTTGGTAGAACCTCGGGCTGACGGCATAGATGCCAAGGAATGCTGCGCCCTCCACGACCGGCGCGACGGCACGCTTGGCAGATGCGCGCGGCCGCTCATCTTGCCCGCGGAACGGCGGCATCCTGTGAAACGGAGACATCTGCGCGTCTTCGTTCGGCCGCGCCGGGCGTCGCTGAAGCGTCTGCCTCTCATCTGGCGCGATGAGTGGCGGGCTCCTGAAGGTCGAGAACGATGACGGATCATCCCAGCGCAGAGACACGCGCTTCTGGACCGGGCGATCGTCCGACGACGATTGGAATGGCGCAGCAGGCGACCCCGGAAGCAGAGCGCCCTTTTCGTCGAATCTCGTTGGAGCCTGAGCGCGACGCGGCCGCCCTTGGTCCTCTCCTGTGAATGGCAGCCCTGAATCAAGCAACAGAAGAGATTTGACCTGCTGCTCATCCCTCCCTGCGAGGAGCGGCCGCCTCTGCTGACGGGGAGAATCGGCATCGAAGAACGGGGCCGCTGGCCACCCCGGCAGCATCGTCTGCTGATCGTCTGCTCGAACAACGTAAGTCCGCCGGATCGGCCGTCCATCATCTGCCCCGACAAATGGGGCCGAGATGACCACCGCAGTCAGCGTCAGACCCGGCGCGTCATCGAAACGGCGAGCAATCCGTCGAATCGACGGCTGGATATCACCAGAGTCGGCGAAGACCGCCACTGTGGCGGATTGCGCGAAGGTCGACGCAGAGACGTCATCAGGTCGCTGCGGACGCGTCCGAGATCCTTGGCGAACGTTCTCCTCGAAGAACGGAGATCGCGTTGTGAACGCCGTCAGGAGCGGCGATGACGCATCGTCCTGGCGCTGCTGGATCCGGCGAGATGCCGCGCGGATATCGCCGTCATTCGCGAACGGCGCAGATGCAGAAGACGTGAACGTCAGCGCGGCCGCGTCATCGACAACGGCCCTTGCCGTTCGCTTCGAAGGATGGCTGTCATCACCCCCAACGAACGGAGACGCGGCCACAACGGCCAGCGTCGTCAGCAGTATCGCTGGGGCGTCTTCTATGAAACCGCGCTGACCACGCAGTCGCGGGCGGCCCTCCTCTTGGGCCTTGAATGGAGATGCTGCAGGCGTCCCGCCGCTGTTGAGCAGAAGGGACATGGGCTACTCGGTCAGACTGCCCCGGCAAACACGGCCGTCGTCACATCCGTTTCCCGGATCAGGTACTTCCACTCGACGCCATCAGCGTCGGAGACGATGATTTCCGCTTCACCCTCGATGAAAACAGGGTCGCACTCGTGCTCAACCCCGCCAAGATTCCCGCCGCTCAGCACGACCTTCACGTTGAACTCCTGTCGCCATTTCTGCATGAACACTCCGCGCCTGCACAATGGCAGGTCGGAGAACCATTGCCTCACTCGAAATACCCATTGAACGATGCCACCCCGCGAACGACCTGCGATGCAGTCGCCGCGCCACTCACGTTCTTCATGGCAAGAACAAATTGTCTTCCAGGGTCACAAACATGCGGACTATCGAATCTCACGTTGATCGAATTCGTAGCTCGCTGCCCTATGGCCGCATTGATCGGGATCTCTTGCAGGCCAAGCGCGATTCTTGAATGAGCAACGCCCAACAAGTTCGCCGTGTTGCCACTTGGAGAGAGAAACCACTGCATGACCGTTGGCACGGTCGCGCTGTTTGCCGCGCCCATGTTGATCGCATCGATCGTCACGCCAGTGCAGCAGAACTGCCACGGCGCAGGATTCGCGAAAGCAAACCAAGAATTGTCCTGCTCTGCGCTTGCCACCGCAGCGAACTGCCACTGACCAGCAAGCGTCGTGTAGGCCGCTGCCGAGTTGCTACGCGTGCCTGATGCCGGAGCGGCGCTGTTGCTGTAGTTGGCAGACTGCGTCCCGCCCTGCTGCCATGCGCTGCCTTGGTTTTGGCCGGCGGCGACGCTTTCCCAAGGGGCGTTGCGGTTGCCACGCAGGGTTGAGACGTGCCACTCCGATGTCGCGAATTGCGGCCCACTCAGCGCTAAGAAAACGGAGTTATTGAAAACTCGCACAGACCAAGGGAGCCGCGTTAGGTTCGCGAAACGCGCTTGCCCTTTCGCGAAGCCTATCCTCTGCCTCGAGATCACATCCCCATACCCAGGGCGGACGCAAGAAAAGACAAAAGCATCCGGCCACCACTCCACAACCCATTCGAGGAACATTCTCCGCCAGTCCCCCAAGACATTGAGTGCTGGGACAATATCCGAGCCAATAGAGATTGCAGCCGCAGAAGATGCAGACCCGTCGTAAATGACTTGAGGTGTAATAGAGCCATCAGACCCGAATATCCACTTAGGCCCTGGAATGCCTGGATTGGCTACAAACGGAACGAAGAACCCTATTTCAGCCACTGATCCATGGCTGATATCTGCTCGAGCTGTCGCAGAACCGCGCACCGGATACCCAAATCCTGAATACCTCTGGTTGGTAGTCAAAATATGGTGACTACCTGATGAAGTCGATGTAGTCCCTGTCATGTTCGAAGAACAACCGGCCACGACGGATGCGAACACAGAGGTCGTAAAAGGGAACTCTATCGAGTTAATCGTCGCGCCCTGACTCCCTGTCAGATACCCCCAATGCATCGGCACCCACTGATTGATGCCGATGTTCCCCATCCGATCAGCGACGGGCAGCATGCCGGTGTTCGCTGCCTTCCACGCCTTCATCAGCGCTCGCGGAGATCCGATCGCGCCGTTGCGCAGCACCGCCAGATCGCTGCCCGCAGAGTCCTTGCCGCGAACGAACAGGCTCCCGCTGGAATCGCCAGCAGTGACCTGCGTCCCGGTCTGTAGAGACAGGCTCACTCGTAGTACCCGTTGATGCCGCAGACACCACGAATGACCTGCGATGCCGTCGCAGCACCGCTGATGCACTTCATGATCAGGATCAGCAGACGCCCTTGGTCCGTCACGAGCGGTGATGGGAACTGGACGTTGATCGAGTTCGTTCCCAACTGACCGATCACAGCCGACGCCGCGATACCTGAGATGCCAACCGGCACGCGCGAGAGCGTTGCAGTCGAGAGGTTGATCGCCGACGAGTTCACGCCCACCGCCCAACTGCACGTGGTCGGCGTTGCAGCATTCGCCGCGCCGGTGTTGATCAGGTCGATCGTGATGCCCTGGCAGTAGAACGAGTACGGGCTCGGCACCGTGAACCCGAACAGCGCGTAGTCCGTCTCCGCGCCAGCCACCGCGGCCCACTGGAACTGCCCGCCGAGGGTCGTGTAGCCTGCCGCCGTGTTCGACAGCGTCGCGCTCGTCGGGGCCGCGCTGTTGGTGTAGTTGGCAGACTGCGCCGCCGTGGTCGGCAGCCACGCTCCACCGAGTTGCATGCCCGCAACCACGTGCGACCACGCCTTGTTCAGATTCATGTCCAAGGCCTGCACCATGACGTCCGTCACGATGAACACTGGAGCAGAGGCCGGTGCAGAGCCGCCGTTGTACACACGGGCGAAGACCGGCAGATGCGAGACGGCCAGCAGGCGCGCGCTCGCGAGATCCATCGTCAACGTCTGGCGGCTGACGATCAGGCCGGTGTTGCTGTCCTGCACGATGAAGATGGCCTGGTCGTCATCGATGATGATGTCGTAGGACCAGTATCGCGTCTTCCACGCCGCATCGATCGTGTTCAGACTCGCGACCACGTCAGAGCCGGAGCGATTCTCCGAGCCGTTGAACGCGATGAACGGCTTCACCGTGCCGTCCGACCCGAACCGCCAGAAGGCACCGTTCGCGATCGCCGACGTGCCGGACGGAGCGCCGAAGCCCCAATCCGCAGTGCTGTTGGTGACCAGGTTGTGGTTGAGGCGGAAGTGCCCATGCAGGGGCTGCCGCGCCACCTTCAGGAACTGGCGGCTGCTCGTGATGTTCTGCACAGCGTTGATCGTCGTGACCGCGCCGCTGTTCAGGTTGATACCAACCGCCGTCTGCGCGAGCGTGAACGTCGTCGCCGCTGCCGTCCATCGCACCGAGTGAAACGTCGTGCTCTCAACCGGCTCGTGGAACATCGGCGTGCCGTAAGCGATCCCGATGTTGCCCATCCGGTCGCCGCGAGCGAGGATCGCATTCACGCCGTCGTCGGCCAGGATCATCGGCAGGCCGCGCGTCGTGGACGACACCGTGCCCGCATTGGCGACGGCGAGATCCGCGCCGGTCGAGTCCTTCAGCCGGACGTTGACGTTGCCGTTCGCATCGCCGGTGACATCAGTCGGGGTTCCGCTGACGCTGACTGCTACAGGAATTCCCATGTCATCCGTTCCATGCGTAGGCGATGTTCCACGGGCCCTTCAGCTTCGTGGACAACGATTGTCCGTAGATCGTGAACCCGGTGTTGTTGACGATGGAAGAAACCGGGGCTGTCACGCGGAAGAGGCCGGCGTAGTGGGCCGCAGCGTGCTCGTCCTCGGTGTGGCCATTCGCCGACCCGGAAGTGTCCCGCGGGAAAATCCAGACCTCGACAAGCGCGGCCGTGGTGATCCCTGTCTGACCAGTAACCACCACGCTCGCCGCATTCGCCCCAGAGCCGCCAAAGTCCAGGGACACTGAACCTTGACCGCTCGCCACTACACCACCTCGTACTTGACCGTGCCACCGACAGGGCCAGCGCCAGATCCGGTGAACGCCGAGAACGACACCTCACCGAGCGAAGCGGTGTTGCCGATGGTCGTCCATTCCTCGCCCGGGTTCGCCCAGAGCCGCCCGCTTGCCCCGAATGCGTTGAAGCTCAGGTCGCCCAAGTGAAGGGTGGCCGATCTCTGCGGCTTGGTCGTCGACACCTGGCCGAACACCGCGATGGTGCCGGGCGCGGTCGCCGATCCATCATTCAGCGCGTTGAACAGCGTGCCGGCGCCGATCGACGTGGCTGCCACGGTCGAATCCCGGGCGAACTTGCCGATGATGACGCTGGATGCCGTCGCCTCGCCGCCGATGTAGACCTCCGAGACCTTGCACTGCATGGTGCCACTGCCGCCCTGCAGGAAGAACCCGTAGCCCGAGTCAGTGAAGGCGGCAGCGTTCGCCACCGGAGTGAGGGTGACGCTATGCCACGAAAGGGTGTACTTCGCCATGATTGCTCCTACACGGAAAGGATGATGGAGCGCTGTTGCGCCTGAGTGGCGGCTTCAAGCGCATCGTCGACTACCTTCTTCCAGGGGACGCAGTCCGCTCCTGCCGCCTTTCTGGCACCGCACTCGTCACAGATCAGGTGATCGCACTTGGCGCAGTACGCCCGGTCACGATTCCTGAGCGGATTGATGACGACCGTGAACTGGCAGTGGGAGCAGTTGTACGTTGCAGCTTCAAACAGCCCCCGGCCAGCCCCGGCCGGCAACCCTTGGGCGACCATGATCTCGTCAGGCACGCCCTCGTTGTTTCGATGATCGAGGAGGATCGCCCCCTCTGCGGCACGATGCGATCTCACGCCGGCACCCCGAGCTTCGCCTTGATCGCGTCAATCGCTGCGACCAACTCGTCCCGCTCACGCGCCCTCGACTCGACTTGATCCACCATGCCGGAGAGCACCTCGCGCTGGGCCTCGACCTCGGCCTTGACCTTGGCCAGTTCCTCCGCGGCTTTGGACACTCGAGCATCCACCATGGCCTTCTTCTCGGCCGCATAGTCGGCAGCGGCCTCCTTGGCTCTGCGCGCGATCTCTGCGGCATCAGCGCGCGCCTCGTCTCGAAGCGCCTTCATCTGGTTCTCGGTCTTGATGACGTTGTCAGCGCACGTGGCCTTCAGGTCTTCCGCGTCCGCCTCTGCCTTGATGCGGGCATCGATCGCGACCTGCGCCATGTCCCGCAATTGGCTCACTCGCGCCTCGAGTTCCCGCCTTGTGTTGTCCCACGTCGTAATGTCCTTCGCCGCAGCGGACAACTGAAGGACTCCGTCGAGCATGCGCTTGAACGCATCCACGCTTTCGGCCGCCTCGAGTAGCCCCGGAAACATCGGCCCATCAGGGAAATTCGTCGGATCCGCCACAGTGGCGGATTCCGCCTGCGTTGCCTTCTTCGTCGCCATTACACGCCCCTTCCAGACGGACCACGACGGCAGAACAAGATCACCGTCACGCTCTGAGAACCGGCACCACCGGAAGCCAGCGGCCGCATGTACCGGGCCGATTCGTAGATCTGCTTCAGCCCGGCCGCAGTCATCGAAGCGTTCCCGCCGAGCCCGTCGTGCAGGATCGCATAGGTCGTCCGGTCATTCGACCCGACGATCGAAACCGTCGCCGAGTCGAACGTGCCGGACACTTGGAACGATCGATCCGCGAAGTCGAGAAACTGAGAATCGACCTCCCCCGCGAAGGTGTCGGCATTGGTGACGTTCGTCCAAGTGAAAATGACCGAACGGTCACCCTCCACCAGGACTGTCGGCTTGATCGCTGCCATTCTTTGCCTCTACGTGATTGCGACGGTCTTGGCACCACGTGCCTCGGCCTCGCGGTCGTTTCGGATCTGAAGCGCCTGCTGCGCCAGCTTGACCTTGTCGCTGCTCAAGGCCTTGCGCTCCGCATGGTCACGGTCGCGCTGCTTGTCCTCTGCATCCACGCCGCGCATCAGCATGTCATGCTCGGCCTGCTGTCGACGCTCCTCGGCATCGGCCTGCAACTCTGCCGCAGTGCGCTGGTTCAGGCCCTGCTCCTTCAGTTGCGCGACCTGCATGGCAGTCTGCGCCTTCACCATCGTGTCTGGGGTCGGGGTTGGCTTCTGCTGCTGCATCTGCTCGCGCCGCTTCTTGATCTCATCCGGCTCGCGAAGTACGTCGTCCGGGGAAATGGAGTCGGCGGTCAGCGCCTTGCGAACCATCTTCTCGTCGTCAAACATGTAGGAGATCGCCGGGTTGGTCAGGGCAGCGAGCCACTTGACCATCGCCTGGTTCGCCAAATCGCGTTGCATGAGCGTCGTCGAACCGCGGGCGTCCACCTCGTAGTCACCCTTGATCTCTTCCTTCGGGTTGTACTGCATGTTCCAGTCGTAGTACCGCCGGAGGTGCGGCCGGGTGATGTCGTCGTCGTAGCGCTTCACCAGGCGCCGCAGGACCACGGTCGCAGAGTTCATCAGCATTTGCATGCTGCCAACCTGCGCGGGCGCATCGCCGCGCTCGCCGGCCATGATCATCGGGAAGGCGATCTCTTCGTCCGCGAACTTGAGCGCCAGTTCGATGATCTTCAGGAAGTGTTCCGTGTGCGGATCAATCGTGTACAGGCCGAAGGCCTTGGTCACGTCCGCCATCTCCGCTTCGCCGGTCAGGCCCCAGAGTTTCGTGCCGCCGCCGACCGTCCAATTCCCATCCTTCGGCTCGATGTGGTCCGACATCACGATCTGGGCGCCGGCTGACATCCCGGCGTTGTCCATGATCTGCCGAGTGGCGGCCGTCACCATGCGCTGCGCCGACTGCCGCAGAAGGTACGGAATGCCGTAGCCGAAGATCCGATTCTGCGCCGGCTCCCATACGAGCACGTCGTAGGGGAGGTCGCCGCTCTCGAGCGGGTTCAGGTACGCCTTGACCGGGCGATCGTTGATGATCACCAGGCACCCGCTGATCGACATCAGTGGGTCGACCTCGCCGACATCGCACCCGCACATCTCGAGCACTCGCGGGTCGATGTCCCCATGCCGCTCCCAAACCTCGTACTGCCGGTCCTGAGGAGGAACGTAGCCGTTCTCGTCGCGTCGCTCTCCCTGCTGCGAGGTGAGGTAACTACGCTGTGGGCCCTCGACCAAGCATTCTCGGATCGCGTCGGCGTTGTAGCCTGGGGCTCGCGCCAGTTGTCGCAGCTTCCGCTTCGAGATGAAGCGCCGCTCCCAGATCGCCTCGGCGTTGCGGATGTCATTGCCGCACGCCATGTCTGGGAAGAAGTCCTCCGGGTTCACGCGCTCAGTGACCGGGACCTTCGATTCATTGAACTGCAGGACGTGGACAACCCCGCTTGGCGTTTCGTGCCTCTTCCAGGATTTCTCCCGCCTCGCGCGGACAACGGGGCCCTTGACGATACCGGTCCCGTACAGCACGGCGTCATGAATCATGGACCGCGAGGTGCCGTTGAACGAGCACTCCGTGAGCTGGTCCTCGATCTCCCGCTCCATGGCCTTGGAGCGCTCTGTCGCCAGACGGGTCAACTCGTTGGCGTAGTCCCGCGCCTGCATTTGGCGCTGCCCGCTCTCCTCGCCATCATCGGGGACCATGATCGGCTCGCCCTGATGCACCAGCGGGGTGTCGTCGTTGGCCAGTTCCGCCAACTCTGGGACTGGCGTGGGCTTGATGCCCCAGTTCTTCTCGTCATGCGGGAAGAGCATGTCGGCCAGACGCGCCTCGGCGCTGTTGGCCTTGGGCCGGGTGATGTTCGGAGATACCCGGCTCTTGGTGATCGTCTCGTCGTCACGATTTGGCCGGCCGCCTCGCTCGCCGCGGGTGGCTATGGCCTGCATCATGTCACCGTCGAGGTTCGCCTCGTCCTTGCCGTGGTAGTACTGGATGTCAAGTGACCACTGCAATTCCACACCAGACGCGGCGCGGTCGCGGACGTACTCGTCGCGCTCCTTGACGTAGGCGTTGACGAGCGATCGCATCAACTCATCGTCGTATGCGCTCTCGTCATCTTCCCTCTCGGGAACGGCCTGTAGTTGGGTGGCAGCCATCGCGTGAGGCTGCCACATGTCCGCCCTTCAGGTCACCACTTGCTACTCCGAACAGCCCCGCAATTGGCCGGCAATCGGTCCGATTCCAACGCGAGACTCGCCATGAATGGCCCGGCCGCATTGGTCGTACAGGTCCGCAATCGCCTGCGCGTGCTTCTCCCCCAACGGGTCGTCCGCCGAGGCTATCGGCGGCAATTGAATCTTCTGCGTCCGAGCGAACTGATCCACCTCCGCGAGCGTCGGCGACCTCGGAATCAGCGCCCGCTGCGTCATCTGGCCCGCACCTCGGTGCCCCGCCAACGCATACGCCGCTGCGTCGCTCGCGTCCGACGATGACATCTTCCAGCCGGGTTGGCCGTAAATGTCCGCAATCGCCTGTTGGTCGTACTGGTCCTGAAGCACAAGGAATGCGATCTGTTGATCCTTCGGCATTGCGCTCCAAAGCTCCATCATTACGTCCGCCATTGTCGCGCCAGGGTTCGCCTGCTGCGCCTGCTTCATCTGCTGTTGGAACCAGTGCCAGACAGCGCTGTTCTGCGCCTGCCGATCGGCTGCGTCCGTTGCGCTCTGCTTCTTCTGCTCGGCCGATTTCGCCTGCTCGTCGAGCACTCGCATCCTGCGTTCCCATGGCATTTCCATCAGTCGCTCCAGTATGTCACCGCTCGAGTTTTGCCCCGATCTGCACGCAAGAGACCCTCACCTCTCGGCTCGGCGAAACCTTGCGCATGTTTATCGCCGTCGCTTCACCAACTACCTCGCATGCCCCCTTGTCTGGAAGGCCGTAGAGGTTGTGGAGAACCGGCGTGGCCGTTCCCATCCCCCCTATGTAGACCGTGAGGATCCAGGTGCCGATCAGCGTCGACATCAGTGCCCCACCACCAGCGCGCGATCAGGCGACAGGATCGCCGACTCCGGCTCCGCGGCCTTCAGCGGCTGGATTGTCGCCATCAGAAGCAGCGTCATGTGGGCCCGATGCGCGGCGTCGGTCATGATTTCAGATATCGTCAGGTCGTAACTGTCGCCGTGGTCGGAGAGCAGGCTCAGGTTGGACTTGATCAAGTCACGCATGTAGTCCCGGACCAACTCCTCGCGCAGAGTCAGGCCGCTCGAGACGATCCGGTCGCCGAGCTTGTTCGCCGCGTCCAGGTTGTCATCCACGTTGATGTTGCTGTTCGTGAGTTTCGATTCCATTTTCCCCTCAGTCCGCCACAGTGGCGGATCAGTACCCCACCAACGGGTCAAGAATGGTATTCGCCGCCACACGCTTCGGGCGGCCGGAAGGCATCAGCGCAGCACGCTTCAGCCCAGTCATGACGAGATACCGCAAGGCGTCCATCAGGTGGTCGTTGTCCTTCACGATCCGCCCCTTCTCGTCCCTCCGATAGACCCGGTACTCCATGAAAAAGTTCTGGCAGGACGCAAAGACTTTGATCCGCCCGGTCGAGATCCTCCCCCAGACGTTGTAGATCCCAGCCTCCACCGCGTTCTCGGCGTCGGTCAGGTGCAGCCCCTCCGCCCGCAGCATGCGCTTGACCAGCGAGCCGTCAACCTGCGACCCGCCGCCAGCAGGGTCGATCACGCCCGGGATCCATGGCCCTCTGGCTTTCACCGCGCTGGCAATGACCGGTGGCTCAGCGTTTGAGCGATACAGCTCCGAGTAGATGTACAGGGTGTCGTTCGCGAGATCCACCGCCCCCCACAGACCAGCCGTCCGCTTCCACCCAACGTCGAGCGCATACACCCGCGGCCAATGGTCAGGCACCTCGAAGTCCTTGACCTTGATATCGCTCTCGGCGATCGGGTAGATGACCCCCGATCCCAGCGTCGGGGTGCCGTTCTCGCGCGCCTCGCGCAGATGCGGCGGAGTCTCCGATCGCATCCTCTCCTTCGTGGCCTCGTCCAAGTGGGGGACGTGGTTCCAGCCGGCCTGGACCATCACACGACCATCGCGAACGGTCACCCCGTAGTCCTCGACGATCTTGGCGCCCTTGCCCATGTAGTGCTCCACGATGGCCGTCCGGCCTTTGAGTGGGGTGAAAGTCTCGATCAGCAGGCCGCCGGTCGTCATCAGGCGCAGCACCGCCTCGTTGCGAACATCCTCCGGCCCTTCCTCGTCCAGCCCCACGCCGTCCTTCGCCGTCCCCTGCCACGCGCGCCGGCCCTGGTCGTAGGATTTCATCCCGAGACGAGACATGCCGCCGCTCTTGTGGCGGATCAAGGCGTAGTCGATCGCGCGGCCCGTGTTAGGGCGCACCGTGGGCTGGCCGATGATCAGGTCGCCGGGGATCATCCCGGTGCCCCATTGACCTTGGTCGCCGAACATCGCGACCTGCAAGATGTCCCGGACCGTCTCGGAGGTGTCACCCCCCATCCACCAATCCACCGGCTTGTCGAAGCGGTGACCGCTCCACCAGTCGGGGTAGAGGCCGGTCAGGTGGAGCGTCGTCTCGTAGGCGTTGACAACGGTGTTGTGGTGGACGACCCCGGCGCAGAAGTAATTCCGGTGGGTCTCGACCTCGAAGTCGAACACTTCATGCGAGCCAATAGAGTAGACTGCGACCACCCGCACGCCCAAAGGAAGCCGCAATGGACATTGACCAAGTTCGATCTCTAGTGGCTCGCATGCCACACCGGCAAGCCGCCGAGATTCTTGGCGTGAGCATCCAGCGTCTGGCGACGTTCTGCTCAAAACACGGGATCCTTCGCCGGCCTCAGTCGAAGAAAACCCCGAGTTTCGACCCCGCGCTCCTGAAGAAGATGATCGAAGTGGATCTGCTAACCCAAGAGCAGGCCGCCGCCCAACTTGGCGTGAATCGGACAACGGTAGAGCAATGGTGCTGTCGGCTGAAATTACAGACCCAAAGGACTGGCCCTCGAGGAGGTGAACTCCACCCATCATGGACCGGAGGCGTGACCATTCGTCGGGGGTATCGATATCTCCACAGGCCCAATCACCCCAACGCGATAAAGCAGGGCTACGTCGCCGAGCACCGACTGGTGATGGAAGAAAAATTGGGCAGACTGCTGCTGCCCCGCGAGGTTGTCCATCACCGTAACGGGGATCCTTTGGACAATCGCCCGGAGAACCTTGAGTTGTTTCGTTCCAATGGCGAGCATCTACGGCACGAACTGACTGGCCGTATCCCCAACTGGACAGAATCGGGTCGTCAGGCAATCCTGATCGGCGTCGAGAAAGCTGTACGTAATCGCCGAGATGCAGCCATCCGTCGACGGTCAGGATCCGGTGACCCAGCGCAGCCTCAAACCACCGACCATTCGACAGATGCACCCGAAGGCACGGCTCCGGCTTCGGCTTGATGAACGGGGCAGAGGCGCGCGCCACAACGCGCTTCTCGCCATCCCACGCCATTACATCGAATGGGCGACCAGCGTCAACCAACCTGGCCAGAGGAATGTCGCCTTCAGGGGCCTCGATTGAGTTGACAATTGTGCAACATTTTCCAATCCTGTTGCCCGCAATGAAGGCTCGGGTCTTGAAGTCCCGCCCGGCGCTGAAGAACAGCATGTGCCGCGGATAGAGGTGCCGCGCATGCGCCCCATCCTCCGGGAACCAGACGAACAGCTTCTGCCGCGAGCGGCGATACTCAAGCTCCGCCAGAAGCTCGATCAGCGCTTCTTGTTCGTCCCTTGTGGTTGCTCCCATGGCCTCGTCTTCAGCATGTGATCGAGCAGCAGCGCCTCTTGCGCGCACTGCGTCCACACTGATCGTGCCACACCGCACCGGTCCGGTTCGCCAGGGCGGACAGCCGTCGAACGGATGATCCCGTCAGCAGCGAGCGCGACGGTCATGTAGCAGACGATGCCAGCGCGCAGCCACTCCTCGTCTTGGATGTCGTCGATCATCCCAGTGCTTTCAGGATCCGCACGGCGTTGTCTGAGAATTCCTTCAGCCCGATCGACCCGCCGTTCCACACCTTCCGGAACCCCTGAAGATCCCACTGGTCCGCGAGGATCGGGAGGCGGCCAGCGCCGGCCCACGACCAGAACCACGCCGCCACCATGGCCCCGGGGCGCGGCCGAGACACCTTGTCCGGATCCTCGACAAGGTCCAAGCGGAGCGCGAGCCCGGCACGAACGTATGCATCACGTCCGGTCAACTGCGGGAACCCACGGCCGCGGAACTTCCAGCCGTCGCCGCTCGCCTCGTCACCGTTGCCCATGCGGCCGGCGTACACGAGGTTGGCCAACTTCTCCGGGGCCATGGCGTAGTCGAGCGGATTCGCCCGGTGGCCGTCAGGCTGGCCCAGCGGGTGGAACCGGGTAGGCCACACCTCGGGCAGTCTCGCGGCCCGGTAGTACAGGCTCTCGGACAGCCTAGACAGCGCGCCCGTCTCAACTTGCCCCGTGGCGAGGAAGCACGCGATGCGCCGCGGCGTCGTGATCTGCGCCCACCCCATCGCGGCGTCAAGTGGGGAAGCCCAGTCGTCGGCCGCCTCCTGGCTGCACCGGACCAACTCGACCAGCAGGCTCGGGGTCAACATCATGTGCGTGGTCCGGCGTTGAACTGGCCGGATTATGCACGCCGTCCGCCACTGTGGCGGACTGTTCGCTAGGCATAGGGGGGACCATGGCCTCAGCCATGCGATAGGCCATATCCCTGACGTCCGCGATGATGTCGTCAGCCCAATCCGGAGTAGCCCGAACGGACATCCGCGCCCATGGAAGCAGGTCGCCCGCGTACCGCATCGCCCACTCCGCAACTCGCAGCGCTCGATCGGATCCAGCCTTCTCCTGCCACGCGGATAATTTTCGCCTCTCCTCGGCCAAGTCTTTCTCGACCCGGTCCAAGACCTCCTTGCGAACAAGATCAACTGGCCCACGACCAGGAATTACGAGGCAAGACGTGCCACATCCTTCGTTGCAAAGCCCCCCCACCATCACGCACAACTTGATCACCCCCGGCTCCATCACTTCTCCCCCTTCCCCGTCTTCGGCTTCACCTTCCCGGAGCATTCAGCGCATCGCCACTGCGGCATGCCGTTGCGCAGCACGACACGTTGCGTGCCCTTGGCCGTGCGGCATCGCGAGCAGATCGCTCCTGCTGTCGCGGTGAGGCGTGCTGCATCGATCTGCCATTGCCTCATGAGTCGTCCTTGAGGATGCCGCGCCAGCGGTCCTCGTGGACTTCACCGAACGCGGACTCGAAAACTGACAGCTCGGTGTATTTCCATGTTTTCCCTGTCCACCACATCTGGTCATTTGGCACCTGGCACAGCCAGCCAGCCCACCGCACTTCGTAAAAACCTGGCCGACCAGGCATCGGCGGCTGCTTCTTGGCTGAGAACCACGGAGTCCGTTTCATGTGCGCTCCAGCATGGTGACGGAGACGTAGTCCAGCGGCCCGCAGTCAGGGACGCATATATGCGCTGCCGAAAGTTCTATGTCGGTCACTTCGTCGAACTTGCACACCCGCACGCTGACCACGGGGTAGCGGTGGCGGGCGAGGGCCTTGGGCATCGTGACGGCGCTACGCCAGTGGAAGAGGGCGGCGTCTGCTTCTGGAAGATCGACACGGTAGGCCGATCGCGGGCGGGCCAAGATCCGCTGGCCGGGGACGCACCACACCTCCCTGCCGATCAGTACGTCGCCGGCCTGCCACTTGTCGCGTCGCTGCTGTGCCGTGACGATTGTTCCGTCTGGATCGATGCGCAGCACGCCGGTTGCAAGCGGCCGTATCAGGCACGTCGCGCCGTCCGCCCACGCGCGGGCCTCGGCGGCGGAGAGGTTGAGGCAGATCTTGCGGCTCATCGCGTAGGCGCCTTCCGTATCGGCCACCAGCCTGCGACCTCCCGCAGATCGACAGCCTTGCGCTTGTGGTAGATCACGATCCCCGATTCGCCTGACCACACGACCGTGACTTGCGTGGCAATGCAGTCGTCCAGGCGGGTGCCGTCTTTCATGAGCAGCGTCACACGCTGACCGGCACGCGGCAGTTTGGTGATCGGTCGGTGGCCGATCGTTTGAATGGCGGCCTTGCTCACGGTGTCACTCCCGGCATTTCCGGCATCGGCATCAGTGCGCCGCGCCGCGTGGTCCACTTCCGGCGCATGCCGACGATCAGGCGCGCGAGGCGGATGTCGCCCTTGTCGATCCAGTGATCGAGCACGTCTTCGCGGACGCCGCCGTACAGCCAGCCGCCGCACTCGTCCCACAGCCAGCCTCGCGCGACCATGCAGTGCGGGCAGGTCTTGTGGTTTTTGATGTTCCTGTTGTCGTCCAGGAACGTCTCGTTGTGATACCGCTCGCCAGCGCGGATCGTGCGTCTGCACTCGTTGCAGCGGTGCTCTTTGCGCGCCTTGACGTAGCGGCCTATGTCGATGTGGGTGACGGGACCGTCGCTATCGTCGATCATGCACATGGGTCCACCTCGATGCGGTGCCGGCGTGGGCAGTACCGGCACATGATGTCGTCAGGGGCGTGGTCCTCATCGCATCCGGGGACTGGTCGGTAACTCGCTTGGCACTCCGCATCCATCGCCGCGTTGTGCGCTGCGATCTTCGCGCGATCGGCCGCCAGTCGAACGGTGTTAGCCAGTGCCCCAACGAGCGCATCGCGGGCAACCTTCATGTCCTCAATGGCCGCTCGCCGCGATTCCTGCGTCGTGCGCAACTCATCCCGCAGCCGGGCGATCTCGGCGTCGCACTGGTATTCGATGATGCGTGCAGCGGTCGTTGCCAACGCTCGCCAGTCCGTGTTTTCAAACGTTGGGAATGCTTCCTGCTCCGGGTCTGCCAAGGAGTTCAGGCGACTCAGGAACGCCGTGACATCGTGCGGTTCGCAATGGTGTGGTGTGTCGCTCATCACTTGCCTCCTGCGATGGCGCCGCGCATTTCGTCTGCTACTGCGTCTAGCGTATCGTGTAGAGAAGCATCGACCATTGACCAGACGCGGCGGAGCGGAAGGTGTCCACGCGCCGGCAACTGTCGATAGCCCATGTATTTGCGCAATTCGCGGTATCGCTCTGCATCCGCCCGCAGGGCATCCCGCTCGGCCCGCAGCCGCACGCTCTCCGCGAGCAGCGCAGGGGCGTCGGCGATCAGGCGGGCATCGGCTGGTGACAAGACCCATGCGTAATGTATGGCGCTTCCGCGCATGAGCCTTGCACCCCATTGGACGATCGCCGGCGACGGCGGCAATGTTCTGTCCCACGGACCCGGCGTGTGTCCCTCGTACTTCGTCAGATCGCTCATGCCGTCCTCCACACCCGGCCGTCGTAGTAGATCAGGCCGCGCTTCTTGAGGGCTTGCAGCCGGCCGTCCAAGATGCGCGCGTCGTCCCTGCCGAGAAGTCGCGCGAGCCGCAAGATATCTCCTTCGACGTCATCCTCCGACCACAGTGCGGTGAAATTCATCGGCGTCTTGCGCAGCGCCTTGACGATCAGGCGGTCGAGAGTGTCGTATTGGCTCATTTCTCTTCCTCGAATTGGTGAACGCAAGGTAGGACCGGCACGGCCGGAGGAAGTTCCGCCACAGTGGCGGATCAGCCACGCTGCCCAGCACGCCAGACCCACGGCGGCGTCTGCTGACCGTTCGCCCAAATGCCCATGCGATCCTCTCGAGCGCGCCGCTCGATCGCCACGAGACCTGCGTCCCGGTTGTGCTGGCGGTACACCCACGCCCAGCCCGCGGCCACAAGAGCTCGGCCGGCGTTGACGTCGCCGCACATCACGACTGCGACGCTCCTGCCGTACCGGTCCACATCCATCACCTCGGCCCTGGCCCACTTCCCCGAGCAGATTGACACGAGCGCCGCCTTGGCCTGCACTCCGCCTTCCTGCGCCAGTTCCGGTGCGTCGATGTTCGCGATGCGGACGGTGCGCGCTCCGATCCTCAGGGTGTCGCCATCGTGGATTGACATGACGGGGCCTTCAACCCGATCTTTGGCGACGGCAGGCGGGCCCCAAAGCGCGGCGACAATGGCAGCCGCGGGGAAGACCCATCTCATCATCGTCACTCCGAGTCCGCCACTGTGGCGGACTGGCTTAGGCCGGACAAACCACAACATGTAGTAGGAGATCCGGTCGTAAAACGCACTTCCTCGGCACCAACCACTACATCTTGTGGTTGTCGGCATCTTCCGCAACCTCGACCGAATCGAATTCGGCATCGAAAATGATGACCAGGTCGCGCACGAACCGGTCCTCGGAGAACATCAGGACCGCCTCCTCAACCCGCTCCTCGTGCGTCTTCTCGATCATCGGGAACAGAACGCGCAGACGAAGTACTGCCCCGGGAACGCGATCGCCTCAATGGCGGTCTTGCGGCAAACGACGCAAACCATCCTCGTCATGGTGTACGGGGCCGGCGCGGACGGCGTCTCAGCCCCGTCCGCAGGCTCCGGCCACCCCTTCACATCCACGCTGTAGAGTGGCCTCGAGTCAGGCACCGTCCCGATCACTGGCGGCAGGTCCTTCTCCTTGATCCGCTCGTCAAGCAGGTCGATCTTGCGCTGAAGTCGATCCAGGTCGTTCATGCGCCCTCCCTCGCCCAAGCCTTGTAGTGGCTCACCACGTGAGCCAGCCTTGCCCTTGCCTCGTCGAGAAACCTTTCTGGGTCGTCCGTGACGTCGAAAGGGGCCTGGCCCAGAGCGATAGCCCAATCCCAGAACATCCGCCTGTCGAGTGCGATGGCGTCGTACTCCGACCTGAGCAGGTCGTGCATCTGCTCCCAGTGCGCGGCGTCATTCTGAGCCGCTTCGAAGGCTGTTTGCAGAGATGCCCTGGCGTCGAACTGGATGTGGTACTCCGTCTTCAGCCTGTCGCGGTCTCGAACTGTGCCAGCCAAGTCGTCGTACATGGCCTGGAGTTTCTTCTCGGCATCTTCATGCCGGTCCTTCGCGGCATTGAGATCGACCAGCCTGAGATCTGCGATCGCTTTCTGCCGCTCGGCCTCGTTTCGCCAAGTGACGAGGCGCGACGACAAGATCTTGATCTCTTCTTCGCCTTTCGCGAGGCTCGCTCTGGACTCTGCCAGTTCGGCGTGAACGACCTTGGTGTGGAGAGCGACGATGATCAAGGCCGCCGATACGGCGATCAGAACGAGCAGGGCGTAGAACGCCCACGGAGTGCTGAGGTAGGGATGCATGTCTTCACGTCTCCTGTTGGTCCGCGTGGCGCGGTGGAGGGTGTGACATGGTGGCGCTACGGGAGTTCCCTACGCCTTGCCGGAGAGGTCGATGCCGAGCGCCTTGGCCTTCGCCCGGATCTGCTCGACCAGCGCCGCCTCGGGGAGATCTCCGTATGGGCGACGCAGGTTCTGCCGATCTTCGACGTGGAGACCGTGGAGTTTGGTCTTCAACTCAACCGCCTTCATCACAGCCGACGGGTTGACGTTCTCGATCGCGAACGCCTTGGCCTCGTCGATCTCTGCGATCGCCTCCTTCAGGCCGTACTTGTACTCTTCCTGGGCCGCGGCAACGGCCTCAGCCTGGGCCTGCGCGACCATTGCGGCGATCTTGGGGTGCTTGGCCAGCACGCTCGCCTTCTCCCATACCATCTTGCGCTCGTAGGTCTGGGCCGCAGGAAAGGCCTTCAGGTAGGCCTCCGTCTGGTTGGCCCCGGCGATGAGGGCCAAAGCGAACTGCAGTTGAGCCGGGGTCAGCGGGCGAGTATCGGATGGCTTGTGGTACGGGGTCTTGTCGACCGGCTTCTTTCGGCCACCCTTGCCTGCCGCATCGATCAGGATCGACTTCGATGCCTTCGACCGCTCAGACATGGGACCACTTCCGGCCCGTCACAGCCTCGTGGACCGTGCTCTTCCCAACACGCCATTTCGCGGCCAGCCACCGGATAGTGATCCGCGTTCCATCGGGGAGGGTCCTGCCGTACTCCTTGCGCATTTGCCGCACCGCGTCTTCGTCGAGTTTCGCCTGCGCATTGCAGGACCCGCGGGTGCTCCGCTTCGCTGTGGTCGTCATTGTCATGGTCAGCCGGACGATTGCCGACATAGGTTCAGCCGTCGAGGGCCTTCCGCGCCGAGGCGGCAGCGTCATCCATCATCGCGTTCCACCGGTCTGCCGGGATCGCCGACAATCCTGCCGCCGTAGCTGCGCCACGCTCCGCGATGAAGCGCTCCCGCATGCGCTGCATGACAGCCGTGCCATGCTGGGTCAGGATCCCCGCCGCCAGGACGGCGTCGATCACCTCGAGGGTCTGATCGTTCACTTCGCGCTCCTCGATGACAACTCGCCCCGCAGGACGACCAGCGCCCGCAACGCGGTCGCGAACGCAGCCTGGACATCGGCCGGCGGGGCGGCACCGCTCGCCGCCGCAGCGCGGAACGTGGTCACCGCGCCGTAGTGCTCACGCAGCCTGGTCCTGACCCCGGAGGCTTCGGCTGGATCCATGATGCCAGCCCGCTCGAGATCTCGCACGGTGAGCGCGGCCGCCTCGATCATCCCGTAGGCCCGCACGACCTGGGCCTCCGGGGACTGCGGCATCTCGTCGTTGACGGTGCCGCAGCCCCCGATCGCCAGCCCGGCGAGGACCGCGAAGAACGCCCAGAGAAGGAATTGACGGGCCCTCACTGCTTGGGCTCCGCCTGGGCATCTGGCGTGGGCTGATTGAGCAACGCGGCCTTGATGCCATCGATGGAGGTCGGCAGGGCTCGCACGAATGCGACGACCAGCGTGGCTGCGATCCAGAACTTGTCACCCATGCTGGTGACCTTCTGGACAATCGCCGAGACGTCCCAGCCGAACAGCGCTGCGACGGCGGCCACGACGGTGCCGGCGGAGATGAGGAACGCAGTCAATGGGTTCACGTTGGTCCTTGAAGTTGCACGGAGCGGCCGAATTGTCCGCCTTGTCCGCCCTATCAGGCAAGAAAAAGGCAGGCCCGAGGGCCCGCCGAAACACCAAAGGAGACAACGATGGCCGCGAGGGGCGCGGCCGAGTGAATGGTCTCACATATCCGGCCGAGCGGATTCCGCGTCATGTAGTCATTCCCTTACACAATATTCCACGTATGGATGACATACAGACCGTTCCGACTTCGGTACAATTGGTTCTGCAGTGATCACCAACAGGAGAGACCAAGATGAGCAACACCAAGATTCGATTCCGTGTCTCGATCAGAGACGTCGATGGCACCGGCTATTCGAATTACAGAAGCCTCAGCCGCGCGGCCGCGCGGTTCGAAGCACTGGCCGGACATAGCGTCAAGGAGAGCTTCGATTTCATCCAAGGGGAGACTCCATATCCAGCGCCAGACCAACTCCTCTCCGTGAGGGGCGTGTCGAACTACGGGACGCAGGTGGTGATAAAGGCCCTCGACGAAGAAGGGCGATCGGAGCTGGCACGACTCGCCGCGCCGAGGCCGAAGAGACCCGTCGATATGTCCGACGCCGAATTGGTCGCGGCCGAGGAAGACCTCGCCGAATCCATCGACTGCGATCAGCGCCTGGGCGACGGCGAGCCGACCCCGAAGGCGATACTCGACGAGTACAACGCCCTGTGCGACGAGTGCCGCGCCCGCAACATCCCCGGCTTCAAGCCAGCGCCCTTCGAGTTCCCCACCACGGGGTGCAACCCCACGAACGCCCAGTTCGCCAACTGCGACCTGCCTTTCTGACCATCGCCCATGCCGCTGCCAGTCGGCGGCATCAACGAGCGCCAGCACCGACGCAGCGCCGACACAGGAGATCGACATGCGAATCAAACACACACCGCAGCGCACCGAAACCAAGCCTTTCTCCGGCCCAGTTCACGACCCGATCCGCGCAGAGCCGAGGGCGCACGGCGGGTGCACTTTGGTCCAGCATTGCAAGTGCGGCGCTTGGCGAGAGATCAACGCGAGCGCTGGGTATCGAGAGGTCGGGCGCTGGTTGCCTCCGCAGCCCCGTCCGTAGACCCGCCGCCACAGGAGTCATCATGTACCGCTACGCAAACTCACCACGGATTCGGTCCGCCGGGCTCGCTGCCTGCGGGATCGCCCTCGTGGCGGCCGGGATCGCCGGCTCGATCGTCTTCGCAACAATCATCATCATCGGGGGATGAAATGAGCATCGAAAGCGCATGCATTTTCGGGGTCAGGTCCCCGGTGGCCGGGCTGGTCGCGCGATTCCTGACCGCCACCGACGCCCTGTGCTTCGTGCAGCACGTGAACAGCACGTTCCGGATGGGATACGAGTGCTACGTGATCAGCACCGGCACGACATTCACCACCATCTCCGGGGCGTATGCCGACGAGATCGCCGGCAGGTTCGAGCGAGCCGCGGAAATCGCGGAGGCAGCAAAGCCTGGGGGGGGTTGACTAACTAATCCGAATTGGGTACAGTTCCTATGCGTCACCAACACAGGAGAGAGGCATGAACGTAGCCACCAAGCCCAGCGACACACTCCAGGCGCGTATTTTCGTCAGCGATGGGTCAACCTTCGTCATGGCGCAGTCCGATGAATTCCAGTCCTCATTCAAGGTCCGCAGCGCGGGAACCGCCGCTCAAGATCTACTTGATGAATCCAACCGACTGGAGTCTCACATTCGACTGTGCGCGAAGCGACTTGCCCGACTGCGCCTCATCGCAGCAAAACTGGAGGGATGACTATGTGGACCAACCAAGCCCGCAAGATGTACGACCGTCGCGCCGAGTTCAACGCCTCGACCTCGTCAGACGACCAAGAGCCGCGCCCGAGCGACAACAACCTCGAAGCGTGGGCCGTATTCCTGAAGACCTACCCGGACGTCGCTGACTGGATCTGGAGCAACTCGGCGCGGAACGATTTCGCCAAGTCGCTGTACGCGCAGGCGGTGTCGCGCGGCTTTCTGTCGGCCAAGCAAATCGACGCCGTGCGCGCCAACATCTCCCGAGGGTCAGCAATCCGCCACAGTGGCGGACTCGGACTTCAGAAACTGTTCACCGTCCTGCAGAAGCACTCGAAGTTCTACGCCGATCGGTTGACGATCACGCGCAAGAACGGCGACACCCTCTGCTGGGTGCTCTGGGACGAGACATGCGTCGGCAAGATCGAGCGCGGCACCGGGACCCTGTTCGCCAAGCGGGCCGGGCAGGATCTGCAGGAGATCCGCGCCCTGCTCGAGGAGTTCGAGGAGGACCCGCTGGCCGCAGCGGTGAAGTACGGGAAACTCACCGGCCGTTGTTGCTCATGCTCCCGCGAATTGACGGCAGATGGCAGCATCGAGGCAGGCATCGGCCCGATCTGCGCCCAGAAGTTCGGTTGACCGACTGCAAAGCCCCGCTCCGGCGGGGCAGGAGACCTCCATGACCAGCCCCTACGTCCTCTTCGTCGCCGCCGCCTTGGCCGCCGCCCCCGTCCTCACCATGGAACTGGACGAGAGCACGAACGCCATCCTGGCAGCGATCTGCCTTGCCTTCGGCTACGGAGGATTCGAGGCGCTCGCTTCGCGTAAGGCAAATTCCTACAACACGAAGTTGTGATACCTGACTTTTCAACTATTCCGATTCAGGTACAATTTGTTCTGTGGTTGCAGCGATTCAGAAACACCAACAGGAGAACACCATGTCCGCACTGAAGAAGCCCGCCCCCGTCTCTGGCTTCGACGTCGATCGCCTCGGCACCCTGCTCGCCAGCATCGCCGATCTCGAGAAGCAGGCCAACGCGATCAAGGGCCGGATCAAGGACCAGGTCGCCGTGAAGCTCGAGGGCGCGCTGTTCGAGGCGACCGTCGTCCGCTCCGAGCGCCTGACCGTCAACCGCGATGCAGTCGAGGCCATCCTCGGTGACCGCATGGCCGAAGTCCTGAAGTCGACCGAAGTCGTGGCAGTGAAGGTCGTCTCCCGCAAGGCCTGATCCACACCGGTCCGCCACAGTGGCGGACCAACCCACCAGACTGGAGAGCACCATGGGCTACAAATACTTCAACGATCCCGGCCACGGCTGGGTCAAGGTCCCCGCTGCCGAGATCCTCGGCCTGGGCATCGCCGACAAGATCAGCAGCTACTCGTACGTCTCTCCGTCAGGCAAGTTCGCCTACCTCGAAGAGGACCGAGACATGCAGGTCTGGTGGAACGCGAAGCGCGACCGCGGCGACGAGTGGAGCGTCGACAGCGTCAACAGCAAGGGCCCGTCTTCCATCCGCAACTACCCGCACTACTCGCCTCCGAAGCTGATTGCCTGATCCATGCCTACTGCCCGGCGTGCCGCGGCAGTGGGGATTGACCCGGAACCACCACAGGAGATTGCCATGACCCAGAAAACCGCCGCCGAACTGGCCGAGGAATTCAAGGCCGCCGGCTTCCAGATTCTCAAGACCCAGAAGGTGCGCGCGATCAGCGCCATCGCCCGCGACATCAAGCGGGAGTGGAAGAACGTCTACTTCGGCGCCGTGCCATACCTCGATGCCATGATGTCGTTGGAAACGATCGCCGACAACTATGGATACGACGACGCGAAGTCGATCATCGCGTACTTCCTGTCCAACGCCACCGGCTTCCGCGGCCCGGCCGCGCGCCTCCTCAAGGCCGAACTCAAAACCATCGCGGGGATCAAGTGAGCGCCCCCTGGGTCAAGGTCTCGGACAGCCTACCGCGTTTCAAGAGGCCGGAATGGAAAAACGGCCCATCGGAAACGGACGAAGTGCTCGTGGCCATGCGAGATGGCTTCTTCAAGATCGCGATCTGCGTGCGGTGGCCAGAAAGCCCGGCTCTGTGGAAGGAAACTCAGGAACACATGGACATCACCAAAAGCGTCACCCACTGGCAGTACATCACCACTCCGGAGAAGTTATGAAGACCAAGATCAACAGCGGACGCCTCACCACCATCGACGGGAAGAAATTCGACGTGGAACTGTTCGTCGACGTCCGGGAGTTGATGGCCCGCCTGGCCATGCGCGCGATCGCGCAAGGGAAAGGTCGAGCCGCCCTCGTGCACGGGGAAGTCGTGGTCACCGTCAACGAAGTGCGAAAGTCCAGTTGACGTACAGATCCGATTGCGGTATAGTAAAACCTCATCAACAGGAGATCGCCATGGAACTGAAACGAGATCGCGACGGACTCGAGGCACTCGACAAGATCGTCCTCGACCCGCAGCACACGAACAGCGACGGCACTGTCGGCACACTCACCCTGCGGATCACAACCAGCAAGGCCTCGCGCGGCGGCATCGGCACCGCGGCGGTCTGTGTGCTCTACGTCGGCCCGGGAGAGAACTTCCAGTTCCGATACCCAGCGGACTTCATGGCTCAGGTTGCCGTTGACCGAAACGCCAGAGCGACGAAGAAGAACATCATCACCCAACAGTCCGCCGCGATGGCCAACATCGCGGGAGGTTCTCCAGAAGGCCCGCGACTTCTACAAGATCCCGGCGCCGAAGCCGGTGCCGTTCACCGGCCAGGACCCACAGGCCATGACCGACAAGGACGTGGCCGACTGGGAAGCCAGCTACCGGGCCTTCGCGGACTGACCATGCGAGACCTCGTCTCCACCATCATCATCATCGCCGCCATGGGGGCGGCTTTTGCCATGGGCTATCGCGCAGGCGCCGGCCCTCAACCAGTGCCGGTGCAGTTGCCGGTCAACACAGGATGGGTCGAAGCGTGAAATCAATGGGAGTCACCGAGTTCGCGGCCAAGCTGGGCGTCTCAACGCGCCGGGCTCGCGCACTCTGCCAGCAAGGGCGCGTACGAGGCGCCCATCAGTCAGGCGGGATCTGGATCATCCCGCCCGATGCCGTGCTGACACCAGGGCGGAGCGGACCTGAGATGCGCATCGCGAGAGCGCGGTCCGATCAGCGGTAGCGTGGCGACGTGGGGCATTCTCGACCGGAGCGGCCGTCGTCACGATCCACCACAGGACGGCGATCCGCAGCCCCACCTCGAAGGTCGTCGTCCTGTATCCCCTCGCCGTCTTTTGGCGGTTTTTCAGCAGCGCTTCGATATTCGCGCTCGTGCACCCCACCACTTCTGCGATCGACCCCGCGGTCCAACCAGATCCCTTGATCGCGGACACGCAGTCGGACAGCTTTGACCCGGACCAGGCGGCGAATCCTTCCGGGAAGATCACCTTCCCGTCCACCCGACCGAGGCAAGCCTCAATCATCTGACACTGTCGCAGGTAAGCGGATTGGTCGTAACCAACAGCCACTGGTTCGATACCAGGAAGCTCCAGGTTCTCACGACTCCTCGCAACCATAACTCTTCCCTCTCGGTTCTTGATAGGACCGGATACGACCGGCCGTCGACTACGTCGTGACACTTCATGCAGCCGGCAGCGAAAACGTCGTCCGCCTTCAGGCCAACCCCTTTCCCGATCCACTGCCAATTTCCGTGGCATGGGATCAACCCGCCGGGAACGATGCCCATGCACCCGGGAGCGCGAATGGTGCAACTTTGCATTTCATGCGCCAGGTCGAGCATGCGGCGGTTTCGCATATTCATCCTCCACGCTCCAGCTTCACCCCGCGCTCGACCGCCACGGCGTGCAGAAACTCCAGCCACTCGCTGAATTCCTTCTTGGAGAACCGCGATGTGCGCTGGCCGAGCAGGACCATGCCGCCACCGTAGAGCCCTGGCGCAACCCGAGGTTGGTACGTCTCGGCCCGGAACGCCGCGGTCAGGATGTCTTTCCACTCCTCCGCCGTCAGCGCTTCCTGAGCCCCGTTGACCGGCCAGGACAGTTGCCGCGAGAACGCCTCGAGGATTGGCCACTGGGCGGCATTCTGGTCGAGCGTGCGCTTCGGCGGGCCGACTTCCACGACGGAGTCCGCCTCCGCCTCGTCGACAACGAAGCCAGCGCAGCGCATGCGGATCTCGCGATCACGAAGGACGAACGTGCGCTTCACATCACCTCCTCGACCTTGATCCCAAGCACGGCACGCATCAGCTTCACCTTGAGCCGGTACACTGGCAACTTGCGTGTGGCCACCGACTTCACGTCCTCCACCCGCAGCACGCCAGCGTCGTCCCTGTAGGCGAAGTCGGCCTCGTATGTGCAGATCTTCTGCCCGTTGACCTCGATCGCGAACCGCGGCTGATGCTGCAGATTGGTGATCGTGCCAACCTCCTCGGCCATCCTCAGCAGCAGCCAGCGGCCGTATTCCTTCTTCGAGTCGAACGTCTTCCCGTCCGCTTCGACCTTGTGGTTCCCGTACTTCGAGCGCTTCGGCTCGGGCACTGGCTTGGCCGCGCGCTCCATGAAAGACTGCAGTTGTTCCTCAGTCCAACGCAGCCCGCTCATGCGATGACCCACGCAGTGACCTGCTTCGCCCTTGCTGCGATCCGCCTCGCGAGCCCCTCTTCCTCGAGATAGTTCAGGATCCTGACCGCCTCATGCCTGGTTCTGGAAAGCAACGCCGCAACGTCATCTGCGGTGACCTTGGACCGCCGCTCGCGCAGCGTGCCGACCAGCCCCGCAACGTCTGCAGGACGGTCCCCAAACGAGATCAACGAAGAAGCCTCGGAAATTCGGCGGATCACGTCCATCTGCTGCTCGACGGTGGCCTGGTCTCGGACGAGATACCCAACGCCATACCGCATGCACTGCGCCACGTTTCCTCTCCGGCCGCCTGCTCGTGTCTGGATGCATTGGGCAAAGTTCATCGGAACCTCCACGCGATTGACAGGATCGCCGTCGTTGGGTTGCCATACAGCGGCGGGACTACGGAGAGCATAGGCTGCACCATGCCGATATCCGCAACCACCGAAACGGCAGGAACGAGAACTGCTCCGTGTTCGTAGCCAGACGCGAGGATCAGAGATCCTCCCGCCCGCACTTGGCCGATTCGCACGGGCGTCCATCGCCCTGCAACATAGACCGACCCATGCCCAAGAGAGTTCCGCGTAATCGCCACGCCGGCGGCCAAGCGATCGTCGTACTCATGCGCCCACCCCAGCGTCGGGTGCGCCTCGTGGTGGACGCCGTGAGAGTGACGAGACACCGCCCCGCCAATGATCAAGTCACCAGCCATCGCGTTTCCGGCCAACAGCATCAGGAGGGCCCGGATCATCTCTTCGTCCTCTTGCTGGCCACCACGGCCAACGCGCGCCGCGCGGTCGCCTCGGCATCAGCACGGCGCTTTGTGGCTGCGGCGTGGTTCTCCGCCACCCACGCCCGCACCCGCTCCGTCAGGTCGATCCCTCCGGCCATGCACTCGATCTCGCGCACCGTGGGTTCTGCCACCCCCACCACCTCCGCCACTGTGGCGGATCTCGGATGCTGCCCGGGATCCTCTCGGAACAGTACAACCCGATCTCCGACAATCCGCCGCGTCACCCCGGGGCGTGGGGCGGCGCCGATGTTCAGGCTGTATGCGTACCGAATATCCGGTATCGGATTTGCTTCGCGCATAGCGATCTCCTTCGATGCATTGTTTCCCACCAGAGGCCCCCTACCCCAACGCCGGGTCAGGGCGGATGGGTTTGGAGGCTTGGCGCCACCCCCTCGCGGGGCGCTGCATGGGACAGATCTCGTCTGTCACCCCTGGGCGTGCAGCTACGGCCAGCCCGACGGATTTTTGCGGAATTGCACCGCCGGCCCACCATGGCCGGCCACCGTCTGCCGATTGGACGCAGCCCTTGCGGCTGGGCATGTGATCTCACGCGCGTCCCGCGGACACCCCGGAAATGAGAACGCCCCGGTGTACTCAGGTGGGCGGTCTCCTTGACGGGGAGAACGTCTCTGTGCCGGAAATGCCGACGCGCGAAGGCAAACAGCACAGTGGCGGTCTTCCGCCCACCTGAGCGCACTGGGGCGCTGCGCGTCTGATTTCTGCACAAACCGCCGGGCGTCACCCCGACAGCGACGAAAATCTACACCGACTGCATCAGATTGACAAGTGCTCTCACCCCCATTCTGCGGTGCATGTCGTTCGCATCCTCGCCCTCAAGCGGGGACATCACCCACGGCCGGCCGATTTTCTCTGCCGCTTCCTGCCCGCGCCGGCTCTCGTCATGATCGGCGAAGACCTTGGCGTCGCTGAAGTATGGCGCTACGTGCTCCATGTTGCCGGCAGAGAAGCAGACGATGACCTGCGTCGGCAGCATCATCGACTCTGCGGCCGCGCGAATCGACAGGCCCGTGGCGTAGCCTTCGCACAACCACTTCGATCGCACCGCCTTGCGGGGGCCCATGACGTGAACAGCGCCCTTGGCACGACCGCCCGGGAGGAACTTCTTGCCCCCGTCCTTGGCGATCCGCTGGACGTTGATCAGGTCGTCTGTCCGATGGTCCCGCATCGGGACGAGAAGAACATCGTCAAGGACGAACCCTGTAGCCTTCTGGAGGCCCTTGGCGACGAGATAGGCGTGCCCGGCCAGTTCGGCCTCTCCCATCATCCTGCGCGCCTCAGCGGCCGCCTGAGCGTGCTGGCGGGCCATTTTCTCGGCCTTCGCCCGCCGCTCCGCCACTGTGGCGGACCAGTCTGCCGGCGCGGCATCCTGGCCCTTCCACATCACGGGGGAATCCATGGTCGCCCAGTTCTGCGCCCAGCCAATGTTTCGTTCGAGCTTGTAGGCCCCGTTCCGGCGGTGCGCGTGATCTGCGGTCGGGACCCGGTGCCACGCGCCGTCTGCAATGAGTCGATCGATGATCAGGCCATGCGCGAGCGCGAACGATCGGAAGTCGCTCATGCCGCCCTCCGCGCTTTGCCGCGCGCCCAGCGGATTACGGCGGACTTGATATACGAGTAGATGGCCGGATCAGGATGCGCTGCCGCGTGCGCCATCGAGTAGTCGCGAGGTGGCCAGTCGCCATAGATCGAGTGGTACTGCGCCTTTGCGAACCGCTCGGCCGATGACACGTCACCACGCTTCCAGTCGAGAGCCACCGCAGCGATCTCCTTCCAGGCGTAGAACTTGTTCTCCTGCCATGCGTGTTTGTTCTTCCGCTGGCCGATGTCCAGTTCGACCATGGTGCCGGCGACGTTCTCCACCATCGACAGCCGGGCCGGGCGCTCCCATCCGCAGGACGGGCACACTTTCGCCCCGCCAAGAGCATAGTGGCACGACGGGCAGGCGAACATCTCCCGCTCTTCCTCGGTCGGCTCCTTGCGCTCCTTGGCGTCGAGAGACTCCCCGGACAACTCCTGCACGCCATGGGCGAACAGATCGATGGTGTCGTCGAAGAACCGGGCGAAATTGCCTGAGTGATCAAGCCACAGGGCGTACTCCTTGCCTTCGTGGGGCCGCATCACCCGGCCCAACTGCTGGATGTGCGACGAGAACGACTTCCGGTAGGGGTGCGCGTCCACCCCACAGAGAATGTGCGTGGCATCGAACCCCTTGCCCAGCGCCACGCAGGAAATGAGCCCGACGATGTCACTGCCCGGGGCCTTGAAGTCCGCGATCAGTTGCGCGTTCTCTTCGTCCTTGTTGCGGTAGGACACCACCTGAAAGTTGTGGCCGGCAGCCTGAAACTGCCGCGCCAGTTCGATGCAATGATCCACCGTCGCGCCGAATACGATCGACGGAACCGGCCCGCCGAAGTGTTCCTGCGTCTTCGCAACCCACTCGGCAACCACGTCACCGACAATGGCCATTCCGCGCTCGGTCAGGGCCGCCTCGGTCCACTCACCGGTCGATGACACCTTGGCGCCGCGCATGTCGGCGGCAACCGCCAGATAGGGTCGGATCGGGGCGAGGTGTCCTTCCTCCACCAGTTGATCTGTCGTGGTGCAACTCACCACTTTGCTGAACAGGTCGCCGAGTCCCTTGGTGAAAGGCGTGGCGGTCAGGCCGACCACGAACACGTCAGGGTGCTCGCGCATGAATTCCGCAGTCGCCTTGAACGTGGTGTGGCAGTTGTGGACTAGCCTCCCATCAGCGAAGTAAGAAGGGTGCCCGGAGACGTGCAGGTTGTAGACAACCGCATCGCTTCCGCATTCTTCACGCGAAACACTGACCACCCTCTGGAACCAAGAAAGGCCGTCTTCCTCGCGTCCGCCTCCCGAACCTTCGTCGAATAGTGACTCCCCCCGTCTACCTCGATCGCCACCATCATTGATGGACTCGCCAAGTCGATCTTGTAGTGCGACGGAAGCCCGCCCGCCCTCCTCTGCCCGGTCGGGACAATGAATTCTGCGCTCCAACCTTCCCCAAGAATCTGCAACAGCCGTTGCTGAGGAACGGAGAGAGGACTCCCATTCCCACCATGCACCTTTGGCTTGTGCCCAATCTTCCTCAACGTCGTCGACATCTTCTGACGAACTTCTTGAGAGTGCATTGGGTTTTTCAATTTCTTGGCACAACTTTTGGAGCAGGTCACGCGCGCGACCCACACCACTCTTGATTCCGCCTGAACTGTTCCCCTGTGGTTTGGCCTGAACTGCGGCCTGTAAAGCACGCCACATTGCGGGCAAATCTTCGACTCTCGCAACGCGGTGACCTGCCAACTCTCTCGCGGCGACCCATCCTCCATCCGTGAAGAACGGGTGCGAACCTGTGCAAACTGTTTCATGTCCATCCTCGAATGCGACGCGAACCATATCCCGTCGGCCTATGGGGGCGGCTACCGTTCCGCGAACAATCCCGCGTCCAACAGCGGTAAGAACGGCGTCTCCTGGCCTCACAGATTCTATAGCAACACCCCCGTCCGGGGTCATCACCTTCGTTCCAGCGACAAAGCACTCGTCCACAACCAGAAGATCAACCTGCTCCGGCCACCCGCGCCGGGCAACGGTCTGCGGGCTCGCCACCTGGATGTACTCGTACCCGCGAGCGCGCCAGTGGTTGCCCTGGATCACCCCGTGTGGGATTCCGTACCGGTCGAGCGTTGCGCTGGTCTGGTCGATCAGGGAGATGCGATCGGCCATGAAGACGCCACGCCTCTTCCGTGACCAGCAGTTGTGCAGGAAGTGCGAGGCAACGACCGTTTTCCCTGCCCCGGTGGGCAGGTACAGCAGTTGATGCTTATCCGTGGGCGCGTTTGCCCGAAGCGTCGCTACGGCCTCTTCCTGATACGGTCTGAGTTCGACCATTCTGTCTTTCCTTCCTCTGAGCGTTCTTCAACTCCGTCGTGAGACGCGCAACCCGGTCCATAAGTTCATCTCGCGCCGCTTTGAGCGCACGATTTTCTGCGCGCAGGCGCTGCATCTCCTCGAACTGCTCATTGTCCTCGAACGCCTTCGCGCTCGCCGCGAGATCGGTCATGTCGGCCAGATGGTCCTGACACTCCTGATACTTGATGAGCAACTCCTCGTATTCCGGTCCGAGTGGGGACTTTTCCTTCGAGGGTGGCGCGAACGGGGCCTCAGCTTCACGCACTCCAACCTCGCCTTGGAGCACCTTGTCGGCCATCCCCTCACGCACCAAGCGCTGCGCTCGCTCCATGGTCCGCTTGCCGACGTCGGCAGCTTCCGCCAACTCCTCGACCGTGGCGGGATTTCGGTCCGCCACAGTGGCGGACTTGGAAGTGATTGATTTTCCAGACTTCTCTGATCCGCCACTGTGGCGGACTGGTTCCGTCATGCCGGTAATTTCCGCGACCTTGACGATGGCAACCGCGATCTGGGTCTTGTTCTGGTGCCGGCGGCGCGCGTTCTTCGATATGACCCAAAGTCCCGGCCTTTTGTCGGCGAAGTCCTCAAACCATGGCTCGACTCCAACCTCACGGCACGCCAGATACCGGTGCCACCCGTCAAGGATCATCCCCTCGTACATCGTGATCGGCTCCAGAAGGCCCTGGCTCTCTATGTCCGATGCCAGCGCTTTCAGTTCCGCGGGCGTCATGT
>Ga0228698_1000185_pt1 | contig 57508 bp, 54 predicted proteins | sample McNCre117_Aug_MG_FD_178015 | JGI IMG/M metagenome (GOLD analysis project Ga0228698, IMG submission 178015) | Freshwater microbial communities from McNutts Creek, Athens, Georgia, United States - 1-17_Aug_MG | ecosystem: Environmental > Aquatic > Freshwater > Creek | place: USA: Georgia...
TCGGAGTAGTTGCCCTTGTAAGGGATGCCGTGGCCACGGTCGAGTTCGAGGATCCACTCGGCGGCGTTGTCGAGGAAGTAGCGGTCGTGGGTGATCGCGACCACGGTGCCGGGGAAGCGGCTCAGGAACTGCTCCAGCCACTCGACCGATTCGGCATCCAGGTGGTTGGTCGGCTCGTCGAGCAGCAGCATGTCGGGCTTGCTCAGCAGCAGGCGGCACAGCGCGACGCGGCGCTTCTCGCCGCCCGACAGGTTCTTGATGAGGGCATCCCAGGGCGGCAGGTTCAGCGCGTCGGCAGCGAGTTCGAGCTGCAGGTCGGTGTTCTCGCTGCCGGCAGCGGCGATGATGGCCTCCAGCTCGGCCTGCTCGGCGGCGAGCGCGTCGAAATCGGCGTCTTCCTCGGCATAGGCGGCATAGACCTCATCGAGGCGGGCCTTGGCCTTGAGCGAGCCGCCGATGCCCTCCTCGACCGCCTGGCGCACGGTCTGCTCGGGATCGATCTGCGGCTCCTGCGGCAGGTAGCCGATCTTGATGCCGGGCATCGCGATCGCCTCGCCATCGATCTCCTTGTCGATGCCGGCCATGATCTTGAGCAGGGTCGATTTGCCCGAGCCGTTCAGGCCGAGCACGCCGATCTTGGCGCCGGGGAAGAAACTGATGGAAACGTCCTTCAAGATCTGCCGCTTCGGAGGCACGGTCTTGGTGACGCGGTTCATGGAAAAGACGTACTGGGCCATGGCGCGAGCTAAGGTGGGAAAGTCGTAAAAAAACGCAAGTCGCCTTGCGATCAACCCGACATTATCTCTTTATGCGACAATTCCGCCGTGAGCACCCGCAGTCAGTGCCACGCCAGCGCCTTGCTGGGGCTCGGGTCCGGGGCCAATCCCCGCCCCAACGCCCACCTTCGATTCGCATCAGCCCGCTCGACTGGCCGGCCGCTCGCTTCAAACCGAGCGCTGGAATGGCCGATGTCCCAAGCGCAACGGACTTGCGCCCCATACAACATGACATTTGAAGAACTGAAGCTGGCTCCGGCCATCCTCGAAGCCGTGCGCGAGCAGGGCTACGAACACCCGACGCCGATCCAGGCCGAGGCCATTCCAGTCGTGCTCGAAGGCCACGACCTGCTGGCCGGTGCGCAGACCGGCACCGGCAAGACCGCCGCCTTCACGCTGCCGCTGCTGCACCGCCTGCAGGAAAACGCTCCCGAGGCCGTCAAGGGCAAGACCCGTCCGGTGCGCGCGCTGGTGCTGGCGCCGACGCGCGAACTCGCGGCCCAGGTCGAGGAATCGGTCAAGGGCTACGGCAAGCACCTCAAGCTCAAGTCGGCCGTGATCTTCGGCGGCGTCGGCATGAACCCGCAGATCAACGCGCTGCAAAAGGGCGTGGACATCCTGGTCGCGACCCCGGGCCGCCTGCTCGACCTGATCGAGCAGGGCCACCTCGACCTGTCCAAGGTCGAGATCCTGGTGCTCGACGAAGCCGACCGCATGCTCGACATGGGCTTCATCCACGATGTCAAGAAGGTGCTCAAGCTCGTGCCCAAGCACAAGCAGAGCCTGCTGTTCTCGGCCACCTTCAGCGACGAGATCCGCGAACTGGCCAACGGCCTGCTCAACAATCCCAAGAGCATCCAGGTCACGCCGCCCAACACCACGGTGCAGCGCATCAAGCAGACCATCCATCCGGTCGGTCGTGGCAAGAAGAAGGCGCTGCTGGCGCACATCATCAACCAGCACAACTGGAGCCAGGTGCTGGTGTTCACGCGCACCAAGTTCGGCGCCAACAACGTCGCCGACTTCCTGAACAAGAACAACATCAGCGCGATGGCGCTGCACGGCAACAAGAGCCAGACCGCGCGCACCCAGGCGCTGGCCGGCTTCAAGACCGGCGAATTGCGCGCACTGGTCGCCACCGACATCGCCGCGCGCGGCATCGACATCGACGAGCTGCCGCATGTCGTGAACTACGACATCCCCAACGTCTGCGAAGACTACGTGCACCGCATCGGCCGCACCGGCCGCGCTGGCGCCGAGGGCGCGGCGGTCAGCCTCGTGAGCCTGGACGAAGAAGGCTTCATGATGGCGATCGAGAAGTTCACCAAGCAGCAGATTCCGGTCGAGATCTTCCAGGAATTCATGCCCGAGCCCGGCGAGCAGGCCGAGCCGATCGCCATGGGCCGCCAGACCATCTGGGGTGGCGCCGGCAAGCCGCCGAGCCGCGACGTGATGGCCGCCGCCGCCAAGGCCGCGCGTCAGGAAATGATGGAGCGCATCCGCGACAAGAAGTCGCCCGAGAAGGCCTCCAAGTCCGGCAAGCCCGCCCCCGCGAGCCACGCAAGCGACGATGAGGATGACGCGCAGCCGCCGCGCCTGGACGGCCAGCGCCGTGGTGGTCAACCGCGCCAGGGTCAGGGCCAAGGCGGCCCGGGCCGCAACCGCCAGGGCCAGGGCCAGGGCGGCCAGGGCCAGCGCCAAGGCCAGCCGCGTGGCGACGGTCGGGGTGGTGAGTTCCGCTCGGAAGGCCGCCGTGGTGGTCAGGGCGGCCAGGGTGGTCAAGGCGGCGGCCAGCGCCAGCCCGATCCGCTGCGCACCGGCATCGACGCGCTCGGCGAGCGCGGCCGTGGTCGCGGTGGCCGCCCGGGTGGCGGCCGTCCCGGCGGCCAAGGTGGCCAGGGGAGCCGTCAGGGCGGTGGTGGCGGGATCGATCCGCTGCGCACCAGCTACGGCCGCATCAAGTAAGCGGCGGACCTGATTCCGTACCAGCGGCGTGGACCTGACGGTTCACGCCGTTTTTTCATTCCTGGACGGCAAAAGTCGCGGCGCGCCCGGCGCTCAGCCCCAGCGCCGCACGCGCCCGGTGTCGATGTGGACGAACTGCTGGTCCGGATAGAAGCCCACGCCACCGGCCTGCAGCGACAGCGCGGCATCGCGCAGCTCGGCCAGCGGCACGCCGGGCAGGCGCACGTCGATCGCGCGCCCTTCCATGTGCAGGCTCTTGCGCGCCACGCCGCCGCCGCCACTGTGGCGCAGCCGGGCATTGGTCTGGGCGCAGCGGTAGCCCGATATCACCTCGTACGGTATCTCGGCGCCGAGCAGCGCGCGCACCTGATGCAGCTGGTCGAACAGCAGCGGGTCCATCTGGCCGACCTCGCCGCTGTAGTGGTCGCGCAGGAAGCGGTTGAGCCGTCCGAGCGAGCTGTCGAGGTACTGGCCGCCGACCGCATAGACCAGATCGAGGCGCTCGTGCGTGTGGGTATGAAAGAAATCAAGCTCGCGCCGCTCGGGACTATTGGCTGCGCGCGCGCGCGCCGGCAGCGCACCGGCCGCAAGCAGGCTGGCGCCCCCGACCAGGAAGCGGCGTCGGGCCGGAATCAGGGATCGAACCATGGGCATGTGTCTCAGTCTGGCCGTGCGCGCGTCCGCTGCCGCAGGGCGGCGTCGAGCACGCGGTCGTGGCCGTAAATGTCGTTGAAAAAATAGATTCGACCGCTTTTGATCCAAGTGGTTCCGTAGCTGATCAGCACCGGCACCGGCTGCGCCAGCCTGAGCGTGCTCGACTCGCCGCGCTGCATCGCGGCCTCGATGCGCTCGCGGTCCCAGCCCGGCGTCTCGCGCAGCACGAACTCGGCCAGCTCGACCGGCTGCTCGACCCGGATGCAGCCGTGGCTGTAGTCGCGCCGCTCGCGCCCGAACAGCTGCACCGCCGGCGTGTGGTGCAGGTAGATGTTGTCGCGGTTCGGGAACACGAACTTGATGTCGCCGAGCGCGTTCTCGGGTCCGGGGCGCTGGCGTATGCGCGCGGTGCCCTTGAGCACGGCGTCGAGCATCGACGCCGACAGGCCGGTGACGACGCTGCCGCCCGGCTGCACGAACTCGAAGCCCATGCGCGCGAAATAGCCCGGATCGCGCCGGATCTTGGGGATCAGCTCGTGGCGCGCGATCGATGGCGGCACGTTCCAGTAGGGACTGAACTCGATGAAGCGCATGTCCTCGTCGAACACCGGCGTGCGGGTGTCGAGCGCCTTGCCGACCACGACCCGGGATTCCAGGCTGACCTCGATCCGGCCGTCGTCGCGCACCTCGTAGGCACGCAGCATGAACTCGGGCAGGTTGATCGCGATCATGCGCCGCGCCTGCAGCAGCGGCGTCCAGCGCAGGCGCTCCAGCGCCAGCTCGATCTGGCGCACGCGCGCCGGCGGCGCAACCTCCAACTGCGCCAGCGTGCCGACGCCGATCACGCCATCGGACGCCAGGCCATGGCGCTCCTGGAAGCGCCGCACTGCCTCGACCAAGGCCCCTTCGTAGCGCGGAGCCCCCTCTTCCGGAGCGGCCGGCAGCCCCTGGCCAGGGTCGAGATCACCGAGCAGACGCAGCCGCTGGGCCAGCCGCTCCAGCCCGCTCCAGCGCTGGCCCGGTTCGAGCTTGGAGCGCCCCACCCCGGCACCACGCAGGTGTTCGGGCCGGGGCAGCGGCGGCAGCGAGGCCTCCCAGGCGGCAGGCAAGCCGAGCGCACGGTAGCGCGCCAGCGCCTCGCGCAGCCGCTGATACAGCGGGATCGGTGGCACGGCGGCCGCCACGGCGGCGGCCGGGTCTTGTCGTTCGAGCGCGACGCGCAGCACCTGTGCCGCATCAAAGGCATCAGGCCGCCCGAAGCGGAAGTTGTTGTGCAGCGCACGCGGATCGATCCGACCTCGGTGCAGATGGTTCAGGTAGCGCTCGAAGGCGCGCGTCAGGGCCTGGTCCGCCGCCTCGGCGGCAGCGGGCGTGGCGCCATCGTGTTCGATCGCCCGCGCGATCGCCGCGCCACCGTAGTCGTCGGGATCGAGGCCGTGACTCGCGGCATCGGCCAGCAGCGCCAGCGCGGCGCGTGCGCCCGGCATCGGCCGCCCGGCCGCGTCCAACCAGAGCCGGGAGCCGCCCTGGTCCGCCCGGGCCAGCGCCAGCGGGCCGGTCGCCGCCCAGGCCAGCGCGGCCCCCAGCAGACGCCGACGCGCCGGGCTGTATCCCCTGTCGCTTGCATTCATGGTGTCCACATCCCGTGTCAGAGTCCCTCGCTCGCCTGTCATGACCAGTCTAGCGCGACTCGGCAGGCCCCGGAACGACATTAAGTTTTCCCTAAGTTTGCGGCCGCAGAATGTCTTCATGGCCGGAGTGGCCCCGAATCATCCCAGCCAGAGCAACCCACGAAAGGATCAAGAAATGAAGAAGTCCCTGTTCGCCATCCTCGCTGCCGCCGCCGTGACCAACCGCCAGGCCCAGGCCCAGCCGGCCACCGCCGCCTGAGGGTTGCCGCAGGCCCAATGCCTGCGCCCCATGAGAAGTTCCAGACAAGAGCGGGGCCAGGCCCCGCTTTTTTGTCGACAATCAAGGCATCTCGTTCGATTGATGCCATGCGACTGCTGTTAGCCGAAGACGATGCCATGCTGGGTGCCAGCATGCACAAGGCCCTCAAACTGGCCGGATTCCAGGTCGACTGGGTCCGCGACGGCCCGACGGCGCTGGCCCGCTCGCGCGCCGAGCCCTATGATGCCCTGCTGCTCGACCTCGGCCTGCCGGGACAGGACGGGCTGCAGGTGCTGCAGGCGCTGCGCCAGGGCGCCAACCACCTGCCGGTGCTGATCGTATCGGCGCGCAACACGGTCGAGGACCGCATCGGCGGCCTCAACGTCGGCGCCGACGACTACATCACCAAGCCGTTCGACCTGCAGGAACTGATCGCGCGCATCCACGCGCTGATCCGGCGCAACCAGGGCCGCAGCCAGCCCCAGCTCGTGGTCGGCGCGCTGCAGCTCGATCCGATCCGGCGCGAGGCCCGCCTCGCGGCCCAGCCGCTCGAACTCTCGCAGCGCGAGTTCGACCTGCTCCAGCACCTGATGGAACGCCCCGGCGCGGTGCTGTCGCGCGAGCAGATGGAGGAGCGCCTCTACGGCTGGCAGGAGGAAGTCGCCAGCAATGCGATCGAGGTCCACCTGCACCACCTGCGCCGCAAGCTCGGTAGCGACTGGATCAAGAACGTGCGCGGTGTCGGCTACAAGCTGGTCGATGCCACGCCGGCTCGGCCCGCCGCATGAACTCGATCCGCACCCGGCTGCTGATCTGGCTGATGGGTGCGCTGGTGCTGGCCAGCCTGCTGGCCAGCGCCCTGACCTACGAGCTGGCCTGGCGCGGCTTCAACACCCTGCGCGACTACGGGCTGGAGCAGATCGCCTATTCGATCATGCGCCACGACACGCAGGACTGGCTCGACGAGCGGCCCGATGACGACAGCACCGACCTGCCACCCCACTTCGAAACCCCGGCCGAAGACCAGGGCCAGTTCGTCAGCCAGATCTGGACCCCGGGCGGACGGCTGATCTACTCCTCGCTGACCGACACCGGACCCGCGCTGCAGGACACCGGACTCGGCCACGCCGACTGGGACGGCCGGCTCTGGCGCACCTACACCCTGCACGACCGCGACCGCGTGATCCAGGTCGCGACGCCCAACGAGCGCCGCTGGCGCACCTTCGTCCAGTACGTGCCCTGGCTGCTGGCCCCGCTCGGTCTGCTGCTGCTGCTGCTCGGCGTGCTGATCCATGCTGCGGTGCGCGGCGCGCTGCAACCGCTGCACCGGCTGCGCGAGGAAATCGGCGCGCGCGAGGTCGTGCTGCTCAGCCCGCTGGACCTGTGCGAGATGCCCGACGAAGTCAGGCCGCTGGTCGAGACGCTGAACCAGCTGCTCGAAAAGGTCGATGGCCTGCTGGCGACGCAGCGCCAGTTCCTGGCCGACGTGGCACACGAACTCAACACGCCGCTGGCCGCGATCAAGCTGCAGGTCCAGCTGGCGCAACAGGCCGGTACCGCTGGCCAGCCGGTCGTGCTCGACGAACTTGAAGCCGGCATCGAGCGCGCGGTACACCTGGTCGCGCAGCTGCTGCAGATGGCACGGCTGGAACCCGAGGCGCAGAAATGGGAACCACGTCCGGTGCCGCTGGCGCCGCTGGCGCGCGAGCGCGTCACAGCCTTCTCGGCCCAGGCCGACCAGAAGGACATCGACCTCGGGCTCGAATGCGACCATGCCTTCGAGGTCCTGGGCGAGCGCAACTCGCTGCGCGTGCTGCTCGACAACCTGATCGACAACGCGCTGCGCTACTGCCCGCGCGGCGCGCGCATCGACGTGCGCCTGCGACAGCCCGACGGTCACGCGGTGCTGGAGGTGGCCGACAACGGCCCCGGCATCGCCGGCACCGACAAGTCCCGCGTGCTGCAGCGCTTCGTGCGCCTGCGCCCGGCCGACACCACCGGCAGCGGCCTGGGCCTGGCGATCGTGCGCCAGATCGCCGCCCAGCACCACGCCGAACTCAGCCTGCTCGACACGCCCGGCGGCGGCCTGACGGTGCGCATCGCCTTCACCGCTGCGCCATAGGCGATCAGGCCGCGATCAGAGCGTCACCGCGCCGCCCAGGTAGGGCCGCAGCGCCGGCGGCACCGTGACGCTGCCGTCGGCGTTCTGGTAGTTCTCCAGCACCGCGACCAGAGTGCGGCCGACCGCCAGGCCCGAGCCGTTGAGCGTGTGCACCAGCTCGTTCTTGCCCTGCGCGTTCTTGAAGCGCGCCTGCAGGCGGCGGGCCTGGAAGGCCTCGCAGTTCGACACCGAGCTGATCTCGCGGAAGGTGTTCTGCGCCGGCAGCCAGACTTCGAGGTCGTGGGTGCGGGTGGCACCGAACCCCATGTCGCCGCTGCACAGCGCCAGCACGCGGTACGGCAGGCCGAGCGCCTGCAGCACCGCCTCGGCATGGCCGGTCATCTCGTCGAGCGCCTCGTAGCTCTTGCCCGGATGCACGATCTGCACCATCTCGACCTTGTCGAACTGGTGCTGGCGAATCAGGCCGCGCGTGTCGCGCCCGGCCGAGCCGGCCTCGGAGCGGAAGCACGGCGTGTGCGCGGTCAGCTTGATCGGCAGCGCGGATTCGGCCACGATCTCGTCGCGCACGAAGTTGGTCAGCGGCACCTCGGAAGTCGGAATCAGGTAGAGCGCCTGCGTGTCGGGCACGTCCTCGCCGTCCTGGCCGCCCTTCTTGGCCGCGAACAGGTCGCCTTCGAACTTGGGCAGCTGGCCGGTGCCGCGCAGCGTCTCGGCGTTGACGATGTAGGGCGTGTAGCACTCGGTATAGCCGTGCTGCTCGGTCTGCAGATCGAGCATGAACTGCGCCAGCGCGCGGTGCAGGCGCGCGATGCGGCCCTTCATGACGACGAAGCGCGAACCCGACAGCTTGGCCGCAGTCTCGAAGTCCAGACCCAGCGGCTCGGCCAGCGCAACATGATCCCTGGCCTCGAAGCCGAGTTCGGGCGGATTCGCGCCATAGCCGCCCTGCGGGCTCCAGCGGCGCAGCTCGACGTTGGCGCTTTCGTCGGCGCCGACCGGCACGCTCTCGTGCGGCAGATTCGGCACCGCCAGCAGCAGGGTCTGCAGCTCGCCCTGGATCTGCTCCAGGCGCGCGGCCGAGCGTTCGAGTTCGGCCTTGTACTCGGCGACCTCGGCCATCGCGGCCTCGGCTTCGGCGTGCTGGCCTTTGCCCTTGAGCATGCCGATCTGCTTCGATAGGCTGTTGCGGCGCGACTGCAACTCCTCGGTGCGGACCTGCAGTGCCTTGCGCTCGTGTTCGAGCGACTGGAAGGCATCCACGTCCAGGAAGGGCTGCGGGTTCTTGCGGGTTTGCAGGCGGGCGACGACGGCGTCGAGGTCTTTGCGCAGAAGGGTGATGTCTAGCATGATGGACTGGATTTTAGGGGGTCGGCGGCACAGGCCAAATCGGGAGGAAGCTCCCATTCCGCGATCGGGATCGCCCCCCTACGCTGGTCGTCATCACCGCATCGGAGGCCGACATGCCCAATCCGCAGGCACCGTTCCATCCCATCATCTATGTGCGCGGCTACGCCATGACCGAGCACGAGCAGGACGAGACCACCGCCGATCCGTTCAACGGCTTCAACCTCGGCTCGACCGTCTACCGCGCCACGCCCGACAAGGACAAGCCGGCCAAGAAATTCATCTTCGAGTCGCCGCTGCTGCGGCTGGTGTCCGACCACGGCTACCAGGATGTCTACCGCAACGGCTTCGACATCATGGACCGCGACGAGTGGGAAGGCACGCTGCCGTCGCGCTCGATCGTGATCTACCGCTACTACGACACCGCCTCGGCGCTGCTCGGGAGCGGCAAGACACCGCCGATCACCGAATTCGCCCGGGGCCTGGGCGAACTGATCCTGCGCGTGCGCGAGCTGGTCTGCGCCGATCCGGACAACGGCATCGCGCCGGCCGACTTCCGCTGCTACCTGGTCGCGCACTCGATGGGCGGCCTGGTCTGCCGCGCCTTCCTGCAGAATCCCGCGCTCGGCGACGACGAGGCGCGCCAGTGCGTTGACAAGGTGTTCACCTACGCCACGCCGCACAACGGCATCGAGATCGCCGGCCTCAACGTGCCCAAGTGGCTCAGCGCCGCCGACATGAACAACTTCAACCGCGAGAACATGGCGCAGTACCTGGCGCTGGATGATCTCTACGCCAGGACCGGGCGCGTGGACTGGCTGCCCGAGTCGGCCTTTCCGTCCGGGAGCTTCTTCTGCATGGTCGGCACCAACCGCGCCGACTACGAGGTCGCCATGGGCCTGTCGCGCGCCTTCGCCGGCCATGGCAGCGACGGACTGGTCCGCATCGACAACGCCTCGGTCTGGGGCGTCGATGCGGCCGGCAAGGTGTCGGCGCCGAGCGCGACCGCCTACGCCTACCGCTCCCACTCGGGCTATTTCGGCATCGTCAACAGCGAGGAGGCCTACCAGAACCTGACGCGCTTCCTGTTCGGCGACATCCGGATCGACATCTGGGTCGATATCGAATCGGTGCAGTTGCCAGCGGCGATCCAGGGCAAGCCGGTCAACGCGCTCTACCAGTTCGAACTCAAGGCCTCGCCCCAGGGCAAGCGCTGGTACCTGACGCGGCGCAAGGCCGAAGAGGATTCGGTCGCCTGCCGCACCTACCAGGATCTGACCGATCCGGCACGCAAGGAGGCGCGCAGCGTGTTCCTGTCGAGCGTGTTCCTGTCCAACCGCGAGCAGCACGACCCGACGCTGACCTACGGCCTGACGCTGGGCGTGCGCGCGCCCGACTACGAGGTCGAGAACCGCTTCTGGCCCGACGAGCATTTCGAGGGCGGCTACCTGTTCCAGGACGCGATGGCGGTCAGGATGATCCCGCCGGCCACCGACGGCGGCGACTGGGACATCTGCTTCGACTGGCAGAGCGACAACATGGGCGCCGCGAGCCGCCCGCTGTCCTACCGCACGCTCAAGAGCGGCAAGCTGCAGATGGCGATTCCGTTCGGGGGCAGCGGCGCCCCGGGCATCGCCGGCAAGCTGCGCTTCGTGGCCTCGGCCTGGAACGCCTGAGACGGTGCCGGATCAGGCGGCCGGTGCGTCGTCGAGTCGCAGGCCCTTGGGCAGCGGGAACTTGGTCGTCTCGCGCACGCCATTGAGGCTGCGCACCGACAGCACGCCCAGGGCCCTGAGGCGCTGCACCACGCCCTGCACCAGGTCCTCGGGCGCCGAGGCGCCTGCGGTCACGCCGATGCTGCGGCGGTCCGCGAACCAGGCATCGCGCAGCTCCGAGGCATCATCGACCATGTAGGCCGGCACGCCCAGGCGCTCGGCCAGCTCGCGCAGCCGGTTGGTGTTCGAGCTGGTCGGGCTGCCGACCACCACGACCGCATCGACCTGGCGGCTCAGCAGCTTGACCGCGTCCTGGCGGTTCTGCGTCGCGTAGCAGATGTCCTGCTGCTTCGGGCTGCGGATGGTCGGAAACCGCGCCTTGACCGCCGCCGTGATCGCGGCCGCGTCATCGACGCTCAGCGTGGTCTGCGTCACGACCGCGAGCTTGTCGGTCTGCGACGGCTGCACCTTGGCGACATCCTCGACCTCCTCGATCAGGTGGATGCCGCTGTCGAGCTGGCCCATCGTGCCCTCGACCTCGGGGTGGCCCTTGTGGCCGATCATCAGGAACTCGTAGCCCTCGCGGTGCAGCTTGGCAACCTCGACATGGACCTTGGTCACCAGCGGACAGGTGGCGTCGAAGATGCGGAAACCGCGCGCCTCGGCCTCGCGCTGCACCGCCTGGCTGACGCCATGGGCGCTGAACACCAGCGTCGCGCCGGGCGGCACCTCGGCCAGCGCCTCGATGAAGATCGCGCCGCGCGCCTTCAGGTCGTTGACGACATGGGTGTTGTGCACGATCTCGTGCCGCACGTAGATCGGACGGCCGAACTTGTCGAGCGCGCGCTCGACGATCTCGATCGCGCGATCGACGCCGGCGCAGAAGCCGCGCGGCTCGGCCAGCAGCACTTCCTGCGGCCCGGCCATCACAGCACTCCGATCAGCTGGACCTCGAAGCGTACCGGCTGACCGGCCAGCGGGTGGTTGAAGTCGAAGCACACCGCGCCGTCGGCGCGCACCTCGCAGACCGAGCCGGCATAACTGCCGAGGCCGTCGGGGGTCGGGAACTGCACCACGTCGCCGACCGCGTACTGCTCGTGGCGGTCGCCGAGCTGGTCGAGCAGCTTGCGCGCCACCCACTGCACCATCTCGGGCTGGCGCTCGCCGAAGGCCTCGCCGGCGATCAGCTCGATCACGGTGTGCGTGCCCTCCTCCAGCCCGATCAGGCGCGCCTCGATCGCGGGCGAAAGCTCGCCGCCACCGACGCTGAGCGTGGCCGGCTGGGCCTCGAAGGTGTTGATGAAGTCGCGTCCGTCCGGCCCCGAGAGGCGGTAGTGCAGCGTGAGGAAGGAGGTCGAATCGACTTGGGACATGGGATGACGCCGACGGCGCGAAATGGTAGAAATACAGCGCGGATGCCGACCCCGCGCGAGAACAGGGCGGCAGCCGGCGCGGGGCGCAGAAGCCCCCTATTGTAGAAAAGGGAGGACAGCCATATGGGCAGCATCAGCATTCCACTCAAGGGGCTGCCGGCCGACGCGCGACCGCGCGAGAAGCTGCTGCAGCGCGGGCCGTCGGCGCTCAGCGACGCCGAGCTGCTCGCCCTGTTGCTGCGCACCGGCGTCGCGGGCAAGAACGTGCTGGAACTGGCGCAGGAGCTGGTCGAGCGTTTCCGTGGCGTGCGCGGCCTGCTGCACAGCAGGGCCGACGAACTCGGGAGCATCAAGGGCCTCGGGCCGGCCAAGCGTGCCGAGCTGCTCGCGGTGGTCGAACTGGCGCGCCGGGCGCTGGAGCAGGAGCTGAAAGACCAGCCGCTGTTCGACAGTCCACAGGCGGTCGCGCACTATCTGCAGCTGCATTTCGGGCACAAGCCGCACGAGGTGTTCGCGGTGCTGTTCCTCGACAGCCAGCACCGGCTGCTCGCGCTCGAAGAACTGTTCCGGGGCACGCTGGCGCAGACCAGCGTCTATCCGCGCGAGGTCGTGCTGCGCGCGCTGCACCACCATGCCGCCGCCGTCGTGCTGGCGCACAACCACCCGAGCGGCACGACCGAGCCCTCGCGCGCCGACGAGATGCTGACCCGGACGCTCAAGTCGGCACTGGCGCTGGTCGATGTGCGCGTGCTCGACCATTTCGTCGTGACGGCATCGAGCTGCCGTTCGATGGCCGAGCTTGGTCTGGTCTGAGCTGCGCGCCCCCCATCAGATGCCGGCGTCCGACTTGAGCTGGCGAATCGCGTGGATCACGACCTGGGACGCCTTGGTGAACGGCGCCTGGGCTTCCAGCATCCGGGATGCCTTCGTGTATTCCTGCTGGTTGACCGCTTGAGCCACCCGACCGGCCTCCTGGTGGAAATCGGCGTGCTGGCGCACGAGGTCCGAGAACACCGGGTAATGCCCGAACTTCTTGCCGTCGGGACCATGGACCCACTTGCCCAGCGCACAGCAGTCATCGCGCGACACCGTCGCGGCATCCAGGGTTTCGCGCGCGGTGATCGCGTGGCGCAGCTTGAGCTTCCAGTCCGCATGGGCCTTGATCGCGCTGTTGAGGTCGATCCCGATATCCACCTCCGGCTTGGCCGCCATGCGCGCCTGGCCAGCCGCGCCACGGTCCGACTCCGACAGCCGGAACACCGCGACCGCCTCCACCAGCTCATGCGACTGCTGCTTGAGGTTTTCCCCGGCGGCGGCCATCTCCTCGACCAGCGCGGCGTTCTGCTGCGTCGCGCGGTCCATGTGCACCACGGCCTGACCGATCTGGCTGACGCCGGTGCTCTGCTCGGTGCTGGCGGCGCTGATGTCGGCCATGATGTCGTTGACACGCCGGATACTCGACACCACCTCGGTCATGGTGGCGCCGGCCCGATCGACCTGCTGCGTTCCCTGCTCGACACGCTCGACGCTGTTGGTGATCAGGGTCTTGATCTCCTTGGCTGCCTCGGCGCTGCGCCCCGCCAGGTTGCGGACCTCGGCGGCCACGACCGCGAAGCCGCGCCCCTGCTCGCCGGCACGCGCGGCCTCGACCGAGGCATTCAGCGCCAGCAGATTGGTCTGGAACGCGATGCCATCAATGACGCCGATGATGTCGGCGATGCGGCGCGAGCTGTCGTTGATGCCCTTCATCGTCTCGACCGCCTGGGCCACCGCGTCGCCGCATTCCTCGGCCACCACGCTGGCGCTGCGCGCGAGCTGGTTGGCCTGCTGGGCGTTGTCCGAGTTCAGGCGCACCGTCGAGCCGAGTTCCTCCATCGAGGACGAGGTCTGCTCAACCGCGCTGGCCTGGTGTTCGGTGCGGGCCGACAAGTCCATGTTGCCCTGCGCCAGCTCGATGCTGGCGGTCGAAACCGTCATCGCGGCATGGCGCACGGTGCCGACCACGTGCGCCAGCGCGCTCTGCATCTCGCCCAGCGCCCGCAGCAGCTGCCCCATCTCGTTGTTGCCGCCGGCATCGATGTGATGGGTCAGGTCGCCGGCAGCGACGGCACGGGCAATCTCGACCGATTCATGGATCGGCCGCACGATGGAGCGGATCACCCACAACGCCAGCAGAGCCGCCAGCAGCGGCGCGACGACACCCGCGACACCCACGGTGATCTCGATCGAGCGCGCGGCCGCCTCGGCCTCGTGGCCGGCACGTACCGCGTGCTGGTTCTGGATCTTGGTCTCGTCCTGGATCGCGGCGAAGTAGGCCTGCTGCAACGGCCGCACCGAATCGAACAGCGAGGCGACCGCCTCGTCGTGCTGGCCCTGGCCCAACACCTCCAGATAGCGCCCGACCGCGCCCGCGTATTGCTTGCGCAGCTCCTTGATGTGGTTCAGTTCCTCGCGCCCTTCGGCCGACTGGATCAGCTGATCAAGGCGACCGAAGGTTTCGTCCACCGTCAGACGCGAGGCCTCCAGACGCTTGGCCTCGGCCTGGACCGACTCGGCGTTGCTCCTCAAGGCGATGTTGCGGATCACGCGCGCCTGCAGATTGACTTCATCGCGCAGATTGCCGAGTTCGCGCAGCGTGCCCATGCGCCGCTCCGTGATGTCAACCAGGCTGCGCTGCATATGGCTCAGCTTGAGCACCGTCACGGCGCCCATCGCGATCAGTATCAAAACGACCAGGCCAAAAGCCAGCGAGAGACGCGTCGAAATCTTGATGTCTTTGAAATTCATGGGAATCGTCTATGAGACCAGCGATCGGACTCGGTCCAGACACCCTCGAGCGATCTGCTCGACGGCCCCCCTTTTCCTTGCGACCACTTTGAGAAAAGTGCTATTTATTTAAAATAGCCAGATATTATATGTACATAATTAAATTATCGTTATAAAAAAGATTGCCGTTTCAGTCGCAGAACCCGCGCCCATACCGTCTAGCCGACTCGAAACTCCAGGCTTGCGCGACAATCCAGGCCATGAAAGTGCGCTCGCTGTCCGAACTCAAGACCTTGCGCCAGGTGATCGCGGAACAGGCCGCGCGCCTGGCCGCCGAACGTGCCGCCGCCGAGGCGGCGCGGCAAGAGGTTGAGCGGCGTCAGAACCAGGATCGCTGGCTGTTCGAGCGCGCGATCGGCGCGGTGCAGCGCCTGCCGCACCACGGCCGCCATCTGGGTCGGCCGCAGCCGCCACTGCCACGGCCGCAGCAGCGCGAACTCGACGAGCGGGCCGTGATGCAGGAGGCGTTGAGCGACGAGTTCGATGCCGAAACCCTGCTGCACACCGATGAACTGCTGAGCTTTCGCCGTCCTGGCGTCGGCCCCGAGGTCGTGCGCAGGTTGCGCCAGGGCGAGTGGAGTCTGCAGGCCCAGCTTGATCTGCACGGCCTGCGCACCGACGAGGCGCGCACGACGCTGGCCGCCTTCATCCGCGAGGCGCACAAACGTGGCCTGCGCTGCCTGCGCGTGGTGCATGGCAAGGGCCTGGGCTCGCCGGGCAAGACCCCGGTGCTCAAGGGCCGGGTACACAGCTGGCTGGTGCAGAAGAACGAGGTGATGGCCTTCGCGCAGGCGCGGCCGGCCGAAGGCGGCGCTGGCGCACTGGTGGTGCTGCTGCGGCCCTCGGCGCGCGCCCACCCTTGAGGCCCAGAACGGCGCTCAGGCCACGGGCCGGTTCCGCATCCAGTCCGCCGTGCCGGTGAAACTCTTGTGCAGCTGGACGCGCAGTCCATCGGGCACGCCGGTCTCGACCATGGCCTGGTCCATGCAGGCGACCCACTGGTCGCGCTCCTGGATGCCAATGCTGAACGGCATGTGGCGCGCACGCAGGCGCGGATGGCCGAAACGGCTCACATAGTGGTCCGGCCCACCGAGCCAGCCGCACAAAAACCAGAACAGCTTGCGGCGCGCGTCATCGAGCGTGGTGCCGTGGCTGGCCCGCAGTTCGCGGTAGGCCGGCTCCAGGTCCATCAGATCGTAGAAGCGATCGACCAGGGTCTGGATCGCCGGCTCGCCGCCTATCCACTCGAAGGCACTCGCGTACTGCTGCGCGGGCTGCTGATCGGTCGTCTTGTCATCGTGTTCCATGGCCGCGTTTATACCGCGCCCATGCGGTCCAGCGCCCATGCGGGGCCATCAGTCGGTGGCGCGGCGCAGCGTCTGCGCTACCGGAACCGCCAGCACGCCGCGCAGGCCCCACCAGCCGGCGGCCAGTGCCAGCGCGGCACCGGCCCCCGCCCCCGCCAGCGGCACCCAGACGCGGGGCTGCCACTCGAAGCCAAACACCTGCCGCGCCAGCAGCCAGCTGACCGCGACCGCCGCCAGCGAGGCCAGCAAGCCCGCGAGCAGCCCGACGCCAGCCAGTTCGGCGCGCTGGACCTGGCGCAGCAGACTGGCCTGGGCGCCGAGCGCGCGCAGGATCGCGAACTCGCGCTCGCGCTCGCCGCGCGTGGCGGTCACGGCCGCGAACAGCACCAGCAGACCGGATGCCAGCGTGAACGCGAACAGCGCCTCGACCGCCAGCGCCACCTGGCCCAGCACCTGCTGGACCTGGTCGAGGGTGCGGCTCAGATCGACCAGCGTGATGTTGGGCCAGGCGCGCAGCAGCTCGCGGTCCATCGCACCGCCGGCGGCTGGCGCACGGTAGGCCGTGATATAGGTGCGCGGCAACTCCGGCAGCACCGAGACCGGGTACATCGCGAAGAAGTTGACGCGCATCGAACTCCAATCGACCCGACGCAGGCTGGTGATGGTGGAAACACGCGACATGCCGGCAATCTCGAAGCTCAGCCGGTCGCCGAGCTTGAGGCCCAGGCTGTCGGCCAGGCCAGTCTCCAGGCTGATGCCCTCGGCCTGCTCGGGCGTCCAGCGCCCGGCCGCAAGCCGGTTGTGTGCCGGCGCCTCGGCGCTATACGAGAGGTTGAACTCGCGCTCGACCAGGCGCTGGGCGCGCTCGTCGGTGTAATCCTGCGCCCGCACCGGTCGGCCGTTGACCGCGACCAGGCGACCCCGGATCATCGGATACCAGTCATAGCGCGTCACGCCGTGCTCGCGCAGCGCGCGCTGGAAGTCATCGGCCTGCTCGGGCTGGATGTTGATCACGAAGCGATCGGGCGCATCGGCCGGCGTGGCCGCGCGCCAGCTCGCCATCAGGTCGGTGCGCAGCAGCACCAGCAGCACCAGCGCCAGCAGTCCGAGCGCGAGCGCGCTGACCTGCACCACGGCGTAGCCCGGGCGCGCGCTCCACTGACGCGCCACCAGCAGCAGCCAGCGCGGCGCACGCGCCTCATTGAGCGTGACGCGCAGCAGCCGCAGCGCCGCGTAGGCAACGGCCGCGAACAACAGCAGTGCGAGCCCAAAGCCGCCAACCGCGATCACGCCCAATTGCGGATCGCGCCCGGCCAGCAACAGCAGGACCGCGAAGCCGAGCGCGCCCAGCCCCAGCACCGCCAGCGACAACGGCTTCGGTGCCCCGAGGTCGCGCCGGATCACGCGCAGCGGCGGCACGCGCGCAAGCTGCAGGACCGGCGGCAGGCCGAAGGCCAGCATCAGCGTCAGCCCGACGCCGAGTCCGAACAGCGCCGGCCACAAGCCCGGCGCCGGCATCGGCGTGCGCAGCAGGTCGGCCAGCAGCCAGACGAAGACATGGTGCAGCCCCCAGCCCAGCAGCAGGCCGACCAGCGACGCCTGCAGCCCGGCCAGGCCGAAGGCCAGCGCGTAGGCGCGCGCCATCGTCGTCTGCGACAGGCCAAGCACGCGCAGCAGCGCGCAGTCGTCGAGACGGCGCAGCGCATAGCGCCGGGCCGCCATCGCGACCGCGACCGCGCACAGCAGCGCCGCCAGCAGCGCGACCAGGTTGATGAACTTCTCGGCCCGGGCAATGGTCTGCTGCATCTCGGGCCGGGCGTTTTCGAGCGACTCCAGGCTGATGCCGCGCAGCTCGGGCCGGCGCAGCTCCTGCTGCGCCCAGAGCCGGTAGCGCTGGATCGCGGCGTCATCCCCGGCCAGCGCGTAGCGGTAATTGACGCGGCTGGCCGGCTGCACCAGGCCGGTGGCGGCCAGATCGCGCCGGTCGAGCAGCACGCGCGGCGCGAAGTTGACGAAGCCGCCGCCACGGTCGGGCTCATCGACGATCAGGCCGGCGATGCGCAGGCGCGCGTCACCGAGCAGCAGCTCCTGGCCCGGCTGCAGGTCCAGCGCCGCCAGCAGCGACTCCTCGACCCAGACGCTGCCGGGCTCGGGCCCGTGCGCGCTGGGGCGCACCGGCGCCCCCGGGCGCTCGGCCACGCCAAGCTGGCCGCGCAGCGGATAGGAGGCATCGACCGCCTTGAGCGCCACCAGGCGCAGCGCCGCGCCCTGGGCCTCGGGCGCGCGGGCCATGGTCGGAAAAATCAGCTGATGCGCGCCGCGCAGCCCGAACGCGCCCGCCTGCTGCTCGAAGATCTCGGGCAGGGGCTGGTCGCTGCGCACGACCAGATCGCCGCCGAGCAGCTGGCGCGCGTTGCGCTGCAGCCCGCCCTGCAGCCGGTCCGCGAAGAAACCGACCGCGCTCAGGGCGGCGACCGCCAGCGCAACGGCCAGCAGCAGCAAGGTCAGCTCACCGGCGCGCCAGTCACGCCAGAGCGAGCGCCAGGCCAGCGCCCAGACCGAAGGAGCAAAGTCGCGGTTCATGCGCCGAGGTTAGCGCAAGACCCGCGCGGCCATCGGGCGCGACCGCTCACTGCCGCAGCACGTCGGCGCCGGCCGGCGACTGGAAGCTGAAATGTCCGGGCTTGAAACCCGGCTGCGACTCCATCGCCCCGAACTGCATCACCGAGCGCTGGCCGAAGCTGTCGAGCATCTCCAGCGTCGCGAGCTGGCCCTGGCGGAAACCGATCCGCACCGACTGCAGCTGGCCGTCGCGCGACTTCGGCAGCGCCTGCACCCACTGCTGGCCGTCGGCGTCGGGCACGTTGCTGAGCGTGAACAGGCCCGACAGGCCCTTGAGGTCGGAAGCCGACGCGATCAGCGCCGCCGGCGTGTTGCCGAGCACTTCCTGCTGGCGCCGGGCCGTGACCTGGTTCAGGTCGGCGTCGTAGAGCCACAGCGTCTGGCCATCGGCGACGATCGCCTGCTCGAACGGCTTGCTGTACTGGAAACGGAAGCGGCTCGGGCGCTGAAACTCGAAGGTGCCGCTGCTGGTCTTGCTGCGCGGCGCCGCCTCGCCATTCCTGGTCGGCGGCGTCACGACCTGGGTAAAGCGCGCCCGTCCCTGCTGGGTCTGGCGCAGGAAGGCTTCAAGCTCGGACAGGCCATCGGCGCGCGCCGGCACGGCCCAGGACACGACAGCGACCAGCAGCGCGGCTGAAGCCGAGAAAGACGAAACGAACTTGGACAAGGGCATGAGGAATAGGATAGCCGCACCGGCGTGCAGTTTCAGGCCGGACCCGGCGAGGATGTAAGCAGACGTGACGCCGGGTGCGCGGCCCGGCTGCCATCAGTCACTGGCGCGCGCCGCGACCAGGATGTCGCGCTGGCCGCTGGAGGTCAGTGCGCTGACCAGGCCGGCATTCTCCATGTCCTCCAGCAGGCGCGCCGAGCGGTTGTAGCCGATCTTGAGCTTGCGCTGCACATAGCTGATGCTGGCCTTGCGGTCCTGCAGCACGATCGCCACCGCCTGGTCGTAGAGCGGGTCTTTTTCGCCGTCGGAGCCGCCATCGCCCGAGGCGTCGCCGCCCTCGCCCTCGACCATGCCGCCATCGAGCACGCCGTCAATGTAGTCGGGTTCGCCGCACTGCTCCCTGAGGTAGCTCACCACGCGATGCACCTCGTCGTCGCTGACGAAGGCGCCATGGACCCGGGTCGGGTAGCCGGTGCCGCTGGGCATGTAGAGCATGTCGCCCATGCCGAGCAGCGCCTCGGCGCCCATCTGGTCCAGGATGGTGCGGCTGTCGATCTTGCTGCTGACCTGGAACGAGAGGCGGGTCGGGATGTTGGCCTTGATCAGGCCGGTGATCACGTCCACGCTCGGGCGCTGGGTCGCCAGGATCAGGTGGATGCCGGCCGCACGCGCCTTCTGCGCCAGCCGCGCGATCAATTCCTCGATCTTCTTGCCGACCACCATCATCAGGTCGGCCAGCTCGTCGATCACGACCACGATGTGCGGCAGGCGTTCGAGCGGCTCGGGGGCCTCGGGCGTCAGGCTGAACGGATTCGGGATCGCCTGCTCGCGCGCCCGCGCATCGTCGATCTTGGCGTTGTAGCCGGCCAGGTTGCGCACGCCGACCTTGCTCATCAGGCGGTAGCGCTTCTCCATCTCGGCCACGCACCAGTTCAGGCCGTTGGCGGCCTGCTTCATGTCGGTCACGACCGGGCACAGCAGGTGCGGAATCCCCTCGTAGACACTGAGTTCGAGCATCTTGGGGTCGATCAGCATCAGGCGCACATCGCGCGCCTCGGCCTTGTAGAGCAGCGACAGGATCATCGCGTTGATGCCCACCGACTTGCCCGAACCGGTCGTGCCCGCGACCAGACAGTGCGGCATCTTGGCCAGATCGGCCACCACCGCCTGGCCCGCGATGTCCTTGCCCAGGCCCATGGTCAGCAGGCTGCGCGCGTCGTGGTAGACCTGTGCGCCCAGGATCTCGCTGAGCTTGATGGTCTGGCGCTTGGCGTTGGGCAGCTCCAGCGCCATCAGGTTCTTGCCCGGAATGGTCTCGATCACGCGGATGCTCACGAGCGAGAGCGAGCGCGCCAGATCCTTGGCCAGATTGACCACCTGCGAGCCCTTGACGCCGGTGGCCGGCTCGATCTCGTAGCGCGTGATCACCGGCCCGGGCTGGGCCGCGACCACCGTGACCTTGACGCCAAAGTCCTTGAGTTTTTTCTCGATCAGGCGGCTGGTCATCTCCAGCGTCTCGGGCTCGACCGTGCCCTGCTGCTTGAGCGCCGGATCGAGCAGATCGATCGGTGGCAGGCCGAATCCGCCCGAATCCGCCCACTGGACCGCCCGTTGCACGGTCTGGGGTTGCTGGACGATCGGGTGGCTGGCAGGAGGCACGTCGGGGACGGCGGCAGGCACGGTATCCATTGGCTGCTCCGGCACTGGCTGCTCAACCGCAACCGTCGGTGCCACAGCCGGCTGAACCGCCGCAGGGGCAAAGGTCGCAACCGGCATCGCCACGGGAACCGTCGGCGCCACGACCGGCTGAGCCACCGCAGCGGCAAGGGGCGCAACCGGCTTCTCCACGGGAACCGTCGGCGCCACGACAGGCTGAACCGCCACAGCGGCAAGGGGCGCAACCGGCTTCTCCACGGGAACCGTCGGCGCCACGACCGGCTGAGCCACCGCAGCGACAAGGGGCGCAACCGGCTTCGCGACGGGAACCGTCGGTGCCACGACCGGCTGAGCTGCCGCCGCAGCGGCAAGGGTCGCAACCGGCTTCTCCACGGGAACCGTTGGCGCCGCAGCCGGCGTCTCGGCCTTGACCACGGGAGCAGCCGCGTAGTATGAGGGCGCGGGTGAATCGGACGCAGAGGTGGCGGGCCCGTCATCCCAGGGAGCGGGCTCGGTGCGTACCAGCGGCTGGTGGTGATCCTGGGCCTGATAGGCGGCTTCCTCGAGTTCCCGACTGCGCGCGGCACGCACGCCGATGCGCTGGTCCTCGTTGGACTCCCAATGCTCGCGCCGCAGTAGGAACCAGCTCTCAAGGTGCCGCCCCAGGCGCTCGGCCAGCGCCCCCCAGGAAAAGCGGAACACCAGGGCCGCAGCCAGCAGCCACAAGGTCAGCCCCAGCAGCACTGAGCCGGTCGCTCCGAGCCAATGCCGGGCCAACGGCCCCGTCAGCGAGCCCAGCGCACCGCCGGCCCTGGCCGGCAGCATGTCGTCGAAGCGGTAGAGCCAGCCCCATTCCAGCAAGGTACTGGCGCACATCAGCAACATGAAGCCGCCCCAGATCCCCAGGCGCCCGGCCCAGCCAGTCGAGGATTCGGACTCGGCGCGGCGATCCTCGCGGGCACGCAACCAGCGCAGCACGGACTTGCTCCAGGCGCGCGATCCAGCCAGCAGCAGCCACCAGGCCGACAGGCCGAAGCCGTAATAACTCAGGTCGGCCAGCCACGCGCCCACACGCCCGCCCCAGTTGCGCACGGCGACGCCCGTGCCCGACGTTGACCAGGCAGGGTCGGCGAGATTGTGGCTGACGAGCGCGAGCAGCCAGAACAGCAATGCGCCCGCCGCCAGCAGCAACCAGATTTCCTGGATGAATCGGATCAGACCGCTCTGCGGAGGAGCACCATCGGCATTGAGGGTATTGAGAGAATATGTCATATCGGGAAACCGGAAGCTTAACCCAGCCATAGCCGGGGTCGCCACGCGATTGAAAGAGCTTTCCTACAATATCGCCTCCCATTGGAGAGCCCCCAACCCATGAAACACGCCCAAGTCCTGATCCTCGGCTCCGGCCCGGCCGGCTACACCGCCGCCATCTATGCCGCACGCGCCAACCTCAACCCGCTGCTGATCACCGGCATGGCCCAAGGCGGCCAGCTCATGACCACGACCGAAGTCGATAACTGGCCGGCCGACGTCATGGGCGTGCAAGGCCCCGAACTGATGCAGCGCTTCCAGCAACACGCCGAGCGCTTCAAGACCGAAATGGTGTTCGACCACATCAACGCGGTCGATCTGTCCCAGCGTCCCTTCGTGCTGACCGGCGACAGCGGCCAGTACAGCTGCGACAGCCTGATCCTCGCCACCGGCGCCTCGGCGCGCTATCTGGGTCTTCCATCCGAGGAAGCCTTCATGGGCCGCGGCGTCAGCGCCTGCGCCACCTGCGACGGATTCTTCTACCGTGGCCAGGAAGTCTGCGTCGTCGGCGGCGGCAACACCGCAGTCGAGGAAGCGCTCTACCTGTCCAACATCGCCAGCAAGGTCACGCTGATCCACCGCCGCGACAGCTTCCGCGCCGAAGCCATCATGATCGACAAGCTGATGGACAAGGTGAAGAACGGCAACATCGAACTCAAGCTGCACAGCGTGCTTGACGAAGTGCTGGGCGACGCCTCGGGCGTGACCGGCGCGCGCATCCGCCACGTCGATAGCGGCGCGACCGAAGACCTCAAGCTGACCGGCTGCTTCATCGCGATCGGCCACACCCCGAACACCGGCATCTTCGAGGGCCAGCTCGAGATGAAGGACGGCTACCTGGTCACGCACGGCGGCCAGCACGGCTTCGCGACCCAGACCAGCGTGCCGGGCGTGTTCGCCGCCGGCGACGTGCAGGACAACATCTACCGCCAGGCCATCACCAGCGCCGGCACCGGCTGCATGGCCGCGCTCGACGCCCAGCGCTTCCTGGAGCAGAACGCCCACTGACCGTGCACTCCCCCCCCCCCCGCCCGGGGGTGGCCGCATCAGCTCAGGATGAATTCCGCGTTGGGCCGCAGTGGTGGCGGCAGCTCGTCAGCATCGGTCAGCTCCAGCAGGCTGCGCTCGATCGTGACGCACATCGCGTCGAGCGCCAGGTCGTTGGGCTCCAGGCCGAAGGGATCCTCCAGCTCGCTGGCGATCGCATCGAGCGCCATGAAGGCGTAGGAGATCAGCACCGAGATCAGCGGCGTCAAGACACCGGCGGTCTCGACCAGGCCGAACGGCAGCAGGATGCAGTACAGATAGACCGTGCGGTGCAGCAGCACACCGTAAGCATAGGGAATCGGCGTGCTGGCCAGCCGCTCGCAGCCACCGTGGTAGGCGGTCAGCTCGTCGAGGTTGCGGTCCATCGACTGCAGCTTGAGGTCAGACAGGCAGCCGGCGCCATGCTGGCCCTGCAGCCACAGGCCCATCTCGCGCAGCAGCATGACGCAGGGGTATTGCGCCCGGCCCAGCCGCTGCACCAACTCCGGCGGCAGCTGCCGCGCCAGATCGGCCTGGGCCGGCGTGTGGCGCAACTGGTGCTTGAGCTGGTAGGCGAACGCCACCAGCAGCGCGCGGAATCCGACCACGACCGGATCGTCGGGACGGCGCCCGGTCAGGGTCTGCGCCTGGCGCAGCAGCGAGCGCGCCGTCACCAGCAGCATGCCCCAGAGCTTGCGCGCCTCCCAGAAGCCGTCGTAGCTGGCATTGTTGCGAAAACCCAGGAACACCGCCAGCGCGATGCCGATCAGGCTGAACGGCGCGGTTGACAGATGCAGCCCCCAGCCCTGGAGCAAAGGCATGGCCCACACGGCGACGACTGCCAACGCGCAATTGAGCGCCAACCGCGAAAGGATCTTGTACAGCACCGAGCCATGCCAGACGAAAATCAGGTGCAGCCAGTGCTGCCTGGGACGGACGATCATGAGGGTGTCAGCGCGGTGGAAATTGGCAACATGTTAGCGGATTGCAGCGTGTACCACCGGATGCGGCCACAATATTCGAACCGATCGCGGCTGCCACGGTTCGCACCACGCCTGTATAATGCGCGGTTTGCTGAGTTGCCCTCACGCTGGCACCGCCAGATGCGAGAGACAGCAAAATTCTCACCGCCAGCGAGCCGGAGCCGTCCACACAACACACCAGGGGTGGCAGGCGGCACAGCACAGGACGCTGGCGAGGTGCGGCATCTGCCGCGTATCTTTTACTGGAGTGTCCACTCATGGCACGCGTCTGCGAAGTCACGGGCAAGAAGCCCATGGTCGGGAACAATGTTTCCCACGCCAACAACAAAACCAAGCGCCGGTTCCTGCCGAACCTGCAATCCCGTCGTTTCTGGGTCGAGAGCGAGAACCGCTGGGTGCGCCTGCGCGTCTCGGGCGCCGCGCTGCGCCTGATCGACAAGAACGGTATCGATGCTGTGCTCGCCGACCTGCGCGCACGTGGCCAAGCCTAATCTAGCAAGGAGCTGAACCATGGCAACCAAAGGCGGACGCGAAAAGATCAAGCTGGAATCCACTGCGGGTACCGGCCACTTCTACACCACCGACAAGAACAAGAAGACCACGCCCGAGAAGCTGCTGATCAAGAAATTTGATCCCAAGGCTCGCAAGCATGTGGACTACAAGGAAATCAAGCTGAAGTGATTCGGCCCTGATCCAGGAAAACCGCCGGCCAGCCCGGCGGTTTTTTTTCGTCCCGGTGCGCGTCAGGCGCGGGCCGAGCGCAGGCGGACCGAGAACTCGCGCAGCGCGGCGATGCCGCTGTCCTCGGCGCGGTGGCACCAGGCCTGCAGGTCGCGCGCCAGCTGCTCGCGGCTGCGGCTGGTGCTGGACCAGATCTGGCGCAGCTCCTCACGCATCGCGTGCATCTTGGCCAGGGTCGGGTTCTGCGCCAGCAGCTGGGCCAGCTTGGGCTGGACCTGGGCCGGCACCTTGTCGTCGTCGCGGTGCAGCCAGCGGCTGGCGGCCTCCAGCAGCGTCGCGTCGCCGCGCCCGGCCTTGAGCGCGGCCAGCTCGGACTCGACGGTGGCGCGCATCTGGCGCGCATAGCGCGCCATCACCTCGTAGCGGTTGGCGATGATGGCTTCGAGCGTGTGCTCGTCGGCCACGGCCTTGACCTCGCCGAAGGCCAGCTTGGGCGGAACCTTCTTGGGACGGGCCAGGCCGAACCGGGCCAGGATGCTGATGTACATCCAGCCGATGTCGAACTCATAGGGCTTGACCGAGAACTTGGCCGAGGTCGCGTAGGTGTGGTGGTTGTTGTGCAGCTCCTCGCCGCCAATGATGATGCCCCAGGGGAAGACGTTGGTGCTGGCATCGACAGCCTCGAAATTGCGGTAGCCCCAGTAGTGGCCGATGCCGTTGATCACGCCGGCGGCCCAGAACGGAATCCAGACCATCTGCACCGCCCACACCGCCAGGCCCAAGGCGCCGAACAGCGCGAGGTCGATGACCAGCATCAGGCTGACGCCGAGCGCCGAGTGCCGGGTGTAGAGGTTGCGCTCGATCCAGTCGTCGGGCGTGCCGTGGCCGTAGCGCTGCAGCGTCTCGGCGTTCCTGGCCTCGGCGCGGTAGAGTTCGGCGCCCTCCCAGAACACCTTCCTGATGCCGTAGATCTGCGGGCTGTGCGGGTCGCCCTCCTGCTCGCACCTGGCGTGGTGCTTGCGGTGGATAGCCGCCCACTGCCTGGTCACCATGCCGGTCGTGATCCAGAGCCAGAAGCGCAGGAAATGCGACACGGCCGGATGCAGCTCCAGCGCGCGGTGCGCCTGGCAGCGGTGCAGGTAGAGCGTGACGCCGACGATGGTGAGGTGGGTCATCACCAGCCCGATGATCACAACCTGCCACCAGACCAGGCCGCTGAAGCCGTGGGCCAGGAAATGCAGCAGGGCGTAGAGGCCCGAATCCAGCACAGACATGCGTGTCCTTATCAAGAAATCACGAAACCAACAAACAAGCGAAAGACGACAGGCACAGAAGCCGTTTCAGACCCGAGGCCTGGTCAATCAGAAGACAAGTGCCCGGACCGCATCGGATCGCTCCACGGCCCCGGCTCAGGGCTTGCGCTGCCAGACGGCGGCGAAGAAACCGTCGCTGGCGTGCAGATGCGGCCACAGGCGCAGATAATCTCCTTGCGTCAGGCCCGCCTCCGATTCGACCCCGGCGCGCGCCAGGAGTTCCGCCACTGGCAGCGCAACGAAATCGCGCTGCGCGGCGCTGAAGGCATCGGCGACGGCCTCGTTTTCCTCGCGCAGCAGGCTGCAGGTCGCATAGACCAGCCGCCCGCCCGGCTTGACCAGGCGTGCCGCACTGTCCAGGATGCTTGCCTGCAGCGCTGCGATCTGCGCAATGCCGGCCGCGTCCGAGCGCCACTTCAGGTCCGGGCTGCGCCGCAGCGTGCCCAGGCCAGAACACGGTGCATCGACCAGCACCCGGTCCATCTTGCCGAGCAGGCGGTTCAGGCGCTCGTCGTGTTCGTGCGCGATCGCCATCGGGTGCACGCAGGACAGGCCGGCGCGCCTGAGGCGCGGCTGCAGGCCTTCGAGGCGGTGCCCCGAGGTGTCGAAGGCGTAGAGGCGGCCGGTGTTGCGCATCGCCGCGCCGATCGCCAGCGTCTTGCCGCCGGCGCCGGCGCAGAAGTCCGCGACCGTTTCGTTGCGCTTGGCATCGAGCAGCAGCGCCAGCAGCTGCGAGCCCTCGTCCTGGACCTCGACGCTGCCATCCAGGTACAGTGGCAACTTCTGCAGCGCGGGCTTGGCCGCCAGCCGCACGCCCAGCGGCGAGTACGGCGTCGGCTCGGCCGCCAGACCGGCCTCGGCCAGCTGTTTGAGCACGGCCGGGCGCTTGGCTTTGAGCAGGTTCACGCGCAGGTCGAGCGGCGCGCTGCCATGGAGCGCCTGCGCCAGCGCCTCGAAACCGTCCCCAACCTGCTCGCGCAGGCGCTCGGCCAACCAGTCCGGCAGGCCATGGCGGCAGGCGGCGGGCTGGTCGGAGGGCGGATTCGCCTCCAGTGCGCGGCAGGCGGCCAGCCAGTCCTGCTCCCCGGGCGTCGTGGCCAAGGCCAGGAAGCCGGCGTCGTGGCGCAACGCGAGCAGGGCCAGCGCGCGGGCCTTGGCCGAGGGGCGCGGCTGGCCCTTGGGGCCGCCCTTGGGCGCGGGCAGCACGGCGTCGGCCGGCACCCGCTTGAGCAGCCATTCGATCAGCGGCTTGTCGCGCAGCAGCGCATAGGCGGCGTCGGCCAGCAAGGGGCGCTCGCGCGAGCCCAGGCTGCGCTGTTCGCGGGTGTACTTGGCGACGGTGGCGTCGGCCGGGTGTTCGAAGGTGAGGATCTGCGCGATCAGGTCGGCGCAATGGTCGAGCAAGGCTTTGGGATGCATGGCCGGGATTGTCGGTCATGACGCCGCGCGCGGGTGGTCGAGGATAATCCTGCCCCATGTCTGACATCGCCTCTGAAGTGCGCCGCCGCCGCACCTTTGCCATCATTTCCCACCCCGACGCCGGCAAGACCACCCTGACCGAGAAGCTGCTGTTGTTCTCGGGCGCAATCAACATCGCCGGCTCGGTCAAGGCGCGCAAGGCCGCGCGCCACGCGACCTCGGACTGGATGGAAATCGAGAAGCAGCGCGGCATCTCGGTCGCCTCGTCGGTGATGCAGATGGAGTACCGCGACTGCGTGATCAACCTGCTCGACACCCCGGGCCACCAGGACTTCTCGGAAGACACCTACCGCGTGCTGACCGCAGTCGATGCCGCGCTGATGGTGATCGACGCGGCCAACGGCGTCGAGCCGCAGACGCGCCGCCTGCTGCAGGTCTGCCGCGCGCGCAACACGCCCATCATCACCTTCGTCAACAAGATGGACCGCGAAGTCCAGGCGCCGCTGGACGTGATGGACGAGATCGAGCGCGAACTCGGCATGACGGTCGTGCCGTTCACCTGGCCGGTCGGCATGGGCAAGCTGTTCCACGGCGTGTTCGACCGCCGCACCGACCAGATGCGGGTCTACGCGGCCGGCGAAGACCGCGCCGGCGGCGATGAGGAAGTGCTGGCTGGCCTCGACAACACCGAGTCACCCAAGCGCTTCGGCCTCGAATGGGCCCAGGCCAAGGACGAGATGGAGCTGGTCGAGGGTGCCTCGCCCGCCTTCGACGAGGCCGAGTTCCTGGCCGGGCGCCAGACGCCGATGCTGTTCGGCTCGGCAATCAACAACTTCGGCGTGCGCGAGGTGCTCGACGCGCTGGTCGATCTGGCGCCACCACCGGGCTCCAAGCCCGCGATCCAGCGCGTGGTCGAACCGACCGAGCCCAAGTTCAGCGGCGTGGTGTTCAAGATCCAGGCCAACATGGACCCGGCGCACCGCGACCGCATCGCCTTCGTGCGCGTGGCCAGCGGCCACTTCACGCGCGGCATGCGGCTGAAGGTCGTGCGCAGCGGCAAGGAACTGCGCCCGAACACCGTGGTCAGCTTCCTGAGCCAGCGCCGCGAACTGCTCGACGAGGCCTATGCCGGCGACATCATCGGCATCCCGAACCACGGCGTGCTGCAGCTCGGCGACACGCTGACCGAGGGCGAGGCGCTGCAGTTCACCGGCCTGCCGTTCTTCGCGCCGGAAATCATCCGCAGCGTGGAAGTGGCCGACCCGCTGCGCGGCAAGCAGCTCAAAGCCGGCCTGACCCAGCTCGGCGAGGAAGGCGCGATCCAGGTGTTCCGCCCGATGGCCGGCTCGATCCTGATGCTCGGCGCGGTCGGCCAGCTGCAGTTCGAGGTCGTGCAGCACCGCCTGGAGGCCGAATACGGCGTCAAGGCCCGCATCACGCACAGCCCATACCAGGTCGCGCGCTGGGTCACCTGCCCGCCCGAGAACGGCGGCGAGACCGAACTCAAGCGCTTCATCGACGCCAACATCCACCGCATGGCCTGGGACGCGGTCGATGCACCGACCATCCTGGTCGATCACGGCGCGACGCTGCGTGCGGTCGAGGCCAACTGGCCCAAGATCCAGTTCCACGCCATGCGCGAGCACGCGGGGCTGGTGTTCCACCGGTCGATGTAAGCGGCGATCGGGGTCGCGGCCGGGCATCTGGCTTACAGTAAGCCCTCATGACCCGCCCGACCCCACTCCCTACCGCCCCGATCGGCTCGCCGCGCCGCACGCTGACCACCCTGCCCGGCAACCGCCAGCGCCTCGATGGCGGCGCGATGTTCGGCAACGCGCCGAAGGCGCTCTGGCAGCGCTGGATGGCTCCCGACGAGCAGAACCGCATCGTGCTCGGCTGCCGCGCGCTGCTGGTGCGCGAGGACGGGCGCAACATCCTGGTCGAGACCGGGATCGGCGCCTTCTTCGCCCCAGAATTGAAAGAGCGCTTCGGCGTCGAGGAACGCGGCCATGTGCTGCTCGATCGACTGGCCGCGCTCGGCCTGTCCGACGCCGACATCGACGCCGTGGTGCTGACGCATCTGCACTTCGACCACGCGGGCGGCCTGCTCGCGCCCTGGGCCGAGGGCCAGCCGGCGCACCTGCTGTTCCCGAAGGCGCGCTTCATCACCGGACAGCGCCAGTGGCAGCGCGCGCGCCAGCCGCACGCGCGCGACCGCGCCTCCTACATTCCCGAGCTGCTCGACCTGCTGGAAGCCAGCGGCCGGCTGGAGTTGCTTGAAGACGGCGCGAGTTCACCGACACTCGGCCCCGACTGGCGCTTCCATGTCAGCGACGGCCACACGCCGGGCCAGCTGCTGCCCGAGGTCGCGATGCCCGATGGCCCGGTGGTGTTCGCGGGCGACCTGATTCCCGGCGCGCCCTGGGTCCATCTGCCGATCACGATGGGCTACGACCGCTTCCCCGAAGGGCTGATCGAGGAGAAGACCGCGCTGCTGGCAGACCTGCTCGCGCGCGGCGGCCGGATCGTGTTCACGCACGATCCCGAGGTCGCGCTCGGCCGCGTCAGCCGCGACGCCAAGGGCAGGTTCGGCCTGAGCGAAAGCTCGGGCGAAGTCACCGCACTGGCGGCCTGACGCGCGGATGCGCTTCAGCGCGCGGCGGCGAGCAGCTTTTCGATCGCGCGCGGGTAGATCTGGTGCTCCTGCGTCAGCACGCGCGCGGCCAGCGTGTCGGGCGTGTCGTCGGGCAGCACCGGCACCACGGCCTGCTCCAGGAATTCGCCATGGTCGAGTTCGGCCGTCACGCGGTGCACGGTGGCGCCGGCGAACTTGCAGCCGAGTTCGATCGCGCGCTGGTGCGTGTGCAGGCCCGGAAAGGCCGGCAGCAGCGAGGGGTGGATATTGACCATGCGACCGAGATAGCGCTCGACAAAGCCCGGTGTCAGAATCCGCATGAAGCCGGCCAGCACGACCCAGTCGGCCCCGAAGCCGTCGATCACGCGCGCGAGTTCCGCGTCGAAGGCCTCGCGGCTCGGAAAGGCCTTGTGCTCGACGACGGCGGTCGCGATGCCCTGCTCGCGCGCGAAGACCAGGCCCTTGGCATCGGCCTTGTTGCTGATGACCGCCGCGACGCGCGCGCCGTACCTGGCTTGCCAGCCACCCTGCTGCGCGGCCTTGACAATCGCGGCCATGTTGGAGCCGCCACCCGAAATCAGGATGACAATGTTCTGTGGTGCAACTTGAGACATGCGGCGAGTGTAATGAAGCCGCCGACCCCGACCCCAATCCGAACATGCTGAACCTTGAACAATCTCCCTTGAGCGCCACCGAGGCGCGCGTGCTCGCGACGCTGATGGAAAAGGCGCGCACCGTGCCCGACAGCTATCCGCTGACGCTCAACAGCCTGCAGGCGGGCTGCAACCAAAAATCGAGCCGCGAGCCGATCCTGAACCTCGGCGAGGACGAGATCGTCACGGCGCTCGAAGCGCTGCGCGAGCGCAGCCTGGTGTTCGAGAGCAGCGGCGGGCGCGCGATGCGCTACGAGCACAATTTCGAGCGCGCCGTCGGCGTGCCGGCGCAGGCCGCCGCGCTGCTGGGCCTGCTGCTGCTGCGCGGGCCGCAGACAGCCGGCGAACTGCGCCTGAACGCCGAGCGCTGGCACCGCTTTGCCGACATCGGCTCGGTCGAAGCCTTCCTGGAGGAGCTGCAGGAGCGGCCGGCCGACAAGGGCGGGCCACTGGTGGTCAGGCTGGCACGCGCACCGGGCGCGCGCGAGCAGCGCTGGGCCCAGCTGCTGTGCGGTCCGGTCGATGCCGCTCCGCTTGCGAGTCCGGTCCCGGCTGCGGGAGGCGGCACGAACGAGGCGCTGCAGACGCTGACCGAGCGCGTCGCGGCACTCGAAACCCTGGTGCAGGAGCTGCAGCAGCGGCTGGAGCGCGCCGGCGCCTGAAGCGTGGCGCCTCAGGCGATCACTGCGTCTGGCAGACCAGCTCGCAGTGCTCGACCACCGGCGGCTGCAGGAAGAACGGGCCGACGATGGCGCGCCAGGCCGTGAAGGCCTCGGACTGGCGGAACGCCACGGTGTGGTCCTCCAGCGTCGCCCAGTAGATAGTCAGGAGGTAGCGACCCGGGGACTCGATGCTGCGGTTGACCTTGGCGCCCTGGTAGCCCCGGGCCTTGGCGATCACGGTATTGAGACCATGCTCGATCGCCTGCTCGAAGGCGGCGGCGTTGGCGGGGTCGATGCGGATATCGGCGTGTTCGAGGATCATGCTGCGGTGGCCCGATGCCGGGCGCTGGGATTGAGACAGGCGGCATCATAGGGCCAATGCGGACCACGCGCGCCCCGATGGCATCGGGCGCCACGCCGGGCACCGGCCGGCAGGCACGGCGTTAATTGTGTCAATATAGCGTGTTTAGCCGCCCGCATCCACCGTGGCGCGGTCCAAACCCGACCCGACGCATGAAGATCATCCGAGGCCTGAACCACCTGCTGCGCCGCCCGCGCGAGGCCGGTGCGGGCTGCGCCCTGACCATAGGCAATTTCGACGGCGTGCACCGCGGGCACCAGGCCATGCTCGCGCTGCTGATCAACGAGGCGCGTCACCGGGGCGTGCCGAGCTGCGCGATGATTTTCGAGCCGCACCCGCGCGACTACTTCGCGGCCCGGCTGGGACGGCCCGAACTTGCGCCGGCGCGCATCGCGACGCTGCGCGACAAGCTGCACGAGCTGCGCCGCTGCGGCGTCGATGAATGCGTGATCCTGCCGTTCGACGACCGGATCGCCAACTGGCCGGCGCAGGGCTTCATCGACGAGATCCTGGTCAGCGCGCTGGGCGTGCGCTATGTGCTGGTCGGCGACGACTTCCGCTTCGGCGCCCAGCGCGCGGGCGACTACGCGATGCTCGACGCCGCTGGCGCGCGCGAGGGCTTCGACGTCGCGCGCATGCTGAGCTACGAGGTGCACGGGCTGCGCGTGTCAAGCTCGGCCGTGCGCGAGGCGCTGGCCGAGGGCCGCCTGGACGATGCCGCCGCGCTGCTGGGCCGGCCGTATGCGATCAGCGGCCATGTGGTGCATGGCGCCAAGCTCGGGCGTGAACTCGGCGCCAGCCGCAGCGGCGCGGGCGACGGCTTCCGGACCCTGAACCTGCGCTTCGACCACTGGAAGCCGGCGGCCAGCGGCATCTTCGCGGTCCAGGTCCACGGCCTTGATCCGGCCCCGGACGCGCCACCGCTGCAGGGCGTGGCCAATCTGGGCATCCGGCCTTCGCTCGATCCGGCCGATGTCAACGGCGGGCGCGTGCTGCTCGAAACCCACTGCCTCGAATGGCCCGCGCGCGTGCGCGCCGCGCTGGGCCAGCAAGAGGCCTACGGTAAAATCATCCGGGTGGAGCTGCTGCACAAACTGCACGACGAACTGAAGTACGACAGCCTGGAGGCCCTGACGCGGGGCATCGCCCGGGACTGCGACGACGCGCGCGCCTGGTTCGCGGCGCGCGGCGGCGAACCGGCTTCGCCGCACGCCTCGGTGCGGCGCCAGACCACGCGCGACCGAATTTAAGGCCCGGCACGCCTGCCGCCGCACACCCCTGGACGGGCTCGGGGTGTCCGGCCCCTCCCCTCTCTTTCACGCCTTAGCTGCCCCTGCGGGCCGAGCCTGTCGCACACCAACTGCTCCACCATGTCCGACGCCAACACCACCGACCACAGCAAGACGCTGAACCTGCCCGACACCCCGTTCCCGATGCGCGGCAACCTGCCGCAGCGCGAGCCCGGCTGGGTCCAGGCCTGGGAAGAACAGGGCCGCTACCAGCTGCTGCGCGAATCGCGCCGGGGCGCGCCGAAGTTCATCCTGCACGACGGCCCGCCCTATGCCAACGGCCAGATCCACATCGGCCATGCGGTCAACAAGGTGCTGAAGGACATGATCGTCAAGGCGCGCCAGCTCGCGGGCTTCGACGCGCAGTACATCCCGGGCTGGGACTGCCACGGCCTGCCGATCGAGAACGCGATCGAGAAGCTGCACGGGCGCGGCCTGTCGCGCGACGAGATGCAGGCCAAGGCGCGCGCCTTCGCCACAGAGCAGATCGCGCAGCAGATGGCCGACTTCAAGCGCCTGGGCGTGATCGGGCAGTGGGACCAGCCCTACCGCACGATGGACTTCAAGAACGAGGCCGAGGAACTGCGTGCCTTCAAGCGCGTGATGGAGCGCGGCTTCGTCTACCGCGGCCTCAAGCCGGTCTACTGGTGCTTCGACTGCGGCTCGTCGCTGGCCGAGTTCGAGATCGAATACGCCGACAAGAAAAGCGACACGCTCGACGTCGCGTTCGAGGCCGACGCGCCCGAGGCGCTGGCGCGCGCCTTCGGCCTGGACCGGCTGCCGGGCGACGGCGCCAAGCAGGCGTTCGCGGTGATCTGGACCACGACCGCCTGGACCATTCCGGCCAACCAGGCGCTCAACGCCCACCCCGAACTCAGCTACGCGCTGGTCGATACGCCGCGCGGCGTGCTGCTGCTGGCCGAGTCGCTGGTCGAGAAGTGCCTGGCGCGCTACGCGCTCGAAGGCCAGGTGATCGCGACCACGCCCGGCGCCGCGCTCGCGGGCCTGGCGTTCCGCCATCCGCTGTTCGATGTCGATGCCGGCTACCGCCGCCTGTCGCCGGTGTATCTGGCCGAGTACGTCAGCGCCGACGACGGCACCGGCATCGTGCATGCGGCGCCGGCCTACGGCGTGGACGACTTCAACACCTGCATCGCCAACGGCATGTCCTACAAGGAGATCCTGAACCCGGTGCAGGGCAACGGCCAGTACGAAGCCGAGCTGGCGCTGTTCGGCGGCCTCAACATCTGGAAGGCCTGCCCGCGCGTGATCGAGGTGCTGGCGCAGAGCGACCGCCTGCTCGCGACCAAGACCATCACGCACAGCTACCCGCACTGCTGGCGCCACAAGACGCCGGTGATCTACCGCGCGGCCGCGCAGTGGTTCGTGCGCATGGACGAGGGCGACGGCATCTTCACCACCGACAAGGCGCCCAGGACGCTGCGCCAGCTGGCGCTGGAGGCGATCGAGCACACGCACTTCTACCCCGAGAACGGGCGTGCGCGCCTGCGCGACATGATCGCCAACCGCCCCGACTGGTGCATCAGCCGCCAGCGCTCGTGGGGCGTGCCGCTGCCGTTCCTGCTGCACGTGGACAGCGGCGTGCCGCACCCGCGCACGCCCGAGATCATCGACCTGGCGGCCGAGGTGATCGAGGCAGGCGGCGTCGAGGCCTGGAGCAAGCTCGGCGTGGCCGAGATCCTGGCGCGCCTGGGCGACGGCGTCGACGCGGCCCAGTACAGCAAGAGCACCGACATCCTCGAAGTCTGGTTCGACTCCGGCTCGACCCACACCACCGTGCTCAAGGGCAGCCACGCCGGCAGCGCCCACGACCACGGCCCCGAGGCCGACCTGTACCTCGAAGGCCATGACCAGCACCGCGGCTGGTTCCACAGCTCGCTCCTGCTGGGCTGTGCGCTGTACGACCGCGCGCCGTACAAGGGCCTGCTGACGCACGGCTTCACGGTCGATGGCCAGGGCCGCAAGATGAGCAAGTCGGTCGGCAACGTGGTCGCGCCGCAGACCATCAGCACCAAGATGGGCGCCGAGATCATCCGGCTCTGGGTCGCGATGACCGACTACTCGGGCGACCTCGGCATCGACGACAAGATCCTGGCGCGCGTGGTCGACGCCTACCGCCGTATCCGCAACACGCTGCGCTTCCTGCTGGCCAACATCAGCGACTTCAACCCGGCGACCGACACGGTGCCGTTCGAGCAGCTGCTGGAGGTCGATCGCTACGCGCTGAGCCGCGCCGCCCAGTTCCAGGCCGACGCGCTCGCGCACTACCAGGCCTACGAGTTCCACCCGGTGGTCTCCAAGCTGCAGGTCTACTGCTCGGAGGACCTGGGCGCGTTCTACCTCGACGTGCTCAAGGACCGCCTCTACACCACCGCGCCCAAGAGCCTGGCGCGGCGCTCGGCCCAGACCGCGCTGCACCAGATCACGCACGCGATGCTGCGCTGGATGGCGCCGTTCCTGAGCTTCACGGCCGAGGAAGCCTGGGCCCTGGTCGGCCACACGCCGTCGATCTTCACCGAGACCTACCTGCCGCTCGAAACCCCGAACGAGGCGCTGATCGCCAAGTGGAGCCGGGTGCTGGAGCTGCGCGGCATCGTCAACAAGGCGATCGAGGAGCGCCGCGTCGCCGGCGAGGTCGGCTCGTCGCTGCAGGCCAACGTGGTGCTGACGGTCGGCCCCGAGGACCAGGCGCTGCTCGCGGCGCTGGGTGAGGATTTGAAGTTCGTCTTCATTGTCTCGGCGATCGAGCTGATCCAAGGCACCGAGGTCGCGGTGCAGGTCAAGGCATCGACCGCACAGAAGTGCGAACGCTGCTGGCACTGGCGCGATGACGTCGGCCACGACGAGGCGCACCCGGGCATCTGCGGCCGCTGCACCAGCAACCTGCACGGCGCGGGCGAAACCCGCACCGTCGCCTGACGATGACGCGCCGCCCCGCAGCCGGCGGCCTGCGGCCCTGGCTGGCGCTGGCGCTGCTGGTGCTGGTCGCCGACCAGCTCAGCAAGTGGCTGATCCTGGTCAACTACGCGTACAACGAGGGCACCGTCGTCACGGGTTTCTTCAACCTGGTGCGGGTACACAATGCCGGCGCGGCGTTTTCCTTCCTGGCCGGCGCGGGCGGCTGGCAGCGCTGGCTGTTCACCGCGCTCGGCCTGGTCGCGGGCGGCTTCATCATCTGGCTGCTGCGCGCGCATCACCAGCAGCGGCTGTTCGCGTTCGCGCTGGCCTGCATCCTGGGCGGCGCGATCGGCAACGTGCTCGACCGCGTTCTGCACGGCTACGTGATCGACATGCTGGACTTCCACTGGTCCTGGCTGGAGCCGCTGTTCGCGGGCGGCCATTTCCCGGCCTTCAACGTCGCCGACATCGGCATCACGGTCGGCGCGATCGGGCTGATCCTCGACGAGTTGCTGCGGATGCGGCGCGCGCGCTGAGGCGAGCGGCCACACCAACACAGGATCAAGGGCGCCGAGGCGCCCTTTCTTGTGTCCGCAATACGGAACATCCGTCAGGCATGGACTTGATGGTTGTGAAATCCAATGATTCGACTCAAAAAATGAGCCGAATTCTTTAAGATGCGGCTCATGACATCGAACTCTACCTCACCCGACTGCTACATCTGGCAGCAATCGGCTTGGCCACATTTCCAGGTCGACATGTCAGCACTGGTCAACGATCTGCAACAAGCCCGACTGCAGCAAGGCATATTGCTCGGCCAGTTGCAGGCGATCGGACTGCCACATCTGCTTGAAATCAGCAGCGATGTCTGGACGCAGGAAGCCATCGCGACCGCCGCAATCGAAGGCCAACGACTGGAGATTTCCTCGGTTCGCTCGTCGGTATTGCACCGGTTGGGTTTGCAGGGCCATGGCACCCAGGACCGGCATGTCGACGGTTTGATCGACGTGATGCAGGATGCAATCACCAAACATGACACGCCACTGGACGCGGATCGGCTTTGCCGTTGGGAATCAGCACTGTTTCCCGGAGGAACGTCCGGACTGCATCGCATTGCCGTGGGCCGCCTGCGTGACCACCAAGATCCGATGCAAATCATCAGCGGCCGCCCCGGACGCGAGATCGTCCACTACACCGCCCCGCCATCGACACGGGTTGGTGCCGAACTGGAGGCTTTCCTTGCGTGGTTTGAATCCAGCCGCCCTGGCATGGTCCCGGCAGGAAAGAGCGGGCCATTCAGCGGCATCGTACGCGCCGCATTGGCCCATCTGTGGTTTGAAACCATACACCCCTTCGAGGACGGGAACGGCCGACTCGGGCGGGCCATCGTCGATCTGGCCTTGGCGCAGGATGCCGGCAGTTCCAGGCATTTATTCGGTCTGTCCTCGGAACTGCTGAGCAGCCGGAGCGCCTACTACGATGCGCTCAACGCGGCGCAATGCGGCACGCTCGACGTCACCCTCTGGATCGCGTGGTTCATCCGGGTCTACACGCGAGCCTGCCAACGGTCACAACGGATCGTGTCACAGGCCATCGCAAAATCCGCCTTCTGGCAACAGGTAGCCAGACATTCGGTCAACGAGCGTCAGCGCAAGATTCTGACCCGTCTGATCGAAGCCGGCGACGGCGGTTTTTTGGGCGGCATGACAGCGGACAAATATACCAAAATGACTAATACCTCCAAGGCCACGGCCACGCGCGACCTGGCCGACTTGTCCGCCAAATTGCTGCTCATCGTGGCGGGAGTCGGCAAGGCCACCCGCTACGCCGTGAACGTAGAGGGGTGGAATCAGGCCGTCACGCCAGAATAGAAGCTCAGGGCAGCAGCACGGTCGAGCCGATGGTCTTGCGCGCCTCCAGGTCGCGGTGCGCCTGCTGCACCTGGTCGAGCGCGTAGCGCTGCTCGACGTGGATCCTGACCTGGCCGCTTTCGACCACGGCGAACAGCTCGTCGGCCATGGCCTGGGTGCGCTCGCGGGTGTTGATGTGGTTGAACAGGGTCTGGCGCGTCAGGTAGATCGAGCCCTTCTGCGCCAGCAGGCCCGGCGCGACTGGCGGCACCGGGCCGGAGGCGTTGCCGAAGCTGACCAGGAGGCCAAACGGCGCCAGGCAGTCGAGCGAGCCCTCGAAAGTGTCCTTGCCGACCGAATCGTAGACCACCTTGACGCCCTGGCCACCGGTGATCTCGCGCACGCGGGCCGCGAAGTCCTCGGTCCGGTAGTTGATCGCGTGCGTGGCGCCGTTGGCGAGCGCGAGCGCGCATTTCTCGTCGCTGCCGGCGGTGGCGATCAGGCGCAGCCCCAACGCGCGCGCCCACTGGCAGGCGATCAGGCCGACGCCGCCGGCCGCGGCGTGGAACAGCACGAATTCGCCCGCCTCCAGCCCCTCGACCGGCTTGCAGCGCCGCAGCAGGTACTGCGCGGTCAGGCCCTTGAGCATCATCGCGGCGCTGGTCTCGAAGTCGATCGCGTCAGGCAGACGGCAGACGTTGAGCGCCGGCATCACGCGCACGTCGCAGTAGCTGCCCGGCGGCGTGGCGGCATAGGCGGCGCGGTCGCCGACCTGCAGATGGGTGACGCCAGCGCCGACCGCCTCGATCACGCCCGCGCCTTCCATGCCGAGCTGCAGCGGCATCGGCATGGCGTAGAGCCCGGAGCGCTGGTAGACATCGATGAAGTTCAGGCCGATCGCGTGGTGGCGAATGCGGACCTGGCCCGGGCCGGGCTCGCCGACCTCGACCTCGACCAGCTGCATCTGCTCGGGGCCGCCATGCTGCTCGATGCGGATGGCGCGGCCTGTGACTGTGGACATGTCGATCTCCTCTCTCATGGAATTGAAAGCTGTGATGTTGCCATGTCGCGCGTGCTTGAACATCCCCGCCTGACCAAGCCCCCGCGCCAGCTTGGTACATTCGCCGCATGTCCTCGTCCACCCAGCGCCTCACGCCCACCACCCTCCTGCTGCTCACGACCGCCCCGCTGCTGTGGGCCGGCAACGCCGTGATCGGGCGGATCGCGGCCGGCTGGATTCCGCCCGTTACCTTCAACCTGCTGCGCTGGGTGATCGCGTTCCTGATCCTGCTGCCGCTGGGCGGCTGGGTGCTGCGCCGTGGCAGTCCGCTCTGGGGCGCCTGGCGCCACTACGCGCTGCTCGGCCTGCTGGCGATCGCGGGCTACAACACGCTGCAGTACCTGGCGCTGCACACCTCGACGCCGCTCAACGTGACGCTGGTGGCGTCGAGCATGCCGGTCTGGATGCTGCTGGTCGGGCGCCTGGGCTTCCAGGCTCCGGTCACGGCGCGCGCGCTCGGCGGCGCCGCGCTGTCGCTGGCCGGCGTGCTGGTGGTGCTGACCCAGGGCCAGTTCGGGCGCCTGCTGCAACTGCAGTTCGTGCCTGGCGACGGCTGGATGCTGCTGGCGTCGTTCACCTGGGCCTGCTACAGCTGGCTGCTGACGCGGGTGCGCGCACCCGAGATCCGCCGCGACTGGGCCGCCCACCTGCTGGCGCAGATCGCGCTCGGGCTGGTCTGGTCGGCCGCGCTGACGGCCGGCGAATGGCTCTGGCCCGGTCAGGCCGTGGCGCCGCACATCGAATGGAGCGGCGCGCTGGCGGCGGTGCTGGCCTTCGTCGCCATCGGCCCGGCGTTGATCGCCTACCGCTGCTGGGGCGCGGGCGTCGAGCGCGCCGGCCCGACGCTGGCGAGTTTCTTCAGCAACCTGACGCCGCTGTTCGCGGCGCTGATGTCGGCCGCCCTGCTCGGCGAGCCGCCACAGCTGTATCACGGCGCGGCGTTCGCGCTGATCGTCGCCGGCATCGTGGTGTCAGCCAAGCGCGGCTGAAGACCGGCGCCGGCAGGCCCTGCCTTCAGTTGCGCGCCCGCGTGACCCAGAGCACGCCGGCCAGCACCAGCGCGGTGCCGGCCGCGACCCATTCGTTGAACGGCTCGCCCAGGATCAGCGCGCCCATCGCGATCGTGGACAGCGGGCCGACCATGCCGGTCTGCGCCGTCAGGCCGGGGCCGATGCGCTCGATCGCCATCATCACCATCACCACCGGCGCGGCGGTACAGGCCAGCGCGTTGAGCAGCGACAGCCAGATCACCTCGGGCGCGACGATGGCGGACGACAGCGGGCGGAGCAGCACGAACTGCAGCAGGCAGAAGCCGCAGGCCACGCTGGTGGCCAAGCCGACCAGGCGCAGCGAGCCGTGGCGCTTGACCATCTCGCCGCTGTAGACCAGATAGATCGCGTAGCTGATCGCGCTGCCGAACACCAGCAGGCCGCCGACCAAGGTCGCCAGCCCCTCGAAGCTCAGCTCGTGGCCGAACACCAGCAGCATGCCGGCGTAGCTCAGCGCCATGGCGCCGAACTGCTGCGGGCTGATCGGGCGCCGGTACAGCAGCCAGCCCAGCACCAGCACCAGCGTCGGGTTCAGGTACAGGATCAGGCGCTCCAGGCTGGCGCTGATGTACTGCAGGCCCCAGAAGTCGAGCATGCTGGCGGCGTAATAGCCCGAGAAGCCCAGCCCCACGATGCCAAGCCAGTCGCGCCGCGTCAGCGCCAGCACCGGCCGACTCGACCGGTAGGTGGCCCACCAGCTCAGCGCCAGGAACATCGGCAGCGCGAACAGCATGCGGTACATGATGACCGTGACCGCATCGACCCCGTAACGGTAGGCCAGCTTGACGATGATGGCCTTGCCGCTGAAGGCGATCGAGCCCGCCAGCGCCAGCGCGATGCCAGCGCCGCGCTGCGCCGGCGCCGTGGTCAAGGCACCACCTGCTTGAACACCTTGAGCCACTTGGTCGCGGGCAGGCCCCAACGCTCCTGCACCACCTCGGCGCGCGCGAGCAGCTCCATGCGGCTCGGCTGGCTCGGCGTGCGCTGCGCCAGCACGATGGCATTGCCTTCGCGCGTGGGCTTGAAGGCCCAGACCGCGTCGGCGCCGAAGGCAGCGCGGATGCTCTCGACCGAGCGCTCGTAGCTCGCGTCGCGCCCGAACAGATTGACCGTCATGCAGCCCTCGTCGGTCAGCATGTGGCGGCAGTCGGCGTAGAAGTCGGGGCTGTCGAGCACCGGCGCGGCGGCCTCGTGGTCGTACAGATCGACCTGCAAGGCGTCGATCGTGCCGTGAAAGGGCGCGTGGCGCACCACCTCGGCCGCATCACCCAGGATCACGCTCAGCTTGGCGCTGTCGGGCGGCAGCTTGAACCAGGTGCGGCAGGCCGCGACCACCTGCGGATTGATCTCGATCGCGGTGGTCTCCATCTTGAGCTTCTTGAAGTGGAACTTGGTCAGCGCGGCCGAGCCCAGGCCGAGCTGCATCGCGTGGCGCTTGGCTACCGTGTCGGGCTCGACGAACAGCAGCCAGGCCATCATGCGCTGTACATATTTCAGCTCGATCTCGAACGGCTTGTCGATGATCATGCTGCCCTGGATCCATTCGGTGCCCAGGTGCAGGAAGCGGACCTCGCCATCCTCCGAGATCGTGACCTCGGGCAAGGCGTTCGGGTCGGTCTTGGTGCGGGACTTGACAGCCATCACGCCACCTCCGCCGCCAGGCCATGACGCGCGAACACTTCGCGCCAGGCGTCCAGCTTGCGCGCCAGGCTCCAGCTCGCGTTGGCCGGACTGGTCGAGGGCAGGCGGTACACCGGCAGGCCGAGCGCGCGTGTGTGACGCGCGTGCTTGTAGCTCTCGCCGCCGTTGTGCGCGATCGCCTGCAGGCGCGGGCAGCGGGTGCTCAGGCTCGCGAGGTCGTTGAGCTCGGCGTGCTCGATCGCGCGGTCGAGGCTGCCTTCGCGCTCGCAGGCGGCGTAGACGTCCCAGACGCCAAGGCCGCGCGCGCGCAGGATGTCGGTTTTTTCTTGATACGGCATGTCATGCAGGGGCAGCCCCCAGAGGGCGCCCAGGATCTTCCAGAATTGGTTGTGCGGGTGGGCATAGTAACGCTGTGCCCGCAGCGAGGCGACGCCGGGAAAGCTGCCGAGCACGATCAGGCGCGTGTCGGCGTCCAGGATCGGGGCCAGACACTGCAGGCGATCCGCTGCGGGCGACACATCCGTCATGGCTGATCCGGCCCGGCCATCCGGGGCGACAGTGCCGCCAGCCGGGGCAGCGCGGCCAGTGCGTTGGCCGTGGTCGCGGCTGCGAACTCCGGCTCGGCCAGGCCGCGCAGTCCGGCCAGCAGGCGCCCGATGCGCGGCAGCTCGGCCGGGCTGTTGCGGCCTTGCGGCCGGCCAGCGGCGCGCTCGGCGGCGTTGACGTAGAGCCACTGCGGCGGGATGTCGGGCGCGTCGGTCTCCAGCACCAGGCCCCCAAGCGGCAGCGTTGCGGCGAGCTGGCGCAGCTGGCGCGCGGCATCGAAGGTCGCCGCACCGCCGAAGCCGAGCTTAAAACCCAGCCCCAAAAAGGCCTGCGCCTGCTGTGGGCTGCCGTTGAAGGCGTGCGCGATGCCCCCGGCCACCGGCCGCCCGCGCGCGGCCGCCTCGCGCAGCCCTTTGAGCAGCAGGTCGGCCGAGCGCCGTCCATGCAGGATCACCGGCAGGCCATGCCGGTGCGCAAGCAGCAGCTGCGCGCGGTAGAGCTGCCACTGGCGCGCGCGCAGCTCGGGCGTGCAGAGTTCGGGCACGAAGAAGTCGAGCCCGATCTCGCCGACCGCGACCAGGCGCGGATCATCCGCATGGCGCGTCAGCGCCGCGTCGAGCGCGGCCAGGTCGGCGTCGGTCGCCGACGGCACGTACAGCGGGTGGATGCCGAGCGCATAGGCGTCACCGCTGCGGTGCGCGAGCGCGCGCACGGCCTCGAAGTCGGCCGCGCGCACCGCCGGATAGATGCACAGGCCGACGCCGAGCGCGCGGGCGCGCTCGCGCTCGGCCAGACCGGCCGCGTGGTCGGCGCCGAACTCGGGCGCATCGAGGTGGCAATGGGTGTCGATCCACATGAGGGGATTATCGGCCGCGCCCTCATCCGGCGCAGGCGTGCGGGTGGCGCTCACGGGACACGTGGCGGGCCAGGCCAGGACGCGCTATGCTGGCATCCATGGACGAAAGCAAGAGCCGCGATCTGACGATATTGACGGGGGCCTCGCGCGGCCTCGGGCACGCGATGGCGCGCCGGCTACTGTCGCCCGGCCGGGTGCTGCTGTGCCTCTCGCGCCAGGTCGATGACGGGTTCGCGCACCAGGCCCGGCTCGCCGGTGCCCATCTGGAGCAGTGGTCGCAGGATCTGGCCGACGGCGCCGAAGCCGCCGAACGGCTCGCATTGTGGCTGCACAGCCTGCACACGCCGGGACTCGCGAGCGCGACACTGATCAACAATGCCGGCGTGATTCCGAGCATAGGCCCGATCGAGCGCTGCCCGCCCGCCGAAATCGATCACGCGCTGCGCGTCGGACTGGCCGCACCGATGCAGCTGACCGGCGCCTTCCTGCGCGCGACCCAGGCCTGGGTCGATGCCGGCTGGCAGGGCACGCGCAAGGTGCTCAACATCTCGTCCGGCCTCGGGCGGCGTCCGATGGCGGCACAGGCGCCGTATTGCGCGGTCAAGGCCGGCCTCGACCATTTCAGCCGCTGTGTCGCGCTCGAACAGGCCGAGCGGCCCGATGGCGCGCGCATCGTCTCGCTGGCGCCGGGCGTGATCGCCACCGGCATGCAGGAGCAGCTGCGCACGGCCGACCCGGCCGGCTTTCCGGACCACTCCCGCTTCGTGGCCCTGCACGAGCAGGGCATGCTGACCAGCCCCGAACTGGCTGCGGCCCAGGTGCTGGCCTGGCTGGACCGGCCCGACTTCGGTGCCACCGTGGTCGCCGACGTGCGTGGCTGAGTGCCCGGCAGACACCCGACCCGATACACCTTGAGCCAGATAGCGCTCCGGCGTAAGGCGCGCGCAAGTCATCGCGCCTCAAATGATCTCTCTGGACACAACTTTTCCCTTTCTACAAACCAACGGAGACATATCCATGGGAACTCGTGACGTGGTGGTATTGGGCGCGGCGCGCTCGGCAATCGGTTCGTTCGGCGGCGGACTGGCCGACATCGAGCCGTGCGAGCTGGCGGGCACCGTGATGAAGGCGGCGATCGAGCGCTCGGGCGTCGATCCGCAGGTGATCAACTACGTCACGGTCGGCAACACGATCCCGACCGAGAGCCGCTTCCCCTATGTCGCGCGCGTCGCGGCGATCCAGGCCGGCCTGCCGCATGACAGCGTTGCGATGGCGGTCAACCGCCTGTGCTCGTCGGGCCTGCAGGGCATCGTGACCACGGCGCAGAACATCCTGCTCGGGGACTGCGACTACGGCATCGGCGGTGGCGTCGAGGTCATGAGCCGCGCCGGCTACCTCTCGACCGCGATGCGCAGCGGCGCGCGCATGGGCGACACCAAACTGATCGACACCATGGTCGCGACCCTGACCGACCCGTTCGGCGTCGGCCACATGGGCGTCACGGCCGAGAACCTGGCCGCCAAGTGGGGCATCACGCGCGAGGAGCAGGACGCGCTGGCGGTCGAGTCGCAGCGCCGCGCCGCCGCCGCCATCGCCGAGGGCCGCTTCAAGAGCCAGATCGTGCCGATCGTCAAGCAGACGCGCAAGGGCGAGGTCGTGTTCGACACCGACGAGTACGTCAAGGCCAGCACCACGATGGAGTCGCTGGCCAAGCTCAAGCCCGCGTTCAAGAAGGACGGCAGCGTGACCGCCGGCAACGCCTCGGGCATCAATGACGGCGCCGCCTTCTTCGTGCTGGCCGATGCCGCCATCGCCGCCGCGCACGGCCACCAGCCGATCGCGCGCCTGGTGTCGTACGCGGTTGCCGGCGTGCCGAACGAGATCATGGGCGAAGGCCCGATCCCGGCCTCCAAACTCGCACTCAAGAAGGCCGGCCTGACGCTGGACCAGATGGACGTGATCGAGTCCAACGAGGCCTTCGCGGCGCAGGCGATCGCGGTCTCGCGCGGCCTGGGCCTGGACATGGCCAAGACCAACCCGAACGGCGGCGCGATCGCGCTCGGCCACCCGATCGGCTGCTCGGGCGCCTTCATCGCGACCAAGGCGATCTACGAACTGCAGCGCACCGGCGGCCGCTACGCGCTGGTCACGATGTGCATCGGCGGCGGCCAGGGCATCGCGACCATCTTCGAACGCCTGTAAGCAGGCCACGCGCCGGCGTCCGCCCTGACACAAGGGCGGGCGAGCCGGCGCGCGTCTTGATCCGACCCGACCCGGCCCAGGCCGGGTTTTGTTATGGCGCCGTGTCGCCCTGGAAGCCGCCGGCGCGGCAGGTGATCACGAGCGAATCGCGCCAGCCCAGCTCGTCCTCGGTGCTCGGCTGGATCGGCGTCGTTTCGTGGATCACGCGCTCGTCGTCGAGCAGCAGCAGCGACCAGGGCTCGGTCAGCGTGAAGCGCTGGCCGTTCGGACCGGCGGCCTCGAACACACGGCTCTCGCCGCCCTTGACGCGATGGCGTCCGACCAGGAACACCGCGACCAGCTCATGGCCGTCGCGGTGCGCGCCCTCGGGCGTCGGCCGTCCGATGCCGCCGGTGGTGTCGATGCGGAACTGGTGTGCCTCGACATACCAGCGCCGCGCCCCCTTGAGGCTGGAGGCGAACGCCGCCACGCGCGCGAGCAGCCGGTTCCAGGCCGGCAGCGCAACCGTGGCCGGCGCCATCGGCTCGAACCAGCGCTCCATGCCGCCGTGCAGCGCGTTGTAGTCGAGCGGCTGCCAGTGAAAGCGGTGCGGCGCCTGGCTGACCGCATCGCCCTCGACGATGAAGCAGCTGTGGCGGCGGCGCCGGTAGCGCCCGCCGTCCTTCAGGTGGGCGTCGGGTGGCAGCTCGTCCCAGCTCGGCTGCAGCGCGGCCAGCTCCTGCGGCGCGACGCCGATCGCCTGCTGCACCGAGCGGGCATCGAGCAGCGCGAAGCCCTGGCGCGCCAGGGTCGCATCGGCCTGGTTGAGGGGAACGGTAGGCGGCAGGAAATGGGCACTCATAGAACGGCAGTGTAGCAAGAGGCAAGCCGGGTAAACCATGACTGCACCGTCATGGCACTCGCGCTATCGTGAATCCATCTCGTCACGATCCGGGAGCACGACATGAGCCCAGCCGATTCCCAGCCGCCGTCGCCCGATCGTCCCGACCGCGAGGCGCCCGCGCCCGACGAAGCCCCCGAAGCCGCGCCGCCGCCCAGGGACGAGGTGCTGTCGCTCGAACTCGCGCAGCTCGGCCTGGCCGATCCGCTGCGCTGGCTGGCGCTGGGCTGGCGCGACTTCATGCGCTGCCCCCGCATCGGCCTGTTCTACGGCCTGTGCTTCTGCCTGATGGGCCAGGCGCTGTGGCGGGTGTTCCAGTCCGCGCCCGAATACATGCTCGCGCTCAGCGCCGGCTTCCTGCTGGTCGGGCCCTTCCTCTGCCTCGGGCTCTACGACGCCAGCCGCGCGCTCGAACGCGGCCCCGGCTGCCCGTCGCTGGCCGGCACACTGACAGCCTGGAAGGTCAGGAAGGGCGAGATGGCGCTGTTCGCCGGCGTGCTGCTGATCCTCGAACTGGTGTGGGCCCGGGCCTCGGTGGTGGTGTTCGCCGTGACCTTCAACGCCATGCCCTCGACCGAGCACCTGCTGGCCGAGCTGCTGCGGCTGGAGAATATCGAATTCCTGGTCAGCTACACCGTGGTCGGCGCTATCTTCGCCGGACTGATCTTCGTGACCAGCGTGATCTCGATCCCGATGATCCTGGACCTGCAGGTCGATGCGGTCTCGGCCGGCCTGACCAGTCTGCGCGCCTGCGGCCAGAACCCGGGCGTGATGCTGCTGTGGGGCGCGCTGATCACGCTGCTGATCGGGCTCGCGATGCTGCCCGGCTTCCTGGGCCTGCTGGTCGCCGCGCCGGTGGTCGGCCACGCGAGCTGGCACGCCTACCGCCAGATCGTGCCCGCGCCGGCCGGGGGCTGAGCGCCAGGCCGGCATGAGGTGGCTGCGATAATCGGCCATCCCCCAGCACCCGGAGTAGAGATGAGCACCTTGGTCGATGCCGGCCTGATCGCCGCCGACAGCACGCTGCGCACCCTGTTCGCGCCCCACCGCGCCCACCGCGCCTGCCCCACCGTCGCCGAGCCGCTGCAGGCCGCGAGCGCCGAACTCGACGCGGCCGAAAAGGCCCTGGCCGGCGCGCTGATGCGCGTCAACCATGTCGGCGAAATCTGCGCCCAGGCGCTCTACACCTCACAGGCGCTGGCCGCGCGCCTCGGGCCCGGCAGCGCGAGCGAGCGCGAGCAGCTCGCGCGCCACCTCGAAGCCGCCGGCCAGGACGAAACCGACCACCTGGCCTGGTGCAAGCAGCGCCTCGACGAGCTCGGCTCGCGCCCGTCGCTGCTCAATCCGCTCTGGTATGCGGGCGCGTTCGGCATCGGCCTGCTGGCCGGCCGGCTCGGGCACCGGGTCAGCCTGGGCTTCGTGATCGAGACAGAGCGCCAGGTCGAGGCGCACCTGGACAGCCACCTCGACCGCCTGCCGGCTCAGGACCACGCCTCGCGCGCCATCGTCGCGCAGATGAAGGACGACGAGGTGCGCCACGCCAGCGAGGCGCGCCACGCCGGCGGCATCGACCTGCCGGCGCCGGTGCGCGGCCTGATGCGCGCGACGGCCAAGGTCATGACGACGATCGCGCACCGCATCTGAGGACGCGGCCGCCGCCGGCTCAGGCGGCTTCGATCAGGTCGAAGCTGGTCGTGATCTCGGCGGTCTTGCCGAGCATGATGCTGGCCGAGCAGTATTTCTCGTGGCTCAGCGCGATCGCGCGCTCGACCGCGACCGGCGGAATACCCTTGCCGGTGACGGTGAAGTGCATGTGGATCCGGGTGAAGACCTTGGGCTCGGTTTCGGCGCGCTCGCTCGTGAGCTTGACGCTGCAGCCGCGCACGTCGTGGCGACCCCGCTTGAGGATCAGCACCACGTCGTAGGCGGTGCAGCCGCCGGTGCCGGCCAGCAGCGTCTCCATCGGGCGCGGCGCGAGGTTGGCGCCGCCATTCTCCGGCTTGGCCGCGTCGGGCGCGCCGTCCATCGCGAGCACATGGCCGCTGCCGGTCTCGGCGATGAAGCCCATGTTAGAGCGGGTGCCGGCAGCGCCGGTCCAGGTCACGGTACATTCCATGAAAATGACATCTCCAGAAAAAACGGTTTTTTTGCAACGAAGGCTTGCAATCGAAAAACCTAGGGTTTATACTAGGAACCATTGTATGCAAGCTGCTGAAGCAAGCCGCTCGCATCGCCCGGGGCCAGCGCCCCGCTGACGATTGTCTCCTCTGCCCTCTATGGGTGGTTCCAGCCCGGATCCATGATCCGGGCTTTTTTTTGCCCCGACCTGCCCGATCAGCCCCGGGATGGAACGGGATTTATGATCAGCAGCTTGCCGCGCGGTCCGCAGGCCGGGCCCGCGCCGTCTTTGTATTCCTGTTTGCGCCCCGCCACCATGCCCCAGACGCCCCACGACCTCGGCCCTGCCGACTACCTCAAGAAGATCCTGACCGCGCGCGTCTATGATGTGGCGGTCGAGTCGGCGCTGGAGCCGGCCCGCAACCTGAGCCGCCGCCTGCACAACAAGGTGCTGCTCAAGCGCGAGGACCAGCAGCCGGTGTTCAGCTTCAAGCTGCGCGGCGCCTACAACAAGATGGCGCACCTGACGCCCGAGCAGCTCGCCAAGGGCGTGATCTGCGCCTCGGCCGGCAACCACGCGCAGGGCGTCGCGCTCGGCGCCAAGCGGCTCGGCGCGCGCGCGGTGATCGTGATGCCGACCACCACGCCCCAACTCAAGATCGACGCGGTGCAGGCGCTCGGCGGCGAGGTCGTGCTGGCCGGCGAGAGCTATTCCGACGCCTACCAGCATTCGGTCGAGCTGCAGCAGGAGCAGGGTCTGACCTTCGTCCATCCCTTCGACGACCCCTACGTGATCGCCGGCCAGGGCACGATCGCGATGGAGATCCTGCGCCAGCTCCAGAGCCTGGGCTCGGACCGGCTCGATGCCATCTTCGTCGCGATCGGCGGTGGCGGCCTGATCGCGGGCGTGGCCAACTACATCAAGGCGCTGCGGCCCGAGATCCAGGTCATCGGCGTGCAGATGAACGACTCGGACGCGATGATGCAGTCGGTCGAACAGGGCGAGCGCGTCAACCTGCCCGACGTCGGCCTGTTCAGCGACGGCACGGCGGTCAAGCTGGTCGGCGAGGAGACGTTCCGCATCTCGCGCGAGCTGGTCGATGGCTATGTCACGGTCAACACAGACGAGGTCTGCGCCGCGATCAAGGACATCTTCGTCGATACGCGCTCGATCGTCGAGCCGGCCGGCGCGCTGGCGGTGGCCGCGATCAAGAAGTACGTCGCCGAGCACCAGACCCGGGGCGAAACCTATGCCGCCATCCTGTGCGGCGCCAACATGAACTTCGACCGGCTGCGCTTCGTGGCCGAGCGCGCCGAGGTCGGCGAGGAGCGCGAGGCGCTGTTCGCGGTCACGATTCCCGAGGAGCGTGGCAGCTTCCGCCGCTTCCTCGAAACCATCGCCGGCCTGCCGGGTGGTCCGCGCAACGTGACCGAGTTCAGCTACCGCGTCAGCGACGAGCAGCTCGCCCATGTCTTCCTCGGCATCACCGCGCACGGCAGGGGCGAGAGCGCCAGGATCGCCGCCAGCTTCGGCCAGCAGGGCTTCGCGACGCTGGACCTGACGCACGACGACCTGGCCCAGGAGCACATCCGCCACATGGTCGGCGGCCGCTCGCCGCTGGCGCACGACGAGCGCCTGCTGCGCTTCGTCTTCCCCGAGCGCCCGGGCGCGCTGCTGAAGTTCCTGAGCCTGATGCGGCCGAACTGGAACATCAGCCTGTTCCACTACCGCAACCAGGGCGCGGACTACGGGCGCATCCTGGTCGGCCTGCAGGTGCCCCCGGGCGAGGACCAGGAGTTCCAGGCGTTCCTGACCACACTCGGCTACCCCTCGGTCGAGGAAACCCACAACCCGATCTACCGCCTGTTCCTGCGCAACTGAAAACGCGGCGCCGTGAGCCCGCGACCGGCTCAGGGTTTGGCCGGCAGGCTCAGGCGCTGGATCGAACCGCCGGCGGTGGACGCGAGCACGGCCTCGCGCGCGCCGAGCTCGCGCAGCACCAGGCCATCGGGCAAGGCAACGCCGATGCGATAGGGCTTGGCCGGTTGGCCATCGCTGGCGATCAGGGCCGCGCCGTGGCCTTGCGCGTCGCGCACCACGCCGAGCAGCTGGTGGCGGCTGGCCACCCCCTCGGCCTCGGTCGCCGCGACCGGCGCTCCCGAGGGTTCGCCGAGCGCGCGCGCGACCGACTCCGGCTCGACACGAGCGCGCTCGGACAGCAACTGCGGCACCGACACCGGTGCCGGACTGCCCCACCAGCGCAAACCCCAGTAGCTGGCAGAGAGCCCGGCGAGCAGCCACAGGGCGGCGGCCAGCCAGCGCGCGGCCGTGGACGGTCGGGTCAGGGGAAGCGACGGGCGGAGCGTGGACATGGGCAGGACGGGCAGAGGAATCATGACGGCCCTTTATCATAGGGGCTGCTATCCCCCCACCGACACCAGACGGGCGGGCGCGTTGTGCGCCGGTCCTGGAGATTTCCTTGTCACGCCTCAACACCCTTATCAACCGCCAGCGCCGCGCGGCGCGTGCGCGCGGCTTCACGCTGATCGAACTGATGGTCGTGCTGGTCATCATCGGCGTGCTCGCCGCGCTGATCGTGCCGAACGTGCTCGACCGCGCCGACGACTCGCGCGTCACGGCGGCCAAGACCGACGTCAACAACCTGATGCAGGCGCTCAAGCTCTACAAGCTCGACAACCAGCGCTACCCGAGCAACGAACAGGGCCTGCAGGCGCTGCTGACCAAGCCGACCACCGCGCCGGTGCCGGGCAACTGGCGCCCCTACCTCGACAAGCTGCCGGCCGATCCCTGGGGCAATGCCTACCAGTACCTGAACCCGGGCCTGCACGGTCCGGTCGATGTGCTGTCGCTCGGCGCCGACGGCAAGGCCGGCGGCGAGGGTCGCGACGCCGACATCGGCAGCTGGCAGTAAGGACTCCAGGCCGATGCCGAGGCGCGTGCGCGGCTTCACGCTGCTGGAGTTGCTAGTCGTTCTGGCAATCATCGGGCTGGCGACCGCGGGCGTGAGCCTGTCGCTGCCCGACGGCAATCCGCTGGAACGCGACGCGCAGCGCCTGGCAAATCTGCTCGAAGCGGCCCGCGCCCACGCCCGCGCCAACGCGGCGGCGATCGAATGGCGAGCGGTCGCCGGCGGCTTCGAGTTCACCGGCGCCAGCACCGTGGCCGGGGATGATGATGCATTGGCGCCGCGCGCCTGGCTCGGCGCGGGCGTCCAGGCCCACATCGAGCGACCGGCCGGCGCGACCACGCTGCGGCTCGGCCCCGAGCCGCTGATCCCGCCGCAGACCCTGCTGCTGACCCTGGACCAGCGCCAGCTGCGTCTGGCCAGCGACGGCTTCGAGCCCTTCCGCGTCCAGACCGGCGCCCCGGCCTCGCCCTGAACACGATGCGCCACCAATGCCCGGATCAGCGCGGCTTCACACTGCTGGAAGTCCTGGTTGCGCTGGCGATCGTGGCGGTCGCGCTCAGCGCCGGCCTGCAGGCTACCGGCGCGCTGACCCGGCTCGCCGAGCGCCAGTCGCAGCAGTGGCTGGCCCAGCTGTGCGCCGAAAACGAACTCGCACGCCTGCGCCTGCTGGCCCAGCTGCCGCCCGTGGGCGAATCGGTCCAGCGCTGCGAGCAGCTCGGCCAGATATTGACGGTGCGCGTAAGCGTGAATCCGACGCCGAATCCCTCGTTCCGGCGGGTCGAGGCCGCAGTGGACAACCCCGACCCGGCGGCGGGCGGGGGCCGGCTGCTGCAGCTCGCCACCATCATGGGGCGCTACTGATGGCCGCCTGCCGGGCGCCGGCATCCACTCGCTCGCGCGGCCTGACGCTGATCGAGCTGCTGGTCGCGCTCGCGCTGCTGTCGCTGCTCGCGCTGCTGAGCTGGCGCACGCTCGACGGCATGGCGCGCGCGCAGTCGATCACGCAGCAACATTCGGACCACTGGCGCGGCTGGCAGACCGCGCTCGCGCAGTGGGATGCCGATCTCGACGCGGTGGTCGGCACCGAGCGGCTGGCGCCGCTCGACTACGACGGCCGCGTGCTGCGCCTGACGCGCAGCGATCCCGACCCCGGCACGGGTGCAGCACCGGCCCTGCGCGTGGTCGCCTGGGGCCTGCAGACCGATCCGGCCACGGGCCAGCGGCGCTGGGCGCGCTGGACTTCATCGCCCGTGCGTCGCACGGCCGAGCTGGAACAGGCCTGGCAGCAGGCGGCCCAGTGGGGCCGCAACCCGAGCGCGCAGGATCTGCAGCAGCAGACGCTGCTGACGCCGGTCGCCAGCTGGCAGCTCTTCTACCACCGGGGCGGCGCCTGGAGCAACCCGCAGTCGGCCGAAGGCACCGCGGCCGAGCCCCAGGCCAACGGCGTGACCGGGCCGGTCCTGCCCGACGGTGTGCGGCTGCTGCTGACGCTGCCCGCCAACGGCAGCCCGAACGGCGTGCTGGCGCGCGACTGGACCCGACCGACCCTGACGGGAGCCGGCCAATGAGCAAGCCCCCTGCCCGCCGCCGGCAGCGCGGCGCCGCGCTGCTGCTGGCAATGCTGACCGTGGCGCTGGTCGCCACCATCAGCGCCACGGCTTACTGGCAGCAGTGGCGCGGCCTGCAGTTCGAGCTCACCGCGCGCCAGCGCGCGCAGTCGGCGCTGCTGCTCGACGGCGCGCTGGCCTGGGCACGCCTGATCCTGCGCGAGGATGCGCGCGCCAGCAGCGTCGATCACCTGGCCGAGCCCTGGGCCGTGGCGCTGCAGGAGACCCGGCTGTCGAGCTTCCTGAGCACCAACCAGGCACCGGGCGACGACCTGATGCTCGAAGCGCTGTTGTCGGGCCAGATCAGCGACGAGCAGGGCAAGCTCAACCTGCGCAACCTGGTCGAGATCGTCAACGACAAGACCCGGCTCGCCGCCGTCGAGCACCAATCCGTCGCCAAGCTGTTCCAGGCGCTCGGGCTGCCGGCCAGCGAGCTGCAACTGCTGGAGCAAGGCCTGCTGGCGGCCTACGCACCGGCATCGGGATCGACCACCGACGCCCCGCTGCGACCGCAGCGCTACGAACAGCTGGCCTGGCTCGGTGTCTCACGCCAGACGCTGCTCAAACTCGCTCCGCATGCGACCTGGCTGCCCGAGGCCACGCCGCTGAACCTCAACACCGCGAGCGCGCTGGCGCTCTACGCCAGCCTGTCGAGCCTGGAGCTGGCCCGGGCGCAGGCCGTGGTGGCGGCGCGCGGCCGCAGCCATTTCAGCGCCATCACCGAACTGCGGGATCTGGCACCCGAGACCGGCGGCCAGCTCAACCCGACACGCCATGCGGTCACCAGCCGCTACTTCCGGATTCGTGGCCTGCTGCGGCTGGAAGGCGCGACGCTGGAGGCCAATGCCCTGATGGTGCGCGACGGCATCCGGATCGGCGTGCTGTGGCGCAGCCACGGCGGCCTGCAGCGTCAAGTCCAAGCCCTACAATGACCCGGCTTTTTTCATCCCACCGGCGGGCCTGGCCCCGCTGTCACCCCCGACGCCTGCCGTGCTGCTGCTGACCCCGATCGAGAATGCCTTGCCCGGCGCACCGGCGCAAACGCCCTGGCGCTGGGCCCAGTCGCAGGACGGGCAAAGCGTGACGCGCCAGGGCCAGGGCCCGGCGTCCGAACTGCCGCCCGACGCGGAATGCGTGCTGGTCGTGCCGCCGAGCCGCTTGTCGTGGCAGCGCGTCACGCTGCCCAAGGTGGCGCCGGCGCGGCTGCGCGCCGCGCTCGACGGCCTGCTGGAAGAACGGCTGCTCGACGAGCCGGCGCTGCTGCATTACGCGCTGGCTCCGGGCGCCAGGCCCGGTCAGGCCGAGCCGTGCTGGATCGCGGTCTGCGCCAAGGCCTGGCTGCAGTCGCAGCTGCAGGCGCTGGAACAGGCCGGGCGCCCGGCCGGCCGCATCATCCCGGCCGTCAGCCCGCAGGCGAATGACAGCATGCGGCTGGAATCGGATGGCGGGCAGACCTGGTGCATCGCCAGCGGACCGCTGGGGGTGCTGGCACTGCCACTGCCGGCCGACCACGCCCCGGCGATGCCACTGGCGATGCGGCAATGGCTGGTGGCGATGGCATCCGGTGCGGCAGCGCCAGCCCCGGACGCGTGCGCCGATGCCGCCAGCCTGGCGCTGGCCGAAGCCTGCTGGCCCGACCGCCAATGGGTGATGACCTCGGCGCCCGAGCGCTGGCTGCGGCAGCTGCGCCAGGGCTGGAACCTGGCGCAGTTCGACCTCAGGCTCGCCGCGCGGCCGGGGCGCTGGCAGTGGTGGCCACGCGCCTGGCGCACGCTCACGCGCGACCCGGCCTGGCGACCGGTACGCTGGAGCCTGGGCGCCTTGCTGGCCATCCAGCTGGTCGGGCTCAACGCCCTGGCCTGGCGGGAGCATCGCGCCTGGCAAGCGCAGCAGGACGAGATGGGCGCGCTGCTGACCCGGACCTTTCCCCAGGTCAAGCTGGTGCTCGATGCCCCGCGCCAGATGCAGGTCGAGCTCGACCGGCTGCGCCAGCAGCAGGGCGAGCTCGGCACCGGCGACCTCGAAAGCCTGTTGCACGCCCTCGGCGGCACGGGCCAGGCGGGCGGCTGGCAGCGAATCGAATTCAGCCCGGGCCAGGCCAGGCTGGTCGGCCCGAGCCCGACCGGCGCCGCGCTGCAGCAGCTCCAGGCCATGCTGGTGGCGCTCGGCTGGCAAGGCGAGCCGGCCGGTTCCGAATGGCGCCTGAGCTGGGAGAGGAAATGATGTCCGAACTGCGCTCCGGCTGGAGCCGATTCCTGCAAGCGCGCACGCCGCGCGAACGCCTGGCGCTGCGGCTGATGGCCGGGCTGCTGGCGCTGTGGCTGCTCTGGAGCCTGACGCTGGCACCGGCCTGGCGCACCTTGAATTCGGCACCAGCCAAACACGCCGCCTTGCAGCCGCAACTCGATGCCATGCGCGCGCGCGCGGCCGAGGCTCAGGCGCTGCGCCAGGGCGAGAATGCCCAGGTGCCGGCGCGCGCGCAGCGGCTGCGCGCGCTTGAACAATCGACCGAGCGCCTGCTCGGCAGCTCGGCGCGGCTCCAGGCCACGGCCGAACAGGTCACGCTGACGCTGCGCGACGCTACGCCCAGGGCGCTGGCCCAGTGGCTGCAGGAAGCCCGGATCAATGCCCGCCTGCTGCCGACCCAGGTCCAGCTCGAACGGGCCGGCACGCCGGCCCAGCCGCGCTGGCAGGGCACGCTGGTGCTCGGCGACGCGGGCGGCGAAGGCGCATGAAACCAGTGATCGCGCCCGCCATCACGGCGCGGCCAGGCCGCGGCCTGGGTCTGCTGGCCGGCGTTGCCGGGCTGCTGCTGGGTGTCATCTGCTTCGCGCCGGCGCGCGGCCTGGGCCTGCTGCTGGATGAAGCCAGCGCCGGCCATCTGCGGCTGCTCAACACGCGCGGCACGCTGTGGCGCGGTCAGGCCGACCTGGTGCTGGCCGGCGGCCGAGACAGCGTGGCGGCGCTCGCGCTGCCGCAGGGCTTGCGCTGGCGCCTGACGCCGGCCTGGTCGCACGGCCCGGCGCTGCGGCTGGAGCTGGTCGCGCCTTGCTGCGCGGCGCAGGGCCTGGAGCTGCTGCTCGGTATCGGCCTCGGCTCGGCGCGGCTGGAACTGGCGCCGCATTCGAGCCAGTGGCCCGCCGCCTGGCTCGCCGGACTCGGCGCGCCATGGAACACGATCCGCCTGCAAGGCCAGCTGCGGCTGCAGACCGCCAGCTCCGGCATCGAATGGGCGCAGGGACGCGCGCGCCTGACCGGCCCGTTCGAGCTGCAGGCGCAGGATCTGTCGTCCAGCCTGTCCACGCTCAAGCCCCTGGGCAGCTACCGGCTGCGCTTCGAGCCTGATGCCGGCGGCAGCCCCCGACTGCAACTCGACACGCTGCGCGGCGACCTCAAGCTCAGCGGCGAAGGGCAGTGGAGCGGCAGCCGGCTGCGCTTTCGCGGCCTGGCCGAAGCCACCCCGGGCAGCGAATCCGCCCTGTCGAACCTGCTGAACATACTGGGGCGGCGCGACGGCGCGCGCGCCCACATCAGTTTCTAGGATACAAGCCATGAACATGCCGTTTTCCCCCAGCCTGCGCAGCGTCCTGGCCCAGGCGATTGCCCTGGGCCTGACGCTGGGTGCCGCGCCGGCCGCCTGGAGCCAGCCTGGCCAGCCCCCGGTGGCGCGGCCCGGGGAGCCGATCACGCTCAACTTCGCCAACGCCGAAATCGAGTCCGTGGCCCGCACCATGGCCACGCTGACCGGGCGCAACCTGGTGGTCGATCCGCGCGTCAAGGGCAACCTGAGCCTGGCCACCGACCGGCCGGTCAGCCCGGCGGCGGCCTTCGAGCAGTTCACCGCCGCGCTGCGCCTGCAGGGCTACGCGCTGGTCGAGTCGCAGGGGCTGTACAAGATCATGCCCGAGGCCGAGGCCAAGCTGCAGGCGCCGACCATGCTGGCCAACGACCGCGCCACCGCCGGCGGCCAGATCGCGACCCAGATCTTCCGGCTCAACCACGAGAACGCCAACAACCTGGTGCCGGTACTGCGCCCGCTGATCAGCCCCAACAACACGATCAACGTCAACCCCGGCACCAATGCGCTGGTCATCACCGACTACGCCGACAACCTGCGCCGGCTCGGGCGCATCGTCGCCGCGCTCGATGTCCCGAACGCCAGCGACATCGAGGTGATCCCGCTCCAGCACGCGCTGGCCAACGACCTCGCGCCGCTGGTGACCAAGCTGCTCGAAGGCGGCAGCGCGGGGACGACCGCGGCCGGAGCGCCGGCCCAGGGCGCCGACAGCGGCTTCAAGCCGGTGCTGCTGCCCGAGCCGCGCAGCAACGCGCTGGTGCTGCGTGCCGCGAATCCGGCCCGCCTGGCGCTGGTGCGCGCGCTGGTCGAGAAGCTCGACCGCCCGAACGCGGCTGGCACCCAGGGCAACATCCACGTCGTCTACCTCAGGAATGCCGACGCAACCCAGCTCGCGATCACGCTGCGCGCCGCGCTGGCGGCCGACAACAGCGGCAGCGGCCTGCAGGGCGCGGCCGGCACCACGGCCGCCGCCGCGACCGCGCTGACGAGCGTCGCGACCACGACCAGCGCGCGCCTGGG
>Ga0228698_1000186_pt1 | contig 57489 bp, 75 predicted proteins | sample McNCre117_Aug_MG_FD_178015 | JGI IMG/M metagenome (GOLD analysis project Ga0228698, IMG submission 178015) | Freshwater microbial communities from McNutts Creek, Athens, Georgia, United States - 1-17_Aug_MG | ecosystem: Environmental > Aquatic > Freshwater > Creek | place: USA: Georgia...
AACAAGGGACAATTCCCACAACACTGCGTTCGATGCGTGTCGCTCTGCGACACGATGTAAGGGACTCCAAGTACTTAGTCGGAGACGAATCCGAACCACCCCCGTCGTTTTCAGCACCCCTGGAGGGGTGTTGGCGCGACTAGATTCACACAAAATTCTCAGTTCTTCGTCCCAAGAAACGATCTATATCGTTTCTCAGTTCTAAGTTCTCAGTTCTAAGTCCTTCGTTCTTCGTCTCCCAGCCCCAAGGGACTCCAACCTCAATACAAAATTCCCCGCACCCCCACCCCCGTCTTTTTCTCAACGGACTTCGTCTATAAAAAATTAAAAATTTTTGGGAGACTCTTCTACAATCGCACGCAATCTAACGGAGCAGCGCATGAAGGAACTCAGCATCATCAAACGCATGGCCGCGTTCATAGAAGGCGTTGTTCAGTCCACCAAACAAGCACCCAAGGCCATCGTCATCTCACAAGCGCAGTTCGAAGAACTCTGTGCAGAGATCGGAAAAACGCCGGACGAGATTGAGTACGGGGCTTTCTGGGGCATTCCGCTCGTCGTAGACACTGGAGAGAGCAATGGCGCGTCGTCCATCCAAAGTCACTGAGAAGCAGCAGGCCTACGTGAACAGCATCATGGAGGGCAAGACCAAGAGCGCAGCTGCCAAGAGTGCTGGCTACATCAACCCAGAGCCGCTGGAGGCCAGTGAGACCGTCAAGCGTGAGCTGGCACTGGCCCGTGAGCAGATGACGGACCTCACCAAGATCACACGCCTCACCACCATCGACGGCATCCTGGACGGCATTGCACTGGCACGCATGCAAGGTGACGCGGGCAACGTGATCAAGGGCTGGACCGAGATTGCCAAGATCCAGGGTCACTACGCACCAGAGGTCAAGACCATCAACGTGAACATGAACCAGCAGCGCCTGCGTACCAAGTTCGAAGCACTCAGCGACGAAGAGCTGTTGGCCATCCAGAACGGACAAGTAATTGATGTCGACGCCCAAGAAATCCCCGAGCAAAAACACTAAGTACGTCTGTCGGGTCTGCAGCGAGAAGAAGTCGCCCACGCGCTTCCTGCCTGACGACCCCTACACGTGCACCGACTGTCTGGCCCACGCCCAGGCCAACGACGATTTTGAGCGCCTGCTGGCCCTGGACGAGGCCTCAGAGGTCTCCAAAGCACCCAAAAAGCGCACGCCGAGCCTCAAAATCACCGCTCTGCCGCCTGAACCCGACGTAACCCCGCTCAACCCCTCAAACAACCCCACGGCGGACCTGTACGAAGCCCCGAAAACGGGCGCTGGAGACGTTTTCGTGTCTCCGCCCACCGAGGTACAGCCCTGGCAGCAGGAAATGGCGGCACGGACCCTGGCACGGCGTCGTTTGCTGCCTTTTATCAAGCGCTTCAAGCCCAAATACGACGCTGGATGGGTCCATGAGGACATCTGCAGGCGCCTGGAGAAGTTCGTCAAGGACGTGGAGGACGGCAAGGAGCCTCGGCTGCTGCTCATGATGCCGGTGCGTCATGGCAAAAGTGAGATTGCCAGCCGTCACTTTGCGCCCTGGGTGCTAGGCAAGCACCCAGACTGGGAAATCATCGCCGCTTCGGGCGCGCAGAGCCTCGCCATGAGCTTTTCGCGCTACATCCGAGACCTCGTACGCGATCCGGCGTACCAAGCGCTGTATCCGAACATGCGCCTGGACGCCTCCAGCCAGAGCGTGGAGAACTGGAACACGACCTACGGCGGTGGCTACCTCGCTGCCGGTATCGGCACCATGATCACCGGTCGCGGTGCGCACATCTTGGTCATTGATGACCCCGTGAAGGACGCCGAAGCGGCGGACTCAGCCGTCATCCGTGACAGCACGTGGGAGTGGTACATGTCCACGGCCTATACGCGCTTGGCTCCTGGTGGCGGCGTGCTGGGCATCATGTGCATGACCGGCGACACACCGGTCATGCTGGCGGACGGGACGTACACACGCCTGGATTCGCTGTGCGCAGGGCAGTCCATAGCCACCTATGCACGCGGCTCGCTCGCTCGCACGACGGTATCGGCGGTCAAGTCAAGTGGTCGTGATTTAGTCTATCGTGTTCTAATGAGGTCTGGTAAAGTCGTTAGAGCCAATCAGAGGCACCCATTCCTCACGGTGGCCGCTAACGGAGAAGTATCGTGGACCCGCTTAAAGCATCTGACATCGACCCATCGAATCGCAACCTTAAAGGACAGTGGGGCAAGTGGCGAGGCGTTACGTGCGCTTCGCCAGGGTGCGATAAGCCTGCAACGTGTCGAGGACTTTGCTCAAGTCACTATGCCAAGCAGCGCTGGGCGTCCGGCAAGCGCTCAGCCAGCGCCACATTCGAGCCGCGCCGCAACGCCCGCCTCAAGCACCGCTACGGCATCACCGCAGCGGACTACGACGCTATGTACGAAGCTCAAGGCGGCTGTTGCGCGATTTGCCGCAAGCATGCCGAAGCTGGGAACGCGCCTGGGCACTGGAAGCACAAGCTCGCAGTCGACCACTGCCACGACACCGGCAAAGTCCGTGGACTCCTGTGCAACGACTGCAACGCAGGAATCGGACACCTTGGTGCTGAGTCAGTGGCACTTGCCGCCGCTCGGTATCTCCGACTTCACGCTGGAGCACGTAGTAAGCGTTGAGCCTGACGGCGAAGAAGAGGTCTTCGACGTCCAGGTCAACGAGACCGAGAACTTCATCGCCAACGGCCTAGTGAGCCACAACACGTGGTGGAACGAAGATGACTGGGCAGGGCGGATTCAGCAAGTCATGGCAACCGGCGACGGCGACAAGTTCGAGATCGTGAAGTACCCCGCTATCAACGACCAGGGCGACGAGTACATCCTGCCGGACGACAGCATCGCGCAGATCACCCCAGGTGCTCCGGTGCCCGAGGGCAGCAGGCTCACACGCCTTATGAACACGGCGCTGCACCCAGCACGCTATACGCTGGAGATGCTGATAAAGCGCAAGAGCAACTACTACGCGCTCGGGCAGCAGCGCTGGTGGTCGGCGCTCTTTCAGCAGAACCCAGCGCCGGAAGAGGGCGCGTTCTTCACGAAAGAGATGTTCGTGGACTACACGCACCCGCCCAAGCGCGACGGGCTTACGGTGTATCAGGCCTGGGACTTCGCCATCACGGAGAAGCAGGCCAGTGACTGGACCGTCGGGATCACGGGCATCGTGGATGAGTACGACACGCTCTACATCCTGGACGTATGGCGCTTCAAGACAGAGGACGGCATCGAGCTGGGCACGGCGATCATGACCTATGCCCGCACGTGGAACTGCGACCTGCTGGCGGTCGAAGACGGCCAGATCTGGAAGTCGATCAAGGCCAACTTCGAGAAGGCCTGCTCGGACGCCGCGTATTACCCGTCGTACGAGGTGATCGTGCCGCTGACGGACAAGCGCACCCGCGCACAGCCTGCGCGTGGGCGCATGCAGCAGAAGAAGATCCAGTTCCCCGTGCGTGCGCCCTGGTACGAGACGTTCAAGAACGAGATGCTGCGCTTTCAGGCCGGTGGCAAGCACGACGACCAAGTGGATGCGCTGGCGCACCTCACACGGCTGGTCACCACGAAGGCCGCACCGCGAGGTCCGAAAAAGCAGAAGGCGCTCGAAGGGGACTGGAAGAAGAAGCTGCGCATGCGGCTGCTTGGCGGTGGCGGCTCGTCGATGGCTTCTTAAATCTGACGTACTCTGATATATTCGCAGTCAATCTCAGACATGGAGACCACTCATGGCAAACATCCTCACGGTCGGCAACACGTCGGCGCAGTCCACAGACTTCACACTTGCTGGAGAGTCTTCTAGTCTTTTTCTGGTGGCAAACCAGACCGGCTCGGTCGACTCTGGCAGCGTCGTGCTCATTGAGATCAAGTCGGCCAGCGGCTTTTACTACCCCGTCGGACGCCTGGACGCCGCCACACCGCTGCAGGTGCTCATCGGCCCTGGCACCTACCGCGTCAACCGCCCCGCACAGACCGCCAACGTAGGCGTGGACCGCGTCTAAGTCATGGCGTACACCGGCTACCGTGGTCGCACCAGCGCCGCGCTGATTCCACAGACCTCGCTGCAGCAGCCTCGTCCGTTTCAGCCTGGGCTGAAGCAGTTCGCACTCAGTTTTGTGTCCGAGGTGGTCAGCACGCTGCTCACGCGCTCACGCAAGCTGGGCCTGAACTTCCTCGGTGGCTCCCCCTCGACCCTCGACCCCCGCATTACTTTCACCCGCGCCGACGCCACAAGCTGTGCCACGTACTTTGACAGCACAGGACGGCTGCAGACGGCGGCGGCTAACGTGCCCCGCTTCGACTACGACCCCACATCCGTAATTGCACAGAACTTGTGCCAGCAGTCGGAGTCACTGCCGAACTACCAGCTTGTCTCTGGTAGTTCCAACGGTATTACCATAGCTAACGTAGGGTCTGGTACAGACGCCAACGGACCATACTCAGACTACCGTATCAGCGGCACAGCTACAGGGGCGGCGTTCCCATACGTTCGGTTTGTGCAGACCGCTATCACCCCAATAAGTGTTGGCATGTCTGCTAGTTGTGGATTTACGGCCAAAGTAATTGCAGGGTCTAGTCCTAAAAATCTAGTGTTGTCCTCCCAAGGGTTGTCCATTGCAGACGCGTTTACTGAGACTATTGGAGTATCTAAAACTATTGCACAGGATGGGTCAACTCAGTTTTACTCAACCACTGGCTCCCCTGTAAATGCTACCACTGCCCGGTTTAATTTTCTATTTACTGCCACCTACGCAGCCAGCGATGTGGTGGATGTGACAGTGCGTATCTGGCGTCCACAGGCCAACTACGGTTCTACGCTCTTGGCGTATTACCCGACAACCGGAACACCATACACGCAGTGTGCACCCCGTGGCCTGCTGATCGAAGAATCGCGGACGAATTTGCTGAATTTCAGCAACTCGTGGGGGAACAATGGCGGTGCTTCGGCGGCTACCCAAGTGCAGAATGCCGTAGGACCAGACGGGACTACTAACTCTGCCTACACGGTGACCGAATCTGCGACCTTGGCAAACCAGTACGGCTTTGCTGGTAACACGGCCACGCTTACCGCAGTAGTAAACACAGCAAGCGCATTCGTCAAAGCAGGCACCAAGAACATTGTGCAGCTCTGCGTGTCGTCCACGCTCAGCACAGATTACGCAAATTTCACCTTGTCCGGTAACGGAACAATAAACCAAGCGACCACACCAGCCAACTGCACCATTACACCGCTTGGCTCAAGCGGCTGGTATCGCATATCAATGTCGTTCACATCTCTGGCAGCGGCGGGCAACGTGGTGGTCGGCATGATCAACGCAACCACTGACACGCGCCTGTTGGCATACACGGGAACGGGAAAGACCATCATCGTCTACGGTGCCCAGCTTGAACTCGGAGCCTTCCCCACCTCCTACATCCCCACAACCACCAGCACCGTAACCCGCTGGGCGGACAGCGCGGTGATGACAGGGACGAATTTCAGTTCTTGGTTTAACTACTCAGCAGGTGTGGGCACTGCTGCTGGTCCAGGAACATTCGTAGTTGAAGGTGATGCTGTGCAAAAAGCGGCTCAGCAGTCATTCTGTACGGTTGACAATGGCACCCTCAACGAGCGCATTGAGATCGCAATAAATTCAGCCGGCTTCCCGCGCACTCAAGTCCTATCAGGGGGCGTATCTCAAGCCGACCTGAATGGTGGTACTACCAAGTGGGGCGTTGTATTCAAAGAGACTACCGCATACGCAGCAGCCGACTTCCGACAATTCATTGACGGGGTATCAGGTGGTACATCCGTAACGGGCACAACCCCTACGGTAGACCGGCTGGTAATAGGAAACCGCACGGCAAGTGGAGTTCAGCTCAACGGCCACATCCGCCGTATCGCGTACTACAACACCCGCTTGCCGGACGCCGTTCTTCAGGCGCTCACGAAATGACAGAGCAAGAACACACAGCGCTCGAAGAGTCTCCGTTCTCCGTCACATTGGTGGATCTCCTGGTCGACGCCATCGTGGGGGTGGGCTTCCCGACCATCGCCATCGGCGTCGTGGCCGAGAAGGAGCACATGGCGTACTTCGCTGGCAACCAGCACGGTGAGAACTGGCGCTGGCGCAGAGAGAAGCTGGAGACGCTGTCTGAAGACAAGCTCCAGGCGCTCTATCACAACCTCAAGGTAGCCCAACATGGCCGTCAATGACAAACTTGCCTCGGAGATCTGGTATCGCTTTCGCTGGTGCCTGGAGCGCGGTCACTACGACTTCTTGGCCAAGGCCGACAAGTGCGACAACTTCTTCGTCGGCAAGCAGTGGGAGGAAGCAGACCTCAACGCACTGAAGCTCGCCCGTCGTCCGGCACTCACCATCAACAAGATCATCAGCACCATGAGCACGATCATGGGCGAGCAGATCTACAACCGCAACGAGATCACCTACCGTCCGGCAGGCGAGGGCGCCACCAGCGACGTGGCAGATGCTCTGCAGAAGGTCTGGACACAGATCGCCCACCGCAACCAGATGAACTGGCTGCGCTCGGACGTGTTTGCCGACGGCATCATCCGCTCACGTGGCTTCTACGACGTGCGCATGGACTTCAGCACGAACCTGCGTGGCGACGTGCGCATCCGCAACATGAACAGCAAGAACGTGGTCATTGACCCCGACGCGGAGGAATACGACCCAGACGAGTGGAACGACTGCTTCGTTACGAAGTGGCTCACCTACCAGGACATCGCCACGCTGTACAACCAGAGCGACGCGGACTACCTGAAGGACAAGGAAGAAAGCCTCTTCCCCTACGCCTACGACTCCATTGAGCGCGTGCGCGACCGCTTCGCTGGTCACCAGCTCGCAGGCAGCTACTATGGCATGCAGGACACCGCCCACGTGCGCCGCAACATCCGCGTGATTGAGCGCCAGTACCGCCAGCTCGCCAGCCAGAAGCACTTCATTGACGTCCAGACCGGCGACACCCGCCCCGTGCCTGAGTCCTGGGACCGCAACCGCATCGCCGCCGTGCTGGAGCGCACCCAGGGCCAGCTCACAGTGCTGTCCAAGAAGGTCAAGCGCATCCGCTGGACGGTGACCGCAGACAACGTCGTGCTGCACGACGACTGGAGTCCATACAAGCACTTCACCGTGGTGCCGTACTTCCCGCACTTCCACCACGGCCAGACCGTGGGCCTCGTGGAGAACCTGCTGAACCCGCAGGAGATGTTGAACAAGGTCAGCTCCCAGGAGCTGCACATCGTCAACACCAGCGCCAACAGCGGCTGGAAGGTGAAGAAGGGCACGCTGGTCAACATGGAGGTCGAAGACCTGCAGCAGGTCGGCGCCCAGACCGGCCTGGTTCTGGAGGTCACAGAGATCGACGGCGTCGAGAAGATCACGCCGAACAACACGCCGCAGGGCATGGACCGCATCAGCTACAAGTCCGAAGAGCACATGAAGACGATCAGTGGCGTCTCGGACAGCATGCAGGGCATGGACCGTGAGGACGTGGCCGCGAAGGCGATCACAGCCAAGCGCCAGTCCGGCCAAGCCAACCTCGTGCGCGTGATGGACAACCTGGAGCGCAGTGACTTCATCCTGGCGCGTAACGTGCTGGACCTGATTCAGGAGTTCTACACCGAAGAGCGCCTTGTGCACGTGATCCACTCGGATCTGCAGCGCGAGGCTGAGACGATCATCGTCAACCAGTACGACCCTGCCAGTGACGAGATCCTGAACGACCTGACGCTGGGTGAGTACAGCGTGGTTGTGACCTCCACACCGGATCGCGCCAGCCTTGAGGACAGCCAGTTCGAGCATGCCAAGGAGCTGCGCGAGCTGGGTGTGCCGATTCCTGACGACGTCCTCATCGAGAACAGCAAGCTCCTGCGCCGTAGCGAAGTGGTCAAGGCCATCAAGGAGGCGCAGAACTCGCCCGAGGCGCAGCAGAAGGAACAGCTCAACATGCGTGCGCTGGAGGCCAACGTCTCCAAGCTCGAAGGCGAAGCCGTCGAGAAGCACACGAAGAGCGCGCTGGATCAGGCCCGCGCCCAGAAAGAAGGCGAAGAGGCCCGTCGCATGATGACAGGCGAGGGCGACGCTGCCGAGATGGAGAAGGCCCAGCAGGAGATGGAGCTGGAGCGTCAGCGCATGGCGATGGAGCAGGAGAAGGCCGCGATGGACCTGGACTTCAAGCGTCAGGAGATGGCTATGAAGCTCCAGTTCATGCGTGAGAGCCACGAGATGGACATGCAGATCAAGCAGCAGGACGCCGAGCAGCGCCGCCAGCAGATGCAGCAGCAGGCCTACGCACAGCGCGAGAAGGCTGAGGCCGCTGGCCCAGCGGGCGGCGACAGCGACAACATTTAACCACCACCAGGAGCATTGAAATGGCAGGAGAAGACCGAGGCGATAACTTTACCCCCAGCGCTGCGGACATCGCAGAAGCAGCTGCGCGGGCCACAAACGCAGACATCATCGCAGCGACAAAGACCGAGGTGGTCTCTGATGTAGTCGAGACGAAGACTGTGGACGACGATCAGACTTCGTCCGAGAAGACCGAGACCACGGATGACACGCCGGTCGTACGCGACGAGAAGGGACGCTTCTCTGGCATCCCGAAGGCACGCTTCGACGAAGCCGTTGCCAAGGAGCGCGAGAAGGCCGAGGCCGCTCAGCGCCAAGTGGCCGAGCTGCAGAAGCAGCTACAGAGCATCGACCGCAGTGCGAAGGTCGAAGACCTGGAGAAGCAGCTCGTGGAGCTGCGCCGCGCCGACCGCAAGGCGATCATGGACGGCGACGAAGAGAAGTCGATTGAGCTGGCCGCGCAGATCGACCGCATCAACCGCCAGATCGTCATCGCGGAGAGCCAGACCCTGAGCACTCAGGCCGCAGAAGAAGCACGCGAAGCCATTCGTACGGAGTCCACGATTGAGCGCCTGGAAGAGATCTACCCCGTGCTCAAGGAAGGCAACGAGAACTTCGACCAGGATCTGGTCGACCTTGTGTTGGCTAAGCAGCAGCAGCTCATCACCCGTGATCGCATGTCGCCCTCGCAGGCGCTGGCGAAAGCTGCCAACGACATCATGAGCCGCGTGCAGGCACCGGCCAGAGTGGACGAGAAGCCAGAGGGTGGCCTGAAGAATGCCAAGGGCGCAGAGCGCGCCACTCAGGGCAAGCAGAAGAACATCGACGCCGCCCTGAAGACGCCGCCCGACACGACGGACGTCGGCCTGGACACGGACAAGGCCGGTATGAAGGACGGCCTGCCGGTGCCCATGAGCGTGGACGACCTGAAGGCAATCCCTGAGTCCACTCTGAAGCGCATGCGCGGAGACATGATATGAACCGGCTCTCACGCATAGAGATCGCTCGCGTGTGTCACGAGGTGAACCGCGCCTACTGCCTCGCGCTGGGCGACGACTCCCAGCCCAGCTGGGAGGACGCACCTCAGTGGCAGAAGGACAGCGCCATGCTCGGCGTGGACCTGCACTGCACGGCTAACGCCGGACCCGAGGCCGGCCACGAGTCGTGGATGGCGCAGAAGGAGCGTGACGGCTGGGTGCACGGGGAGGTGAAAGACCCTGAGAAGAAAGAGCACCCCTGCATGGTCCCGTTCGACAAGCTGCCGCGTGAGCAGCAGGCCAAGGACTTCATTTTCCGTGCAGTGGTTCACGCCCTGCGCACAGTTTAAGGAGCACCGCAGTGCACAACATCACATCGCCCCGCACAGACGACAACGCCATTGGGCAGGAGATCAAGGCCAAGGGCTTGACTGCGCCCCGCGTCACACCCGCTGACCTGGAGGCGAACACCAAGGCCGTCTTCTTCTTCACAGCCGACCAGGGCGCACGCCATGCATTCCTGGATTCGCTGGCAGGTAACTCTGCTGAGCGCGACTTCGCCCCGCTGGACCCAGCCCTGAACCTGCTGACGTTCTGCGTCATCGTGCTCAAGAACGGCTTCACGGTGACCGGCGAGAGCGCATGCGCCAGTCCTGAGAACTTCGACGAAGGTATCGGTCGCAAGATCGCCTTCGAGAACGCGAAGCAGAAGGTCTGGCCGCTCATGGGCTACGCACTCAAGGAACGCCTGTCGGCGGCTTGATCATGTGGCTCATCGTTCCTCAGATCCTGCTTTACATCTGGTTGGATTTTCTGACCTTTAACTTTTAACCGGAGTGCATCATGCCTCGTATCGTCGATCTTGCAGCAGCGGGCCTCCGGGCTATTTTTAGTGACATCGGAAAGCTCACTTCTGTGATCGACGAGCATGGTCGCGATGTCGGTATTACTGCTGGCGGCAACGGTGCAACCTACGCCACCGATCCCCTCACCGGGAAGGCCACGGCATTTGTGGACCCGTCTGGCGGGAACATCCCGATCAATGGATTCCGCACCACACCCCTGCGCATTGCTACCTTTGGGGATTCGACTGCAAATGTGGCGGTCACGCAAAGCCCCGCGAATCAAGACGTGTCAAAGGTGGTTGCCGCATCTTGGCAGTCTGGACTTGTCAATCTGACAGCCTCCATCGACAAGTACGCAACTGAAATGTTTTACCCGCTGGCGTACCTTGTCGGGAATGGTGGAATCTCTGGGCAAAGCACTACCCAAATGCTTGCACGCGACACGCTGGCTGCGTCGATAACGCGCTACGCGATCACGGACATCATCAACCTAGCCCCTCACGTTGTGCTTTTGCGGGGTGGCTCAATCAATGACCTGTTGAGCGTCACATCGGGAACTTTGGCTTCAACCGTTGCGGCTACCTACGCGAACCACATCCAGATCATTCAGCGGTTCATGTCGGCAAATATCCCAGTTATCGACACTGGAATTTATGGTTTTGCAAACGGCACAGCAAACACCGTTGCTGATCTGGCGTCTACGCTGTCTGCCATCACGCAATTGAACACGCTGTTTGCAACCTATGCAGCACAGTACCCCGGCAAGATTCAGTTCATCAGCCCTACGGGCTTGGTGTCCGATGCTTCTGGTGCCTACCTTCCGAACATGAGCGCGGATGGGACGCACCTTACCGCATGGGGGCAGTATCAGATTGCACCGCAGGAAGCCGTTGCGCTCACTCGCTTGTTCGGTGCAAGCTCAAACGTGCGCTATCAAGGCCAGAACAACCATGCAAATTCGTTGTTTGCCAACACTGGCGTGCAGGGATATGGAACGGTCGCAACAGGTTTATCCGTGGGCGTGGCAAATGCTACACGCGCCAATGCCAAGATCGAAACCATCAACGGCAAGTTGTTCCAGACCTGTGAAATCACGATCACTGGCGCGTCAAGCAATTCAAGCATCTATTTCAGCTACGACCCGACTGCTACTGCATCAGGCATGGTGGCTGCGATGGCTATTTCTTCCGGTGATATTTGGGGCTTTGAGTTTGATTTTTACTTGGCTCCGCTTAGTGGAAGCGTGTTGAATATCGCATCTTCTGGCATGAATGCGCGAGTGGATACCCGCGACAGCGTTGGTTCTGGTCGGATTTTGTTTGACCGATTTGCTCCTGGTGGGGTTGTGGCAATAGCTGGCCCATACATCGGGCACTTCAATATTCCACCAATTCAATACGGCGACACTTCTGCCAACTTGACCACAGCGTCGAGCTGGTTGGTCCAGGTCAGCCCAGCAGACACAAGCGGCACATACAAGATTGGCGTGTCGCAGCCGCGCATCGTCAAGCTTAACCAGCCGGTCAACACGATCTAATCCCCTCAGCACGAGGCTTGGACTCTTTTCTGTACGACTTGAAATCTAATAGAATCTGCGCTAATCTCACGGTGCGGCTCGTTAGAGTCGCACCACTCGTCCACCAGTACGACATCTGGCCATGGCCGGTGCCCAAGCACCCGAAGCGACTCCGTAAGAGCCGAACAACTCGCATGTCACCAGCGACAGAAGTGGCCTGAGATGAAGCACAGATTGCTTCAGACCTTGTTCGATTTTTAACCATAGGAGTCCCATGCCATGAGCATGACAAACTTTGCCAACTTGACCACGGAACAAAAAACCGTCTGGTCTCTCGATTTCTGGAACCAAGCCCGTAACCTGTCCTTCGTGAACAAGTTCCTCGGCAAGGGCGAGAACGCCATGATCCAGCACGTCACCGAGCTGAAGAAGACCGAGAAGGGCGCTCGCGCTGTCCTGACTCTGTTGACCGACCTCGAAGGCGACGGCGTCGCAGGCGACCGTACCTTGGAAGGTAACGAAGAGCAGCTGAAGTCCTACGACAAAGTGATCCGCATTGACCAGCTGCGCAATGCGAACCGCAACGAAGGCCGTCTGGCTGACCAGAAGACCGTCGTGAACTTCCGCGAAAACAGCCGCGACAAGCTGGCCTACTGGATCTCTGACCGTATCGACCAGCTGGCCTTCTTGACCCTGGCCGGTCTGTCCTACACCAACCGCAACAGCGCTATTGGTATGGTGGGCGGTCGCGTCGGCTCTGACCTGCCGTTCCTGGAGTTCGCCCAGGACATCGCAGCTCCATCCAGCAAGCGCTTCGGTCGCTGGAACGGCACTTCCAAGCTGATGGAGTGGGGCGTTGGCACCGGCTCTGTGGCTTCTGCCGATACACCCACCTACGCCATGCTGGTGCAGGCCAAGGCCTACGCCAAGGACAACTACGTGCGCGGCACGAAGGAAAAGGGCGGCGAAGAGTGCTACCACGTGTTCTTCAGCCCCCAGGCTATGGCCAAGCTCAAGCTCGACCCTGACTACCTCGCCAATGTGCGCTGGGCACGTCAGCGCGGCGAAGACAACCCCCTGTTCACAGGCGACGTTGTCAAGCTCGACGGCTTGTACCTGCACGAGTTCCGCCACGTGCCCAACACCCGTCTGACACCGTCCGGCTCCAAGTGGGGTTCTGGCGGCACCATCGACGGTTGCCAAGTGCTGTTCTGCGGCGCCCAGGCTCTGGGTATGGCCGACATCGGTATCCCTGAGTGGGTCGAGAAGGGCTTTGACTACGAGAACCAACAAGGTATCTCCATCGGCAAGGTGCTGGGCTTCCTGAAGCCTCAGTTCTATTCCCAGTACAGCGGCGGTACTACCGAAGACTTCGGTGTGATCTCTCTGTACACCGCTCAGTAATCAACCACCGCCTGAAGGAGAAACATCATGGCAGTTACCCGTCGCACGCGCGGTGTCCAGTACCCCCTGGTAGCCGAGTTCGTTTTCAACTACAACGACGGTCAGGCTTACCTGTCCTCGTTGACCGGCGCATCCGTCGATCTGAACCCCAAGGCCAACGTCACTGACTTCGGCTCTGGCGTGCAGCCCGTGGGTCTGTTGTCCGGTATCACCTACGTCGCCAACACTGGTGGTCAGACCTACTACTTCGAAGTGCTGACCTTGCCTCAGAACGCCCAGGTGTTCGGTGGTGACGTCCAGGTCGAAGTGCCCTACGTTGGCCCGTCCACAGCGACTCTGTCGCTGGGTGACGTCAACTCTGGCACCCTGTACGCCTCTGCGGTGAACTTGAAGGCCTCGGCCTTGGGTGGTACTGGCTACGCCTCTGGCGCTCACACCGGCAGCACCGTGACCTTGACCGTTGGTTCTGGTCATGGTGTGGTCGCTGGCAACCTGATCAACGTGTCCGGCGTCACTGGCGCTGGTGCAGCTGCCTACAACGGCACCTACATCGTTGACAGCGTTACCGCTACCACCATCGTGTACACCAGCGCAGCTGGCGTGACCGACGCAGCCAACACCGCTGCAGCCGGTTCCCCCACTGTGACTTTCACCGTTGGTCGCACCGCGCTCACCATTCCTGGCGAGCAGACCAACCAGGGCGGCTACGCCAGCACCACCCAGATCGGCTATGACGCCGCTGCCGGTGCTGACATCCGCATGACCCTGGCACTCGGTGCCGGTGCAGCTACCCAAGGTCGTGTGCGCATCCGCGTGATGTACACGATTGACGGTCGCATGACCGAGGTCGGTACTCAGTAAGCAGCGTTGAAGTGGGCTTCGGCCCACTTCCTTTTTCTCAACCTTTGGAGCTTCACTATGCCCGAATACGTTCTTAACCGGAACTACACCCACCGCTCTGTGCACGGTCACATCATCAACTTCGTCAAGGGCCAGCCTGCCTGGGTGCCGCCTATCCTGGAGCGCGATGTGACTCAGTTCGGCGCAGAGCCTGTCAGTGGCGACCGCGTAGACCTGCTGGATGACCTGCCAGCACGCGAGTCGGAGCCTTCCGGTGAATATCGTCGTGCCCTCTTGCTGACTGCTTTTGAGCAGCTGGAGGCGCGTAACCAGCGTGGTGACTTCACAGGTCAGGGACGCCCACACCCCAAAGCCTTGGAGAAGATCTTGGGCTTTGAGGTCGGCGTGCGCGAGCGCGACGATGTGTGGGAAGAGCACATGAACCGTAAGGCCGCTGCGTAATGCTCTCGGACGACCTGTACACGCTGTTCCGAAGCGACGTTGTCGATTCGGTAGCGCCCTACCTCTGGAGTGATACCGAGGTCTGGGCCTACATGAACGACGCGTACAGGATGTTCGTGCGCCTCACAGGCGGCATACCGGATTCGATCTCCAGTGTCACCCAGGTGCCTATCGTCGCTGGCGCAGCCACGTCGAAGGTCAGCCCGCTGATCCTGAAGTTCAACAGTGCGTATCTGCTCTCGGACGGTACGGAGCTTGAGATCATTAACGACCAGCAGGTGCCGCGCCTTGGCGTGTCGGACTATTCCTCTGCTGGTACGACCGTGCGCGACAACAGCCAGGGTCCAGTGCGCTACATGCAGATCAATGTGGCGCGCAACAAGGACAACGGCTACGTGCGCTGGATCAAGGTGCCTGCAGTCAACGACACCGTGCAGCTGGACATCTACCGCCTGCCGGTCGACACGGTGACCACGGGCTTTGAGTTTGACGAGGTGGGCGAAGAGCACCACGAGTTCTTCATGCTCTGGATGAAGGCACGTGCCTATGGCAAGCAGGACGCTGAGTGCTTCGACCGCAACAAGCGTGACGAGTTCGACAAGGCGTTTCGCAGCTACTGCGCCGATGCGAAGGCTGAGGCCCGCCGCTACAAGAGCCACAGCATGTCTGTTGGCTATGGAGGTCTGTAGTGACCACATTCAAAAAAGATCCCGACGCGGTTCTGGACTACACGTTCGACTGGTCGTTGTACCTCACGCCTCTGTCCGACAGCATCAGTACGGTGTCGTTCATCGCGGACTCTCCGCTGACCACATCGAATCCTACCCACACCGCAACGACGGCCACGTGCTTCGTGTCTGGCGGCGTGGTTGGGACTTCGCTGAATCTGACATGCCGGATCACCACCGCTGGCGGTCGCACAGACGACCGCTCTATCACTTTGAAAATCGTAGACCGCTAAAGGAGCCATCATGGCATTGCAATACTCGTCCACCATCTATCTGGCCCGCCTGGACCAGATCGAAAGCTCTGCAGGCGTTTCTGCCAAGCTGAACATTTACCTTGGCACCGCGCCCGCCAACTGCGCGGCTGCGGACACCGGCACTCTGCGGATAACGGCTCGTATCACCCGCGAGACCCGCTGCGTACGATGATCGTTGCAAGCGAGGTGCGCGGTGTTGTCGTGGCGGCTGAGGCGAGAACGGTGCTCTGTCCGGCAGACTCGCGCACGGTTGTGGTGGTCGGCGAGCAGCGTCTATCGCCGCTCTCGGCGTAGGCCTCACAGAAATTTGGCACGTACTCTAACAGACTCTAATATAGAATCACGAGCATGCCTCAGATTAAATCATTCAAGGGTCTGAACAACGTCAGCGATCCGCTGAGGCTCGGTCTCGGCTGGCTTTCGCAGGCCGACAACCTTGATGTAACCGACACAGGTTCGCTTGTGAAACGGCGCGGATTTTCCAAGGTCGGCACTGGCAGCTACACAGGTCTGTTCACATCTTACGACTTCTCACGCATGTACTACGTGCAGGGCGGCGCACTCAAGAACGGTAGTGGTGTGGTGCTGGCGACTGGCATCACATCTGCGCCGATGAACTGGACCGAGGTGAATGAGCAGATCTACTTCAACAACGGCATAAATTCCGGCGTCATCGACACAGACGATTCAATCATGCCGTGGGCGTGGCCAGCTCCGTCGGCACCCACAGTTCGCATGGAGGCACCCACACCAAAGCCTGAGTACGTGAGCACTCAGTACGACCGGCACGTGAGTGGCTATTATCAGGTGCGGTGCACATACGTGTTGCCGGACGGAAGAGAGACAGGCAGCTCTGATGCTGGCGAAGCTACCGGCAGCGGTATTCTGTACATCTCCAACATCCCGCAGTTGCCCGGATACAAGACCAATGTCTATGTAGCCCCTAGCGACAGCGCCGTGTATCAGCTTCTCGCGACGACCACAGCCACCGCGATCACATTCAACGACGCCCCGAGCACGTTGGGTCGCGAGCTGATGAACATGTTCCTCGACCCCCTGCCGCAAGGCTGCGACATTGTTCAGTACTGGAAGGGCGTGATGTACGCCGCGCAGTACCTGCCCACGACTGACCAGACAGTGATCTGGTTCTCTGAGCCGCTTGGTTATCACTTGTTCAACCTGAACAGTAACTTCTTCATGGTCCCAGGTCACGTTTACATGCTTGCGACCAACGACGCAACTGCGCTGCTCATCGGTACAGACTCGCGCGTGTTTGCCTATGACGGCCAGAAGATTGAACAGATCGCTCCGTACGGAGTCCTGCCTGGGGTGTCTTGGGTTGAGGACGAAGACGAAGAACCGACGAAGACTTATTTCTGGACGACGCGCGGCCTGTGCAGCGCGTTGCCCTTCACGAATCTCACCGAGAGGCAGGTATCCATGCCGCCCGGAGTTAGCGCGGGTGGGACCATCGTTCGCAGCGGTGGCAAGAAGCGCTACGTCGTAGCTCTCCGTCAAGGCGGGGCGGCATTCAACCCTTACTCGTAATTTAGGAGAAACACCATGACAGTGCGACTTTCGACCGGCCTGCGTAACAGCCTCGCGCAAGGCCTCGGCTTTGCTGGCGCGTTCAATCGCGGAACCATCAACATCTACTCTGGTTCGCAACCTGCCACTGCCGACTCTGCTGTGTCGGGCACACTGCTTGGCACTGTGACCATCGGCTCTGGTGCACTGACGCAAGAGACGCGTGCCACGCAGACCATTACCGTGGCTGGCGCGTCCGGCTCCATCAACACGGTGACTGTCGGCACGTTCAACATCATCCCTGATGTCACCTCGGTGCCATTCAACACCTCGCAGAATCAGACAGCCTCCGACCTGTGCGACGCGATCAACCGCAACGGCATTTACACGGCAAGTGTTTCTGCGAACGTGGTGACGATCAGCCCGCGTCCTGGCGTAGGTGCGACCCACAACGGATACGTTGTCGCGACCACCGTGACTACCTTGACCGCCACCTCTGGCGGCAACATGGCCGGTGGCGTGGCAGCGGCCAACGCCCTGTTCTTTGCACCTCCTGTTGCTGGCGTAGTCGCCAAGCCTTCCACCTCTGTGTGGAGCTTCGTCGGTGTTGCGACTGGAACTGCTGGCTGGTTCCGCTTCGTCGGTAGTGCTTCGGACGCTGGCGCGCTGATCTCGGCAGCTCCGTACCTTGTGCGCATGGACGGCTCCATCGCCGTGTCTGGTGCAGACATGAACCTGTCGAACATCAACGTCACGACCGGTGCGCCGAACACCATCGATACCTTCAGCTTCACTATTCCTGCGCAGTAAGGTGCATGGAACACAAGCTGATCCAGGGCGGCGAGCAATACTTGCCGTTTGCTCGTAGCCGCGTAAAAGCGCTACGAGCGATGGGTCTGGCTTACGCGTCCCAGAAGTTCGAAGTCGATGGTTGCACCGTCACAGTCCGCATCGACCCGAACCACGAGTACATAACCATAAATGGCGGCGGTATTCTCACGTCGATGGACAGCGGCATAGTTGATCTGGCACTGCCGCTCGCTACTCCGTACGCCCGTGTAACGCTCTACGACTCCGACTACAGTCTTACGTATCGCGGGCGCTACACGATGCCGACGAAGGTCCAGAACCGCGTCACTAACGAGCAGGAGGACTACCTAATCGTAGACCCGGCCAGCGGATACAAGTATGACCTATCCACTCAGCTCATGGGCGAGGCGAGGTACACGCCGCCAAATGCACAGGGGCGGATACGCGTCGCGTCGCTGGAGGTAGGCTCCTTCGGACACCCCAAAAAGAAAGTGACTGCGGGTGACGGTACTGAGTCGTGGGTTGAGGACACAACCAACGATGCGCCAGTATCCAAGAAGCTGCTGGCGAACGAAGTACCAGCTTCCATGTACACGGGGCGTATGCGCCTGTGGATTCAAGCGTTGTACGGGGCGTACCTCTTCGATTACCCGAACGGTGCGACCTTGCCCTTCGCCCCGTTGTCGCGCGCGAGCACACCAATACCGATGTTGACTGTCAGGGCGTACGCCCCGCCTGGGGGAACAACTTCGTACCCTGACGTCATCCTCGGGCTTAGCAGCGGCCTCTACCTCGATGGGTCACAGCAGCACTGGCTTATTACATTCGACGGCAACGGCACGACCATTACGTTCTATCCGCTGCGCAGCACGATGGACGCATACCGCTCCAGGCTCGCAGGACTGTCAGGCCCCGCCAGGGAAAAACTGGAGACTTACATTTTGGCGTCGAGCCTGCCGGACGTTAAGAACAAGATCGTGACGGCAGTAGCCGATTTGCCACCGTCTGTGTCTATGGGTTACGGCTGGCACTGGAATTGGAGTGGGACCGCTGCGGACATCGTGACGATAGATGTAATGCAGGTCAATGCGGGTGACGTGATGACAGAGTACTACACAAACATGTCCTCGCACTTCAGGATCAATGTCACGTGGGTAGTGGACGCCGAAGGCAACACCCGCCCGAGCGTGCAGGTTGAGGCACTGCGTAGCAACGTAGTGTGGAACGTGGATCGCACCAACACGGTTTTTGCTGCCCCGGATTGGAGCACTGGTGGTTTTGAGAAGTTAACTGTTCCCTCCCGTGTAACACGAGGAATAATGCCATCCGTATCTGATGCCCCAATATACGCCTACTACCACAAAGACGAGCTGAAACTTTTTTCGATGTCTATGGTCACGACCGACGCGCCACCGCCAAAACTAAAATACAGTCCTGCCGATACATATCCGATGTTCGGCGCGCACTGGTGGAACAACCTGTTCGATGGTTCTTTCCAGTCGTTTGGAATGAATCCAGGGAGCGCCAGCTATTACGCGCCGATGCCCACCGGGGCGGAACACACTATCTCCATGAAACTAGGGGATGCCAGCGACAGCATTTATTCCTCGGGGCCCCAAGAAAATTACTGGACCTGGGAGATGTCAAAGAGCGGGTACTCAGTAGATCGCTCGGGTGACGATAGCAACCCCCCTGCCTATCAGCGCGTGCTCGTCAGCTACCATACAGACGGATCGGCAGGAGTACGAGGCAAAAGCCCCCACATATTCCTGCTTATTCCAAAAGGCGACGCCGAGGCAGTCTACTACTGGAGTAGGCAGGTCACCACGGACATTGAGACCGATCACAGGATTAGAGACGGGCAGACCTGGGGCTACGCTACCGCGTTCAGCGGCGACGGCTACGCACCTCACTGGCAGTATCACTACTCACAAGACAGCGGATACACGTGGATCATCGGAGGTACTGTTACAGACATTGACCCAACAACCCGCACAACGACGACTGACGGGTCAATCGGGCTGTACGTAGCGGGCTCTACGCTGAGTCCGACGTTCGCGGTGACTGGCGATATGTTTCGCGACCTCGCTGACACGATAGCGGACCTGTCGTTCGAAGTGAGGTCGAGCGCAACGACTGAACATAGCCGCGTCGTGTTTTGTACGGGGCGGATGGCACCATTTAACGCATCGACTCAACCTGCGACATCGTGCATCGTCGGTTGGACATAAGGAGTCAGCATGGCAACCGATCTTAATTGGTGGAGTAATACATACGTCCTGACTGGCGAGGGCACGCCGGGTTCGAACACGCTGAGCAACGCCGCAGGCAGCGGAAGTTCACATCCATTCACTGTTACTGGTGGCTCGACAGTTGCTTACAGCAACGCGCAGAGCAAGTACGGCACGACGTCGTTGTATCTGGACGGTACTGGCGGCTTCTACTCCGACGCGAACACAGACGTTAAGCAGGGCGACCTGACTATAAGTTTTTGGGTTTACCCGACGAACTTGGCGATAGACACCAACCTGTACTTCTGGGCGGCAAGCTCGGCCCCAGGCTACGACGGTGGCGGGGCGGGAAAACCATTCCAGTTGTTCACCAGCGGCAGTACGCTTCGCTTTTATGCTAACTCTGTCGGAACGAACCAGACAGTGGGTACGCTGGTTGCAAACCAGTGGCAACAAGTCCGAATTGTTCGCTCTTCCAGCACTTGGTACTTGTTCCTGGGCGGCGTGCTCGGGGCTTCTGTCTATGACACTGGCACATACACGCCGGTGTCTTGGTCGCATTATTTCGGCAGCGCTGGTGGCGCTCGTTCTGCATTCCAGGGCTACGTTGACTTCTTCACGGTTACGCCCACCGTCGCTCGTAACATAACGAACTTCACACCCGGTTACGACGAGCCTGACCCGCTGACCATGCCATACGCGGCTGCATTGTTGTCCTTGCCGAAGCCAGCGCTCGTTTTTAATTCCGGTGCAGCCCTGATCCTGTCGCTGCCGACACCCGTGGTCGCAGCGTTCAGTGGTTCGCGCCTCACACTGCAGTCGCCAAGCCCGAATGTGGTGGTCACCGCGCACAACGCTTCTGGCGAGCGCTCAATGCAGTACACGCTCAGCACTCCGGCTCTGGTTGCGTATGGCGGCGGTAATGCGAGTCCTGATATGCCGTCTGCGCTGCTAAGCGCGACAGGCACATTCACCGCTGGTGCGTCCGCAGCTCTGTCCATGCCGTACCCGACGCTGGATGCGAGCGGCACGTGTGCCGTCAACGGGCAGGCCGTGCTCACCTTCGGTTCGGTCTATGACACGTACACGATCGTCGGCTTTTCTGGTGCGGTCGTCAGCACCACGATCGACGGCGCGACGGTGTCTGCAGGAAGCACAGCGGGCGGTATAGCATCAGCTAACTTGACGCTCCCGCTGTTCGACCTTGTCGGGTCTGGTACGGCGCAGAGTGTGGGCCGCGCCGCACTGCTCATGCCTGCGCTCGCCCGTTCGTCTGGCGCAGTGGCATGGCTCATGGCTCCGAGCGCACAGCTCACAGCGCTCGGTACAGCGGTCGTGGCCGTCACGTACGAGGGCTACAGCGTGAACCTTGCGCACCGGCTGGCCGACGGGGCCAAGCCGCCGACAGAAGTGATCAACGAGGTTACGCACTACACGAACTATCCGTTCGACCGCATCGTGCGCTATCAGAACAGCTATTACGGCATGAATAGCACGGGTCTGTATTTGCTCGACAGCGGCACGCTGGATGACACGACGCCGATCACCTACGTGGCCAAGACCTGCGAGACCGACTTCGGAGATCCGCACCAGAAGACTGTCGGGTCTGTGTACTTCGGCGGCAGACTCGGTGCTGCCGAGACCGTCACGTTGTATGTGAGTGAAGTGAGTTCACAACCGTACAGCTACACCACACCGCGTGGTACTACGCCGCAGAACTACCGGCAAGCATTCGGCAAGGGCGTGAAGGCCCGCTACTATGCGCTCGGTGTCGCAGGCTCTAACGAGTTCGCGCTCGACACTGTCGATTTCGAACTCGGAACTATGAAACGGAGAATTTAACATGTCGATCGTTGACACACTCATATCCCAGGCTCAGGGTTTTGCGGCGGGCACCGTCTCACAGGCGACGTCTGCGATGAATGCCGCCTCGTTGGCAGTAACTAACATCGGTTACTCGATGGTCTCGTATAACCCTGTCGCACTGCCTGCGGCACCGGTGATGGATACGCTCACGCGACCGACCATTGACTCGGCGACGCTTGATCTGCCGAGTGATCCAGGCACAGCCCCAAATGTTCAGGACATCGTGCTGGGCGACTCTGGTGCTGTTCCCGTCCTGAGTGCTGTGAGTCCTGCACTGAACTTCCCGGTGCGCCCAGTCTCCGCAGCAGCGTTCACAGAGACGCCGCCTTCTATTACGACGACCTTCGCGTTTCCAGATCCGCCCAGCATACTGACCGACCCGCTCGGGGCTATGCCGACTGTTACTGATCGTGCCGAGCCGCAAGCGCCCACCACAAACTTGCCTGCGTTCAACGCTGTGGCACCGACGAACGACACGACGGTCCCGACAGGCCTCGACCTGATGTTTTCGAACGCGTATTCAGGGGCGAGCACGACGATGACCGGCGCGATAAACGGCTATGTAGACGCGCAGCTAGTCAAGTACAACCCGCAGTACGCGGCGCAGATGGATGCGATAGAGAAGCAACTCACCAAGTACCTGAACGGCGGTACGGCGCTGTATGCACCGATCGAAGACCAGATCTACGAGCGCGCCAAGGCCAAGACGAATGCAGAGGCGCTGCGAGTGCGGGATCAAGCCATCAACGACATGGCCTCACGTGGCTTCACGCTGCCTAACGGCGCGCTGGTGTCTGCCATCCAGCAGGCTCGCCAGGGTGGTGCTGACAACAACTCTGCAGCTGCGCGCGACATCGCTATTGCCCAGGCCGAAATGGAGCAGAAGAATCTGCAGTTCGCCGTGACCACGAGTGCAGGACTGCGCACTGCCTTGCTGAACTCCACGATGATGTACATGCAGAACCTGAACAGCATCAACGCACAGGCCATTGAGTATGCGCGCAACGTCCTGGCCAACATCATCGAGACCTACAACGCGTCGGTGAAGGCCTTCGGTCTGAAGCTCGACCTGTACCGCACGGAGGTCACGGTGTTTGATGCGCGCCTCAAAGCGGCTATGGCTGGTATCGACCTTTACAGGGCGCAGATCGCCGCGCTTGAGGCGCTGACTGTGGTCGATAAGACGAAAGTCGATGTGTACCGTGCGCGCATCGACTCGCTGAACTCGTACGCTAATGTGTACAAGGCGCAGATCGACGCAGTGCTAGGTCGCGCTTCGCTTGAGAAGATGAAGCTCGACTTGTTCCAGGCAAAGGTCCAGGCCTACAGCGCCCAGGTCCAGGCCAAGAACGCTGAGTACCAGGGCTACTCTGCAGCTATTGAGGGTGAGAACAGCAAGGTACGTGCTTATGGCACGCAGGTCCAGGCCTACGTGTCTCAGGTCGAGGGCTACAAGGCCCTGGTCCAGGCCAGGGCCACGGAAGTACAGGCCAAGGCCACAAGCAACAAGGCCCAGCTCGACCAGTTCGCTGCGCGCCTGGACGCCTATAAAGCGACCGTCGCTGCGAAAGGGGAGGTGGCTCGCACGAAGCTGGAGAACGAGCGCACGAAGCTCGTGGCGTTCCAGGCTGAGGCCCAGGCACAGACAACGTCGTACGCCGCCCAGACCGAGTACTACAAGGCCACGAGCATGATCGGTATTGAGAACGCACGGCTGACGATTCAGACCATGCTGGCATCTGCTGAGAATCAGCGCAAGTATGGCGAGAGCTTGGCCAGTCTGAGCGAGAGCAATGCCAAGACGTACGCGGCCCTGGCGTCGTCTGCTATGGCTGGCATGAATACACTGGCCGCGTCGAATCAGACCGTCACGGGCTGATCTTGGGTAAAATGGCTCACGTGTATAACGGGGGTACTCATGAAAGTAACTGAGAAGTACAAGGCCACTTTCTGGGGTGTCGCGTGCGCTGTGGCTGCAGTGTGGGTGTGCCTCATTGCCTTCGGCCCGCTGCATTACTTGGTGCACACAGACTACATGGGTGTCGGTTTGGTGGCGGCGGCCTTCGCAGGCTGGCTGGCCTGCACGATCCAAGCAGGCATCGATTCGGAAAAAGAATAAGCGCCCGAGAGGCGCTTTAGTTTATATTTTGTACTCTAACGGAGTCTGACATGAGAGAAACACAGATACTGCGCGGACTGGGCAAAGCCCGCATGAAACAGTCCCCCAAGGTTCTGCATGCAGCAGGTGGTTTCCTCGACGGCTGGCTCGGTGGTGCAGACACGGCAGACTCCATGTATGCGGCAGCTGACGAAGCCACCAAGAAGGCACAGAGCCAGCGATTCGCTGCGCAGACTGCTGCCACGTTGCAATCTCAACAGCAAGAGATGGCGCGTCGCAATGCAGCCCGCGATGCTCAGCGCATGTTCCCGAGCATGGCCGGTAGCTTCTCGAACAGTCAGGCCAACCCGGCGCACACAGTGCCCAACGGCACGGGCAACGCCCTGCGTGCTGCGGACGCGGCAGGCAGCGTGTTGCCAGCTACCGGCGCTGGAGGCGGGCAGGGCATGCGCGGTGTTCAACCTGCAGCTCCTGCAGCGCCGCAGCCTGCAGCGACCGGTCTTGACCGTGCTGGCTTCCTGGCGCGCAACCCAGGTGTCATCGCGAACCAGACCTTGTCTCCGAGCGCTCCCGTCGCGGCTACTGCCCCCACGGCACCCACGATGCTTCAGACCTCTCCGAACAGTTTCGGCGATCTCACAAACCCCAACGGCTCGGCCCTGACATCAACGAAGACACTCCCTGGCAGCGGCATGAGCATGCAGGCTTGGAGCGCCCCAGGTCGCAGCAATGGCCAGCCGAACGCTGAAAACGACGCTGCAATGGGTGCGATCGCTGGCGGGCTTGGGGCTGCGCGTCAGGACGCTTTCGATCGCCGTAGCAACGGCATGGACCCGCTGGGTGCTTCCGGTCGTGGCATGAAGGCTGCGCAGTTCAGTCGCGGTGTGGCTCAGCTCAAAGGCCCAGGCACGGCGACCTCTGACAGCATCCCGGCGATGTTGTCGAAAGGCGAGGCCGTGTTGCCCGCCAAGACAGTGCAGGCTATCGGTCCCGCCAAGATTGCTGCGACGATCAAGGCCACGACGGGCAAGGCTCCGAAGGGTGGTCTGCGTGCTGGTGGACACTACGCTCTTGGCGAGCTGGGCCAGACGCCAGTCCCCGGCGTCGAGACCGGCACAGCAGATATGGCCGACTTCCAGATCGCCCAGAAACAAGCCGCAGCGCGTGCGGCGTTGAACGCTCCGACTATCGGCCCGCAAGCGCCATCCAGCGCGGCGACAGCCGCTGAGGACGCCGCCACACTGCGTCAGTTCAACAACATAAAGGCGCAGAACGCAGGTATCGGCTCGAACTACACTGGCCCGCAGGGCGCAGCAGCTTCGGCAGAAGCGCCTGCAGCAGGTGGCCTGCGCGGGCGTGTCACGAGCGTTTTCAATAGCGCGAAGAACTTCGTGACTGGTGCACCGACTGCCGCACCCGAAGCCGCTGCAGGCACAACCAAAGGCCTCGCAGGAAAAGCTGCTGGTTTCGCTGCGCGTACGCTCCTTGCTGCAGCGCCCGTGGCGGGTGCAGTTAAAACGGCTAGTGCAACTCCCGAAGAGCACGCACAGTTTGCTGACAGTGTTGGCATGGACAAGAACGGTATGGGTTCTCGTGCGCTTGAATTCCTGAATAACACAGGCAACGCGGCTACGTTAGGACTTGCAGGTGCGCTTGGTCGTGGTATTTCGAATGTTGCCAACGGTGGCCACTTCTTCGATCCTGAGACCAACGCAACGGCGACCGCAGCACAAACCGCCACGCCCGCAGGCGTTGCAGCCGACGGCAACGGCGCCACCGCCACCACCGCTCAACCAGCTGCAGCAGGTCCGAAGGCAGGTGACACACGCGACGTGAACTACGACGGCATCCTGCACCCAGACGGTGTGATGGACCAATTCAACGGCAAGGTGTGGCAGACAGTCTCCACGCCGCAGAGCAAAGCAGCGCGCACGTTGGCCGACGGTCAGCGCCAGCAGCAGCTCGAACACTCCGCTGACGTGGCTGCGAACGGCCCGTCTGGCTACAACACGCAGCTTGCAAACCTACAGAAGCTCAACGGTAGCGGTGAGGATCAGTTCGCAGGTCTTGGCCCAGCGCACCGTGCGCAGATGATGCTGGAACAGTCCCGTATCAACTCCGGTCTGAAGGCTGCGAATATCCAGGCTGACGCGAGCCGCTACAACACCGACAGTCAGGCCAAGACCGCACTGGGCGCGCAGGGCGTCGATGTGCGCGGCCAGGATCTGACCTACGCAGGCAAGAACCGCCAGCTCGCCTACGACATGCTCGTGCGCAATCATGACTGGACGCGCGAAGGTGCGAAGGACTTGCAGGACGAGCTGAAGAACTCGCCCTTCGCAACTGTGCGCGACGACAAGGGCGTGGCCTCGCAGAGCGATAGCGAAGCTGCGAACATCGCCCAGTTCATGGGCGCTACGCCTTGGACCGACAAGAACGGTCGCCAGATCTCCATGGGCCGTCTGCGCAACGAAGACCCAGCCCGTTTCGACGCGCTCAAGACCGCAGCAATGACGAAGTACGGCATCAACCGCGCGGCAAACAGCTACCTTGGAGGCACGCTGTTCGGTGAGCACACCGGCTGGGGTGACGTGAAGATCAACGACATCCGCGACGGTCGTGCGTCGGACTTCGGCGAGGGCACTGGTCTGGGTAAAGCCGCGCTGTATGGTACCGGTCTAGCCAAGAATACGAAGTACGGCAAAGTGGTTGAGGTCGAAGCCAACGGCGTGCGCAAGGCAGTGCCGCTGGACACTTTCATAAACGATCCGCAGAACGGTGGTCAGTACAAGAAGTACTTCCAGCAGTGGCAGACTCAGCATGGACGTAGTGCTCTCGGTGGTGACCTCACCGGAGGTAACTAATCATGCTGCTGACCCCCATCGACACGCCTTCCCAACTGGAAGCGTTGCCTGAGAATGTCCAGGGCGAAGTAGATAACACGTCGGGCGGCGTCCTTAACTCTGCGACCCGCAGCCTGCGCTCTTCGCTTCTGGGCAGCGACGCCAACCAAGCAGCGGCTGAAGCCTTCAAGTCCGCGAAGAAGGGCGACAAGCGTGGTCTGCGTGAGAGCATGCAGCGCGCTCAGCAGCTCGCTGAAGAGGCTCAGTACTTCGCCCCGCGCGTGCAGTCCGTCGGTCAGATCGAAGGTGTCGGTGACCTGCCTGACTATCTTGCAGGTCAGCTTGGAGCAGCGCCTGTAGGCGTCGCCAAGCCCGTCGTGGGTGGTCTGGCAGGCGGCGCTGCTGGCATGATGCTGGGCGGGCCTGCAGGGGCCGCTGTGGGCGGTATGGCCGGTGGCCTGGGGACTATGTACCCCGACATGCAGAACGCAGCCCTGATGGAGCACCTCCAGGCCCTGAATGGCCAAGAGCCTACCCCAGAACAGGCCCAGGAAGCCCAGAATCAGGCCTCCTGGCAGGCCGCAGCCCAGACGCTGCCCTATGCCCTCACCCCGGAGCTTGGACTCGCTGGCAGGGCGCTGGCTGGCAAGGCCCTGCTGCCTGTCGCTGGCACCGTCGGCAAGAGCCTTGCGCGCGGCGTGGCGACCCAGGCAGCTATGGGTGCGGCGTCCAGTGAGATAGGCCATCAGTTCCAAGACCAGTACAACCCTGGCCGCGACAAGAGCCACGACGCGATGAGCAACATCGACGCGGGTGTGAGCAACGCGCTCATCGCAGCGCCGTTCGAAGCTGCCGGTCACGCTGGCGAAGCATTCCACGGTGCGGTCGATCAGGCCGGTGGCATAGCTGCAGCCGGTGGCAAGGCGGCTCTGGGTGCTGCAGGCAAGCTCGCTGGCAGGGCCGGTGAGGCGGCGAAGGAGGCCTGGAACAATCGCCCCAAGGACATGACCGAGGCTGCTGTGATGGCAGGCGAGGGCGCAGCCGGTGCAGTCAACAAGGCCGAGGATGCCTTCACCCGCTTCAAGCAGCGCGGCAAGGACGCCGACATCGACACGCTGCTCAAGCCCCAGAGCGGCATGAAGGCGCAAGATCTGCAGGCCGACGACAACCTGAAGCATGCTGCGGCCTCTAACGTACTCGCAAAGATTCAGTCAGATCCTGAAGGATTCCCTGACGAAGTGAAGCAGGCTGCGGCCACCTACGCGAACAGCCCTCGCACGATGGACGACTGGCGCCCACTGGCTGACAGCATCTACGACTGGAAGCGCACGAAGGACGTGACCGGCGCGATCAGCGACTTCATTCAAGAAACCACGGACAAAGGTGCCAAGGCGGCAAGCGACATCGTGCAGGCTGGTCAGGACGCCAAGACTGCGTACGACGCCAACCGCCGCCAGAACGCACAGACACCGGACGACGGATTCAACACGCTGCTCGCAGACTCTCTCAAGCAGCACCTGGGCCTGCGCACACCGCTGCTGCAGGAGCGTGTCTCTGGCGTAGCAGCCGGTGCCCTGCGTGACTGGATCGAAGGCGGCTTCACTGACAGCTCTGGCGCTGTGAATGCACCGCGCAGCCTGTTGCGCATGCTGCAGAAAGATCCGGTCAACGCAGTGAAGAACGCAGCGGACCTGATGCACCGCCAAGGCCTGATTGACGACGCCACATTCGCCAAGCGCAACGACGCGCTGAAGTCCCTGCAGGAGAACATCCAGACAAACAAGAAGGTCGCGCAGCTGGTGGACGAGCGGCTGCTGCCGACCGTCAAGGCTGACATGGCTCCCGTCGACCGGCGCGACCTGATCGACCACATTGCCTCTGGCAAGCTGACCGACGCAGAGAGCCGCCAGTTCTTCGGTCCTCGCGGTGATGACGTCACCACGGACCTGCAGAACATGGGCCTGCTGGAGAAGCCCAAGGCGACGCGTACCGAGGAACAGAAGGTCAGCACCGACGAGCTGCGTTCGATGACCGACGAGATCGACCCAAACGTGGTCGCCGAGCGGGACCAGTATCACCACTACAACGAGAGCGGCAAAGAGACCATCGACCCTGAGACAGGCGAGATCTACCCTGCAGCAGCTGAGCCGTACCGTGTCGGCGGCAGCGCGAAGAACAAGGACGGTAGCGAGACGCTGCACGACAAGCACGCCGAAGACCGCATCCAGAAGCTGCAGGACAAGAACGGTTCCACGGTGCGCAAGGTCGGCTACTTCGACTACCTGCGCGAGATCCACAAGGACAACCCAGAGCAGATGGTCGGCGCCGCACTGGACTTCATGCGCCGCAAGGAGGCCGAGATCCGTGCCCTCCCTGGCAAGGGTTCGCCGGACGAGAAGGCCAACGCGAACTACTACGTGCTGCGCGAGACGCACGCAGGCGACCGTGGCGAGGCCACGAACATTGAGCCGCGTGAGTTCGCCAGCCTGGGCAAGACCAGCAAGTGGGCCGAGCAGTACAACCAGGGCGACCAGGGCACGGCTGCAGCCGGTCGTATCTGGCTGGAGCGCAAGAACGCCGACGGCACGACCAGCGAGTTCGCCACCAGCACCGCCAAGATCATCAAGAACATGGCCGACCGTCGTCGCGGCAGTGGTGGTGTGGACGAGAGCAGCGGCCTGGGCGGTCAGCACACGCTCTTGATGCAGGGGCTGGCAGGGCTTGCCAGCAACGAGGCGCTGACAGGGCGTATCGGCGTCAAGCTCAAGGCCAACGGCAAGATCAAGTGGCTCAGCAGCCACGACAAGCTGCCGGACGACATGCCCATGTACAAGAAGGGCAGCACGCTGGGCGAAGCACGTCGTATGTCGAACGAGGCCAACCTGCGCCAGATTGATGACTCCGTGACCAAGCACGCAGCCCAGGAGAAGGCGCACGAGGCAGCTGAGGCCAAGCCCTCGACGGCCAAGCAGCGTGCCTCCCAGGCCGACAGCGAGAAGGTGGCGGGTGAGGCACTGGCCTTGGTACGCAAGAGCGTGACCAGCGTGGCTGCAGCCCTGCACGGCCTCACAAAGAAGGACGCAGCCTACGCACGGGTTGTGGAGGGTTTGCGCACGCTGGCGAACACCGGCCACCGCGAGCAGCTGTGGGACCGACTGGTGCCCACTGCAGGCCGTGCTGTGGACAACGCCAAGCGCGCTGAGTGGATCGGCAGCATGCAGGAGCGTGCACGCAACGCACTGGTGCGGTTCGACGACGCGACGCACGTCGGCAAGGGTGCTGAGAAGGCCAGCCCACGTGCAGCGGAAGACCTGCGCCGCAGCAAGTACAAGCCTGCCGAGACGCCTGCCGGTGAGATTGAGGTGATGGCCCGCGCCAAGGCCAACGACACTGCCGTGGCTGACGGCGGCAAGGAGAAGCCCCGCACACACGACGAGCACACTGGTGAAGCCGTGGGCGAAGGACGCAAGACTGAGAGCGACCCGCGCAAGGCTGCAGCCGAGAATGAACGCGCTGAGAAGGCACTGGCTGCTAAGAAAGCTGCGGCTGCTGCGGAGCGCACAAAGACACACGAAGACGCACTGACAAAGCTCTCCACGGACAAGAAGAAGGCCATCGGCTGGAGTAACGCTGAAGACGGCAGTGCTGACTGGGGCCAAGACCGGCTGGTGCGCGTGCACTACAGCGACGGCAGCTCGGGCGAGAAGTTCATCGACGCAAACCTGTCTGCGGACTACAAACCGCAGCGCGAGACTCGGCACAACGAACAAGAGACTAAACTAGACAGCCATGAACGAAGCGCAAAACTCATTACCCGACTCGCCGACGCTAGACGAGATGAGTTCGTTCATGCGCCAAAAGAGGGAGTATTCAAAGGCGCTGAGGGAGCTACTTCTTTCGGGCCAGCCAAAGACGCAACCGTCCACTACCTTTCAGATGAAAACGGTGCGCACGCCTTTGTCATCCCTAAAGAGTTTGAAGCTGCTCTCCAGAAGCGACTAGCCAAAGAGCCTAAAAGCCGTGCAGCCGATGTGCTGTCGGCCTTCGCCATCCAGCACGCTTTCTACGACCCAGAGGGCGGTGAGTTTTCGTCCTTCGGCCCGCGCAGCAAGACCCCAGGCTTTGACTACCTTGTGAGCAAGGACGCGCTGGGCGACGCCGGTAAGGTGGTGTTTGGCGGTGACACAAACCTCACGCGAGTCGAAGGTGTCACTGCACGTGAGACCACAAACTTCCTGGCTGGCGCCCTGGCATACACCAAGCACGCTGCCGGTACTGACGAGCTGCCTGTTCACTGGACGCGTGTGTCCGGCGCCAACAAGGGCAAGATCGGCGACGGCATGTTCAGCGCCCAAGACCCTGACCACGGCATGTTCGGTGCTGACCCCAAAGGTCCGGCGACCAATGCAGAACGTGTGAAGTTCTTCACTGACATCACCCGCCGCCTCGGGCCTGACATGAAGGCCGTGCTGGAAGAGAACCTGTGGGGCAAGACCCGCAACGGCAAAGACATCCCTATCTCCGGCGAGTGGAGCGAAGGCCTGATCAAGGCGTCCGTGTACGCACGCGACCTGGGTCAGGTCGGCGCGCACGAGTCCTTCCACGAGTTCTTCAACCGGCTCAAAGACCAGCCCCAGGCTGCAAAGGTCATGGACATCCTGACCAAGGCTGCAGACAGCGCCTACATCCAGCGCCAGCTGGAGCGGCTGCTGGACGGCGAGATGAACGCCCTGAAGCAGATCAAGAAGGGTGCGCCCAACTACCTCGAAGAGCGCATGGCCTACATGTTCCAGTTCCATCAGGCTGGCCTCTTGAAGATCGGCCCTGAGACCGAGACCACGTTCCAGAAGATCTCTCGCGTGTTCCGCAAGATTGCTGGCCTGCTCAACAACGACGAGAAGGCCGACGCCATCCTGCGTGCGTTCGATAAGGGCGAGATGAAGGACGCCGACGCAGCTGCCCGCGTGCTGGCTAACAACATCGAAGCACGTGAGAAGCTGTACGGCTCGGTGAACACCGCGCTCAAGCCTGCGCTCGACAAGCTCAGCCGCGTGGTCAACACTGCCGAGACCAACCTGCGCCGCAACGGCTACGACGAGGTGCGCCGCATGTTCAAGCGCTCCGTGGGTGAGTCCGGCCAGCAGGGCTTCCTGGACGCCAAGGACCATCAGATGAAGCTGTGGTCTAACAAAGTCGCATCCGTGTTCGAAGGACTCAGTCCGAAGGACTTAGAGCTGGCTGCGCCCTACCTGCACTCCGGTCAGCGCCCGACGGACCCCGTAGTGATGCGCCTCGTCTCTTTGATCAAGGGCGGCAAGGTGGGCGGTCAACAGGTAGAAGGCCTGCTGCCTGCCATGCACAAGTACCTGACCGATGCCGGTGTGAAGCTCTGGGTGCCAGACCCGAGCGGCAAGGGCGGCAGCTGGGAGCCTATGGGCCACGTGAAGAACTACTTCCCGCGTGTGTTCGACACCGCCGAGATCGTGAAGAACCCCAACGAGTTCGCTGCCGACTTGGCCAAGCACAACGCAGCAGAGCTGAACACAATGGCTGCTGAGTACAACGCCGAAGCACAGAAGGCTGACCCCGACAACTTCGTAGCGAAGACCGCCGAGGACTTCGCCAAGGCGATCACGAACCGCATGATCAACAGCTTCGGTCAGGCCTCGCTGGGCGAGACCAGCAGTGCTGTGGGCTTCAGCCCGTTCATGCAGGCCGTCAACCGCCGCAGCATGGACTGGATTCACCCTGAGATGCTGAAGAAGTACGGCGAGAAGGACGTGGCGAAGATCCTGTCGTCCTACGTTGCCCAGGGCGTCAAGCGCGCCGAGTACGTGCGCCGCTTCGGCAACGGTGGCGAGATCCTGAAGGAAAAGCTCACGAACCTGCACAACGCCAATCTGGCCTCTGCACTGGAGTCCAAGTTCGGCGTGAAAGGTCTGCTGGCGAAGGCCAACGCGGTGCCGGACAAAGTCGCTGCAGACATGCACGACAAGCTGTGGACTGCGCTGCATAGCGAGATGCCCAAGGCCGACCGCAAGGACTTCGACAAGCTGACCAACGCCGCACTGAAGGCCGCCAAGGGCGCAGCCACAGACGTGATGGCGATGGAGGGCACGCTGGGCTACAACATCAACCCCAAGATGCGCCGCTTCCAGAACTCAGCTCTGGTGTACGAGAACATGCGCACGCTCTCCACGAGCCTCTTCAGCCAGTTCATCGACCCGCTGGGCCTTGTGGTTCGCGGCGGCACGATGGGCGACGCCTGGAACTCCTACAAGCGCGGCATGCGTGAGGTCGTGGCGTCGATCAAGGGCGAGCACATCAAAGACCTGGACAGCATGATCGCTGACCAAGTGGGCACCACGGACGCAGGCGGCATGCTCGCGGCCTACGGTCAGCTCTACAGCAGCCAGTACATGGGTGCGGGCTTCCGCAAGGCCAACGACATGCTGTTCAAGTACAACGGCATGGAGGGCTTCAACCGTGGCATGCAGGTCAGCGCCACTCGTGCTGCGATCAACTTCATTAAGCGCCACGCTGATCAGAAGACGGCCAACGAGCGCAGCACTGAGTACCTGAAGGAGCTGAACCTGAAGGCCTCTGATGTGAAGGTCGACAAGAACGGCGAGCTGGACTACACAAACCCGAAGATCCAGAACGCGATTCACCAGTGGGTCAACGGCTCCATCATGCGCCCCAACGCTGCACAGCGTCCGGCCTGGGGGAGTGACCCGCACTACATGATGTTCTGGCACATGAAGCAGTTCGCGTACACGTTCCACGACGTGATCATGAAGCGTGCTCAGTACGAAGCCAAGAAGTTCGGTGACCTCGGCCCAGCTGGCGTGCTGGCTGCGGCCTACACACCGATGATGATCGCCGCTGACGCCATGAAGAGCATCCTGCTCACCGGCAGCGAGCCTGGATGGATGAAGGCAGGCCTTGCATCCGAACTCGAACATGGCGCTATGCGCGCCGGTCTCATGGGTAAGTTCCAGCCCCTTGCAGACGTCGCACTCACGCCTGGACGTTCCATGCTTGGCCTGGGTGGTCCGCTCGTAGAGCAGATCGCCCAGCTTGCAGACCAAACCCCATCCGAAGCCGCCACGAACGCAATGCCAGGAGCCAATCTCTTGAACATGTGGAGCGGTCACCACGCAGTTGAAGTTCAAGGAGAAGATTGAAATGACAGAGTCGACGCAACCTGATGTGCAAGTTGAGCGCCGAAAGACTGAGAGTGAATCTGTGCTGCTGCACATCACAGAACTGCAGCGCAATGTCAAAGAGCTGAAGGCCCAGATGACATACCACCACGGTGTGTTTGAAGAGCGCGTAGAGAACGCAGTGGAGAAGGTCTTCGACCGCAGCTTCCCTGACGGCGATCCAGAAGGCCACCGCAAGGTGCACGAGAACTGGATCAAAGAGGCAGAGGCCAAGGCCAAGTTCTGGGAGAGCATGAAGACAGAGCTGGGCAAGTGGGGCTTGATCGGCTTCGTTGGCTGGGTTCTCTATTACGTGTGGCTGGGCTTCCTGCAAGGCCCGAAGAAGTAGGAGGTAGCTGTGGACCTGTTCGAACTGCTCTCAAAACTCTGGCCGATGATCCTGGCCCTCATCACGCTGATCATCGTCCTCTCAAAACTCGACCTGCGTGTCGCAGTACTGGAAGAAAAGGTGAAGACCTTGTTCGACCTCATCAACAGAAAGGACAACAAATGAAACTCCAAGTAGTACGTTTTCAGTGCGGCGCTGACTGCACTATCGGCGAGCTTCTGGTGGACGGCGAGCACGAGTGCTGGACCCTGGAAGACATTGTGCGTCCGCAGGGCGCTCCTAAAGTTTTTGGACAGACGGCAATACCCTATGGAACCTACAAAGTTGTTGTTACTCATAGCCCTCACTTTGATCGTGATCTTCCTCTGCTGGTTGGTGTACCAGGATTCGAAGGCGTGCGCATCCACCCAGGAAACACCGCCGCCGACACAGAAGGATGCCTGCTCGTCGGAACCGGACGGACCGGAACAAGTGTTACGAATTCACGAGTGGCCTTCGACGCCCTGTTCCCAAAAATACGGGATGCCATCAGCCGTGGCGAAGAAGTCACGATTACCTACAGCAGTGGAGATGCTTGATGAACTTTAATCACTTCGGCGGTCGCCGCTTCTTTCTGACGGTAGGTGCCGGTGTCACCTCCACCGTGCTGGTGTGGTTCGCCAAGATCACGCCGGAGGTCTATCAGTGGGTGATTATGGGCACGGTCGCTGCCTACATCACTGGTGCCACAGCCGAGAACCACAAGGCCTTCACCAAGGACTCAAAAGATGAACCTCGCACTGATAAATCCTAAAGTCTGGGCCGAGATCTTCGTGGCGGGAATCATCGTTGCGGCTGGCTGGTACGGCTACAACTGGATCTGGGACCGTGGCTTTGCGGCCTCTGAGAACCTGCACCTGCAGGAGAAGCTGGCATTGGCCGAGGCCACTGTCAAAGCGGTGAACGACACCAAGGCCACGAGCGACAAGCTGCAGGCCGACAAGGACCAACTACGGAGAGATAAAGATGCGCAAATCACTTCTATTAACAGCACTCTCGCTACTGCTATTGCAGGGCTGCGGGACCGTCCAGCGCGTGATGGTGCAGGGAATCTGCCCGTCGATCCCGCCACTGGAGCAAGACTCGGCGCTACTGGAGCCGACCTTTCAAGACAGGATGGAGAGTTTCTTGCAGGGGAATCTGCCCGCGCAAACAAGCTACGAGCTAACCTCATCGAATGCCAAGCTGCCTACGGCAAAGCCCGCGCAGCGCTGAACGGAGAAGCAAAATGAGTGAACGATGTGCTGAGCTTGTTGCTCGCTGTTTCGAAGCCCGTACCACGGCGCACTACGCCCACCTGATGACGAACTCGTACGCCGAGCACAAAGCCCTGAACGAGTTCTACGACGGCATCGTGGAGCTGGCCGATGATTACGCCGAAGCTGCCCAGGGCCGTCACGGCATACTGAAGTACCCAGTACAAAGCCCGAAGGTCGGCGACCGCAGCAACCCTGTGTCTATCCCGACGGAGCTGCGCTCGTGGATCGACAAGAACCGCGACGACTGCGGCAAGGAGCGCGAGCTGCAGAACCTGATCGACGAGATCCTGCACCTGTGCGACAGCACGGTGTACAAGCTGCGCTTCTTGAACTAAAACCCAGTGGCATGGCCCGTCACTCGATAACAGGCTCGGGTAAATTATGGGTAATCTGATGACGCCTGCAGATAGTCTCATGTAGTCTCACACGTCGTTACCACTGTGCAAGCCGCTTAGATCGAAGACCAAAACGGCATTCACACTGCAGGGGTCGCAAGTTCGAAACTTGCATCGCCCACCAAACGAAAAGCCCTGGAACCCAGTATTCATGCGGGTTCCAGGGCTTTCCTACTTTCAGGTGGCGCTACAGAATCTGTAGCAGTTTTAGACCTCGGGTAATTTTTGGGGTAATACTACATGGGACAATTTGCTGAGCGCAGCGCGTTGCTGCTCGACCTGCAGATGAGCGTAACGCTGAGTTGTGCTGGTGTTTGCGTGGCCGAGAATCTTGCCGATGGTGTAGAGGTCGACCCCGTGCTCCAGGAGGATGGAGGCGCAGCTGTGCCGAAGGTCATGAAAATTGACATGCTCAAGTCCGGCCTTTACGCGGGCACGACGCCACGCACTTTTCACGCCGTCGATTGAGATCGTCAGCGGGAAGTGCTGCAGCCACGGACGCAGTGCTTCGACGATAGGGATGACGCGGGTGCGCTTTGTCTTCGTCGTCTGACGGGTCAGGGTCAGCGTGTCCGGCCCGATGTGCTCAGCCGTGAGCTTGAACAACTCACCACGACGTGCGCCGGTCAACAGCGCCGCCCAGATCGCAGCCTGTGCCTGTGTGCTGCAGTGCTGCGCAACACTACGGACCTGCTCCACGCTGAGAAACACTTCGCGGTTGTTGTTCAGTTTTAAGACCTTGATCCGAGCACCGTAGTTCTCCGGTATCAGGCGTTCTTCCCAGGCCAGCGTGAGGCCTTTCTTGATCGTGGCAAGAGACCGGTTGATCGTCGCGTCGGCGTAGGCCTGCTTCATCTCACCAGTCTTCTCGTCCTTGATCTTCTTGCGCATGTCCTTGATCACGTGGCGCGCAAAGTCGTCGGCTTCAGAGGCCTTGTACTTCACTGCCCACGGCACCATGCGCAGCGCAGCATAGTCCTGCGTGCCTCGGTGGGTGTTGTAAAGCTCGACGATCTTTGACAGCGGCGGGTCACCTGGGACGACGACCTTGCGACTGCTGCGTTTGATGGCGACACTCAGCTCGGCCTTTAGCCGCTTGGCATCACTCTTAGTCGCACCTGCTTCAAGGGTGCGGTGGACCCTTTTGCCGTCGACCATGATTTGGACGTGGATACGTCCGCGCTCGTCTGTCCAGATTGACATGATCTATTCCTTACCCATTGCTTCGCTTCGTTGAGGTCGTATCGTGGTGTTCGCGGTGTGACGTACGTGACCGGCAGGCCGTCGCGCTCAAGGCGACGGACTGTGGACTCAGAAACGCCGAGCGCAGCACAGAGCTGCTGACGGGTGAGACTAGCGTCGACCATCACGTTTGCTACGCGCCTTCATGAAGTCATAGACGCCCACACCGATCACGACCGCAAGGCCGAGTGCGGTGACGCTCTTGTTGATGGCAATGGTGGTGCGGGTGATGCCGCCGAGAATTTTCCAGAACATATCAGTGCCCGTATTTGCTATCCAGTTGTTGCTTGAGCCAGTTGGCCGTGCCGACCCACGCTTCACCGGAGAGCAGCGGAGACTCACAGGCTGCAGGTCCGGCGTGAATCACCATGTTGCTGTAGGTCGTCATGGCCTGGATGATGAAGGCCTGGATCAGCGCGCCGGTCGGGCACCCGAAGTTCATGACGCGTTGGACGAACTCGTCGTTGGTCTCATGTTTTGGTGCGAGCTTCATAGTTCCTCCTAGTAAATAACGAATTCCGGCGAGCGCAGTTCTGCGACGCCAGGGTTTGTGTCGATGGGGTCAGGGTCGCCCATCTCAATGTTGTCGAAGTCACGCACGATTACTTCAGCGCCGTCTGGCTGTTCACACCAGACGTTCTGCACGACGCCGCCCTTCACTTCAATCAAAATTCGCATATGTCTTCCAGCTTGTACTCATAGTTCTCAGCCACTTCGGTCGCCCAGTTGAGTGCGTCGGTGTGGCTGCTGAAATCTGCGGCCCACATGAACTCTCCTGGCTCGCCTATGTAGACACCGAAGTAATCGGCCTCGGATGTCTCGCACTGCGTGACTTCGCCACCGTCGAGATCCATGCACGGGCGTATCTGCACTTTCGTCATGTCAATACCAATCCTCTGTTGCTTCTGGGTACTTCGCACGCAGTCCTTCGACCGCAGCGTCACGTTCTTCTTCCGTCGGGAAGTCTTCGTCATAGACCTCTTCCCACGTGTCGTCGATACCGCCCGTGTACTCGCGCACGTACACGGTCCAGCCGGTTGAGACTGGCGGCTTTTCGAAGTTGTCGATGTGTTGGTGGTCACCGTGCTCATCGGTGCCGTAGGGGTAGACACAGATCTCGTGCGTCTTCACAGCACGTCCTCCGCAGAGCCGTAGTCTTCGTCCGTGCCATGACCGGCAGAAGCCAGCGCTTCGGCGTCGCTGGTGCTGTCGTCAGGCCCGCCGTACGCAGACTCAATGTTCTTGCCACAGTGATCGCAGACCAGAGAGTCGTCTTCGTAGTTGATGTCTGCAGCCACGATATGCCACTGCGGGTCGTCTGTCTGCGTGGTCAGTGCGATCTCCTTGTTGCAGCAGTCGGCGCACAGACAGCCGCCGTCCTTGCAGACGTAGTAGATCGGGTAGCCTCCAGGCCACGCCCACTTCTCCCACTCAGGCTTCACGAATGTGACCTTGCTGTAGCCGCTCAGTGCAAGCTGCCAGCTCACAGTCTTTACCGTGGTATCGACGGGTACAGTTTCTTCGACCTGCACCACCTGATCTGTGACCGGACTCTCAGCAGTGAAGTGGTAAGTGATGTACGGCGTCATGATGTCACCCGAAGTTCCAGAGTCATCTGCTCGACGGCCTCTTTCACAGCATCTTCGAACTCAGTGGTGCCGTACACCTCACCGACTGCGTCGTTCCACTCAATGCAGTCTTTGATCTTCTCAAGCAGTTCTTCGCCGGTAAGTGTGTCGGGCCGCGTATCGTCTTCATAGCGCTCTATGGACTTGTTCAGGCGCGCAAGATTCTGCGCGTGGCCACTGAGCATGTTCTGCACCCCTTGAGCCTGCAGTTCAAGCCCGCCGTTCTCACGCTGCAGCGCGTGGATCGTGGTGCTGAGGTCTGTGACCGTCGTCACGAGGGTGTCAAGGTTTTCTTCAAGGCGCGCAATGCGAGACATCAGTCCGTCCACGCACACGTTGATGCGCCCTTGCAGATAGCGCTCCAGAATATCGGTCAGTTTTTCATCCATGGTCATATCTCCAATCGTTAGGTACGTCGTAACAATCCACACCGTCTTCAATGTCGATGTGGTCTAAATCTCCAGCCCCAGGTACGCAGGGCGAACACACGCGCGCCCGGACGATGAACGGAGACTCGAAGATCCATACCAGCAGTGCGCCGCCCAGCCACGTAGTGCGGCCTTTGACGCGCCCGTAGCCAGGGCAGTCAATGTCGAACTCGTGCACTGGTTCGTCGTCCTGCCAGTGATCGCCCATGCGTTCCACTGCAAGATCAGCAACGTCGTCTGAATCAGCGTCGCTCATGTAGTCGCCGCATGCGCGTTTGATGTCTGCCCAGAGTTCTTCTTTGGCTTCTTCATAATGCACATCCTTGCCGTGCATCTGGATGTCGTTGACGACCTCTGGGTCCAGGCTGTTGGCGCTGATGATTCCGTAGCGAATCAGAGTTTCTGGATTTACATTTGTCACGACTTATTACCTCGGTTGTTGTTCTGCTCGACTCTGGTCGCCCAACGAACATTCCCAGGCCCGTAAGGCAGCGAGTTCTTTGTGCGGTCGAGAGAGTGGGCGGCGCTCGGGCGAGGGCCTACTTCGGCCAAGAAGACTTCGAACGAACGCCACGACTCGGGCGGCTTCCTGTCTTTGTATTGCGCATACTGCTTGTGCTTGGTGTATGTTGTGCGCCGCCACATGTTCTTCCAAGCAATGTATTCGGGTGTGTACGCTGCGCCGTGACGAGTCTTGCTCTCTCGGTTGCGCTCTATTCCGTAGCATCCGCAAGAAGTGGTGTTTCCGGTAGCGAGGCTGTTACTTTTAACGACCACCGTACTTCCGCATGCGCACTGACACTTATATTCAGTACGCTCGCCAGGGACAGCAAGACGCGACAAGACTGTTAGGCGTCCGAACACCTTGCCTGTATGGTCTACTGGCGCATTCATGTGTGCGTCCTCGCAAAATACAGCGCGTCACTGAAGTCGTAGAACTTCGTGTTGACGTAATGACCGTCGTCCCAGTACCAGACGACGTACCAGTTGGCTTCACGGATGATTTCAAGCATGGGCATACTCCTGAAGGCTTCCTCTTCCTGTTCAGTCCACGGTATGTCGGCCTTCGCGCTCAGAGCTTTGTTGTGAGTTTCGGCGAGCTTCATCTGGTGATAGTCGAACAGCTCCTTAAGTGCCTCTTCAGCCCACTTGCTGCCGATGTGGCCCCAGCAGTGATTGTTGCCGTAGAGCTTTCCGTCGCTATCGAACCACTCGACCACGATGCCGAACACGTTGCCATTGATGACGTCGTTGTAGACACCAAGGAACTGCTCGCAGAACTTCGTTGCAGCGGCGTCGCGCTCAGCTTCTGGGAGACTTTCGATCTCCTTGCGCAGGCAGTCGTCAGGCACCCACACACCGGCCTGATTGCTGGTGTCCCAGCGGCACTGCATGCCACGGCCACTGAGGCTCCAGTGCTGGCCGCTGTGGTCGTAGCAGGCCAGCACGCGGGCGTACGGGTCGCCAGGGAAGTACGCAGGCTCGTCCCACATCTCTGTGAGTACGTCCTGCATGACGCTCTCATATTCGACATAGGCCCAGCCGTTGTAAGTGCTGTCGTCGATGTCGCATTGCAGGTATCGCCGCGCAGTATCTTCGGGTGTCTCGCCGTCACGTCGTTCGTAGTCCGAGTCGCGCTGCTCAAAGTTCTCCAGCAGGAACTCAAGTTCTTCCCGCTTGAGTACGGCTTCTATGTAACGACGCACTGCCTCACCGCTGTGCATCTCCCAGACCTTATCCAGATCCGCGCTGCCATCACGGTCGTTGCCCAGAGCACGCAGGCCTTCCTGGTGGTCGTCACGCGAGGCATGCCGGTGGAAGCTGTAGAGCTTGCCCATGCAGTCGCCGATCATGTCGTCAATGTCGCGGTAGTCGTCCTGCACGCAGTAGCCAACGACGATGTGCTCGTCTGTCTTGGCCTTGTGCATGTCGATCCACTCAATCGGCTCGAACGACATCTCACATTCGACACCTTCGACGTCCTCAGTGATCACCGTACGTTTACGCATGTTGCTGGCTCCAGTTCTTGGGTTGGTAGCGTTCGATCAAGTCGGGGAAGGCTGCAGTGAGTCGCTGCAGGTTGTTCGAGTCGGCGTGCATCAAGGCCGAGCCGATGTAGCCCGCAAAATGCCCGCCGTACTGGCGCATGTTGTGGATGGTCTGCATTTGGTCCGTGCTGTCCATGTCAGCCCAGGAGATCATTTCTTCGTCTCCACGCCGCAGGCCTTGAGGAAACGCTGCTTGTCGAACGTCGCGCAGTGCCCGTTGATGGCGTCAGCAATGCGCTGAGCGAACTTGTCCACGACGAAGTCATCCTCGCAATCCACGTCTCGAATTTCTTTGATCGCGTTGGCGAGCAACACGAAGTCTTTGCGACTCATACTCATCTCATACACTCCTTGTTAGATACGTTTAGAGTTCAGTTCGTGATAACGGCGCACGTAGTCCGCCGTGTCTTTCCACGTAGTAGGGAAGCACTTGCCGTCGTCGCTCTCGGCAAACTCTTCGAGCAGTTCTTTCTTGCCTGCCAGCTTGCCTACACCCAGCATGACTGCGTTGTAGTCCATGCTCTTGTCGACAGCCGCACTGAAGATGTTGCCCTCGGACATCTCTTCGTAGATACGCCAGTCGTAGTCCTCTTCGCCGATCACGTCGACCGCAGCCTGGAACAGACAGTAGAGCTGGTTGTAGTCCCAGGTGCGCAGCGGACCCCACTCAGTGATGTCGTTGCGGTAGTGACTGATGAAGCCGTCGCGGCTGGTGAACATGTCCTTCGCAGCTTTGCGCAGAGCATTGCGACCGACGCGCCGAGCCAGCAGCAGCATGTCCTTGTAACTGACTTTGATGAAGATCTTGTCCGTCTCAAAGTTGTAGTACTTCGGGCTGGTCATCTCCACAAACTCGAACTGCAGGCTAAGCCCAAGCTCTTCGTTGATGAAGGACACGAACGAGTCGGCATATTCCTTGGAGATGTGCTCGTGGGCGACACCGTACCGGCTGTTCTGGTAGATCAGGTTGGCGACCTCGGAGTCAGGCACGTCGTGCTCTGCAGCCAGATGCTCGGCGATCTGTTCCTCTTCACGGTCGATGCCTCCGCTCCACATTGACTCGTAGAACCCCGAAAAGGGTATGCGTGCTTCCATGATTAGCAGCTCCTGAACACGTAGCCCGTGTCCTCGTCGTAGTAATAGTCACCCATGAACAAGTCCCGTGCGAACTTTTCGTAGTCGATGTAATAGCGCACGCTCTCAGGCACTTCATGCAGGTAGCACTCATCGAAGAGTTCTTCGGCGTAGGCCACCTCGCTGTCGTACTTGCCGCAGCGGCTGTCTTCGAAGTTGCGCAGGCTCCAGCTACCAGCCCAGCTGATGTAGGCTGCAGCGTGGTCGTAGTCGATGTCGTTGCTGTCGCAGTCCTCCATGCACTCCTTGAAGCCGCTCAGGTCGAACGCCCCGAAGTTGGACGAGAAGTGCGAGGCCAGATCGCCCTGGGTGTCGGCCACCAGCAGATCGCCGTCGTAGTCTTCAGCGCAGTAGCCAGCTTCATGCAGCGCTGCGATGATCTCGTCTTCATCACCAATGTCTTCAAGGTCGATCCACATGCCCTTGGTCGGCATGCCGTCGACGTAATAGAACGCTTCTTCACTCATCGTCCAGTCTCCTTTGCGCTTCCATGCGCTTGGCTTTCTTGCGGTCGTAGTGGTCCACTTCACCCATGTGGTAGTAGTTGCAGTAAGGGCACTTGTAGGGCTTGATGGCTGCGTCGGTGCGGCGAGACAACTTCCTCGCAAACTGTTCAGCCTGCTTGAATGTCAGCCTTGCCTTGCCGCCGCACGCAACCACTGGAGGTGCGCGGCGGTGCTCGGTCATGTGTCGATGGAGTCTCTGAAGCCCAGGAACACCGGATGGCGCGGCAAGTCCTTCGCGCCTATCTGGAAGTGCTTCACTTTGACCAGACGACCAAGATACTTGTGTCGGTTCGCCCAGATCTCAGCCCGAAGTACGTCGTCGAATCCGGTCCCGCAATTGAACGATCCAGCGGAGTGTTTGAGAACAAGCGCGCCAAGGTCGCCTCGGCCCGTTTTATTTTCTTTGTGAGAGCTGCGCTTCGTGCGACCGAGTTCGTTCTTCGTCGCCGCATTCCCGTTGTGTTGGCGCTCTTCAAACCCGACGATCTCGAACTCTTCATCGACGAACCTCTTTACTTTGAGCAGCAGGCCTTCCTTCGCAGTACTGCGGCCAAACTTGTAGTGGCCGTTCAGGGCGCGCAGGATCAGCCCTTCGTAGCCCGCAGACAGACAGAGCTGTTCATAGTTCAGCAGCTCGTCTCCACCATACACGTGGCGCTGCGCCAGAAATTCCCAGTTCAGCGAGGGCTTCTTGTCGATGCCCAGGGTGCGTGAGACATAGCTGAGGTGTGGGTGTCCGATGTGATCGAACACATAGAAGCGCACGTCCGGCGTGCCGTCCTTGCGCATGACACCGCTCACCGTGTCCGTGTAGCAGGTCTTGCTGGTGGGTGGGCCGACGATGAGTTCGCCGTCGAAGTGCTCCAGCTTACCGAACAGACTCTGGACGTGTTCGTTCGGTATGCGCTTCAGACTACGTGAGAGTACGACGCCGTCTTTAACGATGGCGCGCACACCGTCCAGCTTGGGGCTGGCCAGCACGGGGTAGCGGATGTTGTCGAGGTCTGCCGGACTTGCCAGCATAGGCTTGAATGTCATGGTCAGTGTCTCGGTTCGCTGTTCTTCGCTGCGTCGTCCGCAGCACGGAGCACGATGAGCTGCGCTTCGTAGTCGATGGCCTCTTGCATCATGCGCATCTGACTCAGATTGGCGAGCCGGTGTGCACGCTCGGTGCGCTTCATTTCGACGTACATACGCCACTGCGGGTTGTTCTTCCAGCCCGCTTTCATTTCTTCACCTCGTACAGCTTGTCCGCATAGACGACGTCGCCACGCGTCCACAGCAGCTTCATCGTGCTGATGGTCTGGTCAAGTGCAGCAGGGCCGCGCTTGAGTGCCGTGTTGATCTGCTCGGCGGTGGAGGGTGTCGAGCACGTCTTGAGGATCACAGCACGCACGTCGGAGCCAACACGGGTGCATGCTTCGCCAGGAGGCACCTGGATCGGCTTGGGCACGTACGGCTTCTCGTCCACGGTCTGGTCGAGCGGCTTCAGGGCTTCGGGCGCACGCTGCACAGGGGCTTCGGCATCGCGGCTCTTGGGCGTTACGAGCAGTTTGTACTGCTGGGTGATGTACTCCTGGCGCTCCTGGGTATCGCGCACGGCGTTGCACAGGATCTCGTCCGGCGCACCGGCCAGGATCTTGATCAGATGTGCTCTTTCGTTATCTGTTAGGACTTGCATAAGACTCCGTTAGAGTTTGTGGGCGTGAAAAGGCCGCAAGTGCGGCCCGAGGGTTTACTTGCGAGTGACGGTGATCGTGAACTCAGGGAAATCCAGAACGACTGCGCCGTCGCTCTCAGTGATCGTGACGTTGGGCTTCTTGCCTGCCTTGGCTACAGTGAGACGTGTGACCGGCTCCTGCTCTGGCTCGGCCTTATTCATCCACGTGTAGGCATAGCGCGAGCGCTGCGACTTGTCGTTCGAGTACCAGCGCTGCACCAGCTCGCGGCGCCACATGTGGCCCAGGTAGTCGCTTACGCGGTTGGGGCTGTCAGCGAGCTTCTTGACGCGTGGGTCGTCGTACAGATCCACGCAGGTCTGCGGCTTGTCGCCCGCCGCCCGAAGTAGCTCTTCGAGCACTTCGTAAATCTCCGCTTCGCTTTTGATCATTGGGTTCTCCGGTTTCGCTCAGTATCCAGGCAGCAAGCTCCTGGCGTGTCTGCAGTCTATTCTGAAATTGTAGGGTCGGTACGGGGTGCTCCCACTCTAAGTCTCGCAAGAGTACGCCGCCTGCCTTACAACCAACAATCACTGCCACGTTGCGGCCTTCGTGGTAGCGACCCCACAGCCACTCCAGCTGGAGGGCTGAGCACTCCACTTGAACGTCTGCGGTCACGGGGATGCGCTCGACGAACTTGTACTCCACCCACAGCTCGCTCTTCATGCCGCTGTAGTAGTAGTCAGCCGTGCCGCCACGGTAGGGGTTGTTCATCTTCTCGCCATGCAGCTTGGGTGGCAAGTGCTTGTTGACACTGCCGATGAACGTGTTCTCGGGCTTTCTCACTTGAGTACGCCGTTGAGTTCGTCGTCGATCAGCTTGGTATAACCGGCAATGTCGTGCCAGCTGTCGGCGTAGTTTGGGTCACCGTTCAGGATGCGACCGATCTTGTGCGCAACCATTTCAAGAGCTTCGCGCTGCGAGTAACTGAGGTTGTCCCAGCCAGCATGCGCGCGCATGGTGTCTTTGAGCGACTGTGTAACTGCTGCGTGGCCCACAAACGAACCGTACCGCTTGCCGCGTTCTTCCAGTGTTGCGTCGACAGTCGCTGGTGCGGCTGACGGCGGGGTGTTGTCTTTGATCCATTGCTGGTGTTTGAATGCGCTGTCGGTAAGGCCCATGTTTCCTCCGTGGGTTAAGTTGATTTGAGTTGAATTACTTCTATATGGGCGTCGTAGCGTTTCAGTCGAGCCTACTTGTCCGTATTCTTTCAACGGTGAGCCGATAGCTGTTTCTATCCACGGCGCCCATGTAGAAGTGCGGGAGTCCCCGCACTGCTCTGTACCGCCGCTTAGACCGCTGCGGGCATCAGCTTCGACAAATCTGCCTGGGCCTTGTCATGGGCCTTGGTCAGCTTCTCGACAGCTTTGGTTGCTGCGGCGTCGGCCTTGGCGAATGCCTTGGCTGCTTCGGCCTTGGCCTTGACAGCTGCCTTCAGCTCAGCGGCTGCAGTCTTGACTGCTGCCTTGGCGGTTGCGATGACAGCCTTCTTGTCGGCTGCGGAAAGTACGGCGGATTTAGCACGTGCCATTTTGAATAACTCCAGGTTCGTTGTAACAATGAAATGGCCGTTCTTTCCGGCCTGTCAGACGTTTGACCGACGTCAAGGGTTTTGGTATCAACGGCGAGCGTTGGCTACCTTCTTCGCAGGCACTGCACGACGGGGTGCGGGCTTGGAATCGTTGGCCGCAGTGGAGACATCAGGCTCGACCTGCAAGCGAGTCAGCGTGGACTCCTTGAGGCTCTGCGCGATGGCCAGGAGCGGATCTTTGGTGGACAGCGCTTCAATGACGGAGAAGCGCAGGGATGCCCACTCGTCGTCACTGAAGGAGACCTTCGTTGCCACGCCGCGAATGGGCATGCCGTACTTGGATGCCACAGTCGCCACGTGACCGTCGAAGGACTTCAGGCCAGTGCTGGACACCTTCAGGATCTGAATCGGTGTGTCAGCGTCGGCGTCCAGCGGGATCACGCCCAGCAGGCGGGTGTTGGAGCAGGCCTTGCCACGTCCGTTGGGGGCGGACTTGAACTGGTTTGCCCAGCAACCGGCGCAACCACCTTCGCATTGCACATCAGGGCTGTTGGCCGACGGTACGAGACCGGCAGGCTCCAGGCCGATGGCAAAGCACTTGGGCGGCACGATGTTGTTGCGATCAAACTGCGTGTCGTAGTAGAAGTTCGCAGCCACGAAGTCGACAATCACGCATTCCAATTCGTCGACTTCCAGGCCGTTGGGCAGCTTGAAGGTCTTGCCTTGGGTGACGGTGATGCGGTCGCCGCTGGGCGCAGAGATTCGCTTCTGCAGGGCCGCGACTTCGTTGGCGAACTGCTCGTTGATGTTCGCAGGGAGGTTGACTTTCGCTTTGGCTATCGCTGTGCTCGTAGACTTCGCTGCGGGTTTCGCTTCGGGTTTGGCTTTGGTTGTTGCCATGATGGTTCCTTGCAAGGTTGATGAAAGATTCTCTTAGATTCGCTTAGAGATCGCGCAAGTTGATCACGCGCTTTGTGTACGGCTCCATTCCTGGAATCGCACCTTTCTTCTCCAGCAGCTCGCGCATGGCGGGGTCCGACACACGGCGCTGCAAGAGATGAAACTGTTTGGTCTTGGAGACGTACGCCGTGAACGCATCCCAGTCCTGAGTGTTGAAGCTCGTGGACTCGTTGATGCTGGCGCTTGCCACCTTACCTGTGGACTTGGAGACGCCCTCGGCATCCATCAGTTCGATGAGCTGCGTCTGGAGGGCTTCGTACTCGCCGGTCAGTTCCTTTTCGGTGACTGCCAGGGCACGTTTCTTGGCACGGATCTCTTGCATCTTGTCGATGAGAGAGCCGACGGTGACTTTGGGTTTTCGCATTGCAGTTACGGTCGCCATGATGTTTCCTTAGAAGGAGTTGAGAGAATATCAGAGTGCGTTAGAGTTCAGCGATTGGATTTCGCTATCACGCGCTCACTTGCTGTAGCAGGTGTCGAAGCCGCCGTCCGCATCGAAGGGCATGTCGGCACACCAGTCGGGAGCCTCACGCATGCGAGCGATCTGCGCCTTGAGCTGCTTGTCGGCCAGTCGAGCAGGGGCAGTCGTGACCACCTCATCGTGCGTCAGCATGCTGATCGCTGCCACCTCGTCGCGCTTGAGCTTGAGCTTGCGCAGGTCGTCTTCGATCTTCAGCGCCTGCTGACCCACAGCGATACGGGCGATGGCCTGCACGATGTTTTCCACGACCAGCCCGCCGTACACATACTTGTAGACGTCGAAGGACTTGTACTTGAACGCGCCGGTCTCGCTCAGGTGCAGGCCTGGGTAGTTGATCGGCATGCCGTTGGGGAGCCAGATCGTGTCGGCGTCGAACTCAATCACGCCATCGAACGCAGCGCCGGACTCGCCGCGCACCATGCGGTGCAGCATCAGCTCGGCTTCCTTCCAGGCCAGCGGCACCATGTGGTTCTTGCGCCGGTACAGATTCACGACGCGCTTGGCCTCGGTGGCTGTGATCGGCATTGGCGGACCCATAGAACCCAGCTCCAGAGTGGTCTGGAACTTGACCGCACCCATGCCGTAGCCCAGGCCCAGCACGGCGACCTTGCCCACGAAGCGCTCGCCCTTCGTGATCTGGTCGACAGGCTTGCCATAGATCGCGCTGGCCATGATCTTGTAGACGTCCTCGCCCTTGGCAAACGCATCCAGCACGTCCTGCTGACCGGCCAGCCACGCCAGCATGCGGGCTTCGATCTGGGCGCTGTCGGTGACGATCAGCACGTGATCCTTGGGCGCGATGATGGCACGACGCAGCTCAGAGCCACGTGGCAGGTTCTGCAGGTTGAGCTTGTTGGAGCCGCCCCAGCGACCGGTCTTGGCTGCGTAGTAGTTGTACGACGCAGGCAGCTTGCCGGTCTGACCGGCCTGGATGAGCCGGTTCGCACGGGTCTCGACCTGGGTGCTCTTGGCTGCAAGACGCGCCTGGGCCAGCAGCACGACCTTCTTGTTCTCGTGCTCCAGCAGCTCCAGGAACTCAGGGTCGGACTGGGCGAACGCAAAGCTCTCGTGGCCGGTAGCCAGACTGATCTTGGTGGGTGGCTCGACGCCGAGCTTCTTGAGGGCGTCGGCGAACTTAGGGTTTGAGAGCAGCACTTCCTCGCTGGTCTTGGCCTTGGCGATGGCCGCACGCTTGTGCATCATCTCTTCGGCCAGGGCCAGCTCGGCACGTGGTATGTCCACTTCGAGCTTCGAGTCACAGAACATACGGATCGTTACGTCGATCAGGCGCAGCTCGTCCCACGGGTAGATCTCGACCTGCTTGGCAAAAAGCGCGAAGCACAAGTCCACGTCGGTCTTGCAGCCGTCCATCAAGCCCTTGAGTATGTCGGGCGGCAAATCGCGTATGCCCTTGGTGGGCGTCAGGTAGGTCTCGCTCTTGGCGCCGATACCGTAGAGCTTCGCCACGGTGTCGAGCTTGGCACGACTCACATCAGCGTGCAGCGCACGGGTCATGGAGAGCGTGTCCAGGTAGAAGTGCGGGACGATGCCGTGGTGGTGCGACAGGATGAAGCCGTCGAACGCGGTGTTGTGCGCCAGCAGATAGTGCGTGCTCCAGTCAATATCCTTGAGGATCTTGATGCCTTCGGCTGCGGTATAGCACTTGGCCGCTTTCTTGCCGATCTTGATACCCCAGCAGTGTTCCTTGAACCGTGGATCACGGATGTAGGACGACGTGTTGAGTTCTTTCTTCGTCAGACTGAACTCGGTGGAGTAGAAGGTCTCGGCGTCAACCGTGATCACTTTGTTGAGGTCAATTTTCATGTTGTGGTGGTTTCTTTGGAACTGGTGCCCAGTGGGTCCAGAATGTGTCGCGTCCGTTCCAGACGCCGTATGCAGCCACACCACCCAGGCCAAGCAGTTGCAGCTTGACGCCACGTGGCGTGTCTTCGTTGATGGGAATCCAGTAGTAGTCCGTGGCGACTGCCACGTTCTTCTGGTTGTTGACTGTGTAGCTCATGCCAGCAGCGCCTTCAGCTCGCTCGTGAACTCGTCAGAGCGCAGTGTCTTGCCAGTCAGGCGCTCGTACGCAATCTCGTCGTACGTGCCGCGCGCCACCACAGTGATCGTCTCGGTCTTCTGTGTCTGACCGATACGGTAGATGCGCTTCAAGCCCTGCTTGTACCACTCAAGGTTGTCAGTGGGGCTGGCCCAGATCGTGCGCGTGCCCTTGACCCACGTCAGTCCGTGTGCGGCGCTTTTGGGGTGGGCGAAGATGGCGTCGTAGCCGCCTTTTTGGAAGATGGCTGTGATTTCGGCGCGCTCTTTGTCTGATGCCGAGCCGTCGTAGACTGCAAATCTAAGGCCTCTTCGTTCCGCTTCTTTGCATAGTTCGTCGCGTTGGTGTTTCCACTGGAAAAATACGACGCTATGTGCACACTCCCCCACAAGATCAAGCACAAATTCATAACGGCCAGTATTAAAGAGACTGTAAGCCGTCTCACCGCCGCTATACACCGCGCCAGATGCAATTTGAAGGAGCTTAGTTCGTAGGACAGCCTTGTTGACAGCAGTAACTTTTTCACCGCGAAGGTACGTGACCATCTCGTCTTGCATCTCTGCATAGTGCTTAGCGTGCTTGGCTTCCAGCGTAATGGGTCGTGTGTACTCATGGTTGGGCGGGATGTCGACGCACTCTTCGAACAAGTGCTTGATGGTGATGTCTTTGACCAGAGCAGCGACGATCTTGGCGATACCTGGCTTCTCGGTCCACTTGACCATGTTGGGCATTGGCCCTACTTGTTCAGGCTGACAGACCGCACTCCTGAAAGCAAAAAATGATTTCCCGAGTCGCTTACCGCCATCAAGCAGGAAGTATTGGTGCCAGAGGTCAAGAACACCGTTGGGATCGGCAAGTCCGCACATGTTGCGACGGTGTTCGAAGTGCTGCGCAACTTTGACTGCGGACTTGCTACGCTGGCTCGTGTTGTGCTTGAACGCAGTCGATTCGTCGACGATGAACGTGCCACCTTCGAACGGTTTCCAAAACGACTTGTTCTGCTTGGCGAGCCAATTAACAGCGTCATGGTTCGTGATGACGACGTCTGCGCCTGATGCAAATGCTTTCTCGCGGTTGTGAGCGTACGCCACTGCCACCTTGATGTCGGGCGCGTATTGAGCAAAATCATCAGCCCACGCACTCTCCAGTGTGGATCGTGTGGCGCATACGATGGCGGGCTTGCCGCCTTTAGCACGACGCTCAGCAAAGTCTTCGATTTCGACACGAGTCTTCCCCGTTCCAGGCTCGCTCTGATCGAAGAACAGTGGGTTCTTCTTCAGCGCTGCCTTCGTTTGTTTCTGGTGTTTGAAGAGCGGCTTTTCTTTGTTCATGGCTGTAGTAGCTTTAAGCCAGCGGCATGTTCTGGACACCTTGGGCTTTGAGACGGCGCAGGATCTTGGCCTTGGTCTTTTCGCGCTTCTTGCGTGTGACGTTCTCGTTCCAGGCCGCGATCTCTTCAGGCGGGCTGACGATCATGGGGTGGGTGTTGACGGCCTTGGGTTCCTTGCGCACGCCGGACATGCGAAACAGTGCTTGAATTTTTTGGAACAGGATGTTGTTTTGCATTAGATTGCTTTCGATGTTGTTAGAGTTCAGCCCAAGCCACGGCTCGGGCATTTCTTGAAGTCCATCGCACCAGGGCGACCTTCGTACGGACGCAGTTCTGCGCCGTCGTACGTGCCTTCTGATACCACGATGCGTGGTTGTGCTTCGTTAAGGTCACGTTGCCGACGCACCCAGGGCTGAGAACCACGTACTTCCTTCGGCGCCAGATTGGTGCTGGGCTTGATGTAGTGCAGGGTGGCCGGTGGTGGATCTTTCAGGATCTTGGCTTCACGCTTTTTCGTCATTCAAATTCCTCGGGTACTGTGATGCCGTTCTTGCGCAGCAGGCTGACGGCCTCTGCAGGCAGCGAGAAGCCGCCGTCGTAGTCAACCAGCTCGGGGTTGCCGGACGCGTTGTATTCGCACCAGATTCCGTACTCGACAGATTCGTCCAGTGTGGGGATGTCGAATTCGATGCAGTAGCGCAGCGGGCCGTCCTTATAGCCGTACAGCTCCATCGTGCACGTGTGGTTGCCCAGCTGATCTGGCGTCGGCGAGCTGCTGTACTCGCGCACGATGTTCGTGGCGAACTCAATCTTGTCGATGAGGTCCATCTGCATGTCAGGCTCCTATGATCCCGGCCAGCTGTGCAAGCGTGCACTCAAAGCCTGCTGCGTTCTTGTGACCACCGCCACCGAAGCGCTTGGCTATGGCGCTGACGTCGTAGTCACCGTTGCTGCGCAAGCTGCACTTCACTTGGCGGTCTTGACCGATGTGGTAGACCAGACCGAATGTGCTGGACTTGTTGGCCAGCTCGTGCCCCAGATCACTGCTCAGGTCGGGGCTGGCGTTGACACTCAGACCGGCGAAGTGCACGGTCTCCATGTAGTTCGTGTGCGTCAGCGTGCACTGTGCTGCGTGCTTGGCTGCAGATTCCACGCGGCCCTTGTGGTCGTCCAGCAGGATGTTGCCGATCATGAGCACGTCTTGGTAGCGCTCGCTGTGTTCGACCCACAAGAACTCCGAGTTCCACTGCTCAAAGGTCCAGGGCTTCAAGGCGCGCAGTGCACGGCTGAAGGCCTTGGTGTTGTGGTTTTTAAACTGCCAACGGTCGTAGTCGTCGATGTGCAGGACCAGCTTGGGTATGACTGTGCCGCCGTGAAAGAAGTCCCAGGCAATCAGAGCGCCGCTTCTGCTGTTGTCCAGGACGATGCGGTGCTTTTGCGTGGTGATATTGTAGAAGCTGTCATCTTTGAACGGCTCTTCAGGTGTCCACATTTCGAACGCCGTCTTGTGGTGATCAAGCCACGTCGTGTGTATGGCGGTGGCGAAGATGTACTCCATGACAGGGCGCGGGAAGCTGAAGTCAAGGATGAATACGTGGTGATCCTTGATGTTGCCCAGCAGATCCACATCGTCTGCTGTCTTGATCTGGCCGTAACTCACAGGCACGTACTCGGCATCATCACCGAATACCTTCCAGGCGGCGAACGCAGCACCGAAGCCGTCGGTGCAGTTGGCGTGATAGAAAATGACAGGCTTCATTGCTTAATCTTTCTTGGCGGGGTCGGCGATGGTGATGATCTTCTCGATCATCTGAGTGGCTTCTTGCAGCGTGTCTTCACTGAAGAGCATGTCTTCCAGAACCATGTGCATCTCAGTGAGCTTGTCTGCAGCCATGTTCAAGGTCAGTTGGGAGACGATGTCGTCCTTGTTATTGGTCACGCCGACGGCTGCAGAGGCGTAGAGCTTCGTGGCCATGATCAAAGCCGCCATCAGGTGGACACGTTGAGCAAAGTCTTCACCGTGTCGTGCTTTGGCGACTTCAATGATTTCAGACATGTCCTGGATGGTTTCATGCACTGTGGTAGTAGCGGTCATGGTTCTCTTTCGTGGTGGTTAAGCGTATTTCTTGCGGTAATCTGCAAGGGTCATGGATGAAGTCATGCCGTGTTCACACTGTTTGCCTTTGTTGGGGCCGTACGGGCAGTACTGACAGGTGAAAACGTTTGGATTAGGTTCGAACTTGTTAGATTCGAAGGCTTTGTCAATCTTGAGCGCACGTGCATTGAACGGCTTCACAAAGCTCATCACGTGCTTGCGGGTGTAGTCGACCGGCGTCAGTTCGTCTTTGTCCAGATACCAGAGTTCGACGCGGATGTTCATGACACTGGGGTTGCGGATCGCAGTCGCCAGCGCATAGAGCTGAACTTGTTCGCCGTGCTTGATCTCATTGCCCCATTTCTTGCCGGTCTTGTAGTCGATCACAATGGCGTAGGTCGGCTCTTTGGGTTTGTCGAACATCACTGCGTCGGCTTTCATACGCAGCCACGCAGTGCGGTAGTTCGTCGGGAGCCATTCTTTGTCAAAGCCCCACTCGCCTTCGAGCGACACACGGCCTTCAACGTAACGCTGACGCAGTGCCAGGAAGTCGTCGTCAAACTTCAGCAGCTCGGTGGGCAGTGACTTGGTCTTGCCGAGCACGAAGTTCTCAGCCATTGTGTGGATGGCTGTACCGCGATCAGCGGCTTCGTGTTTCTCTTCGGGGATTTTGTCGATGTGCTTCAGACGGAAGCGGTAGCGGCACTGCTCGAAGTCAAGCAGCTTGGAGTATGACCAGCTCATGGTGTGTCCTTGGGTTTCTGGATGTCGATGTAGGGCACCAGTTCTTGCAGAATGGCGTTGGCGCTGGGGCGCACGTAGACGATGCCCATGGGGTTGATCAGCACCCACTCGCCGCGTTGGGCTGCGCGACGCAGATATTCCAGGGCTTCCAGAGAGGATGTTTCGGGGTTTTTCATTCGCTTGGACTTAATGAGAACTCGTTAGAGTGCGTGAGATTATCAAGCAAAGAATTCAGCTCGCTATCATCATTTTCTAAAGCACCAACGACGCCATAGAGAAGCACTATCGTGAGGGCGATGAGCCAGTTCTTCATTCCAGTTCACCTGTGATGGATTCACTGAAGTCGATCACTTCGACCGACGAGTCAGGCAGTTTGTCGCGGATTTCTGTCATGACGTAGAGCAGACGCTCCAGCAGATCGACAATGTAAGTCGCTTGGGCTTCGTTCATGGTCTACACCCCCTCGTCGGTGATACGGGCCTGCGCGGTGATTTCGTTTTGCAGCTTTTCGATCTCTGTGCGGAGTACCGCGAGTTCGGAGGCGGGGCTATCCAGCGACTCACGCAGCCGCTCGTTCTCAGCTTGTAGTGCGTTCGCCCTATCACGAGCATTGAGCAGCATGTGGCCCAGGTCTTCTTTATCTGCTTGTAGTGCTGCGAGTGCGGTGGCGGGTAACAGCCCCACAAAGTTGCGTACCTGATTGGCGTCATCAAAATTCACGTCACGGTGGAGTTCTTTATTTTCATCAAGGCGCGGGTCGTAGCTTGTGTCTACGTCAACCCAAGCCCATCCATTGCCGCTATCACATTGCTGTTTCCAGTGGTATCGCACCGGCTCCACATCCACCTTGGTCAGTCGCTCCACCAGTGCGTCAATGGTGTCTGCAGCTTCGATTTGCATTGGTGCTACATCCGCAATTGGCATTGATGTACGGCGCAATTTCTGCACTGACCCGCGCAACCGCTGTGCCACTGCCTTTGCTTTTTCAATCATGTCCAGTCTCCTTGAGTGCTGCGCGGACGGCTTCAAGCACGCGGTAGCCAAGTGTTGCAGCGTCACCCCATGTGACAAGCTGTCCTTCTCGCATTACTTCTGTCCAATCAGTTTTCTCTAGCTTCTCCAACGCCGCCCGCAGCTGCTCAATCTCTTGGGCTTGGCTGCGGATGAGTGCGGCGGCATTGTGGTTAAGTACGCCACGGAGAACTGTGTCGAACATCTCTGCATCGAGGTCTGTTGCAATGCGCTCTGCTTCGTCTTTGGTGGTCATTTCGTTTCCTTTTTAACAGTGCATTCGATTGTTCCCCCGCCCACCAGCTTCGCCTCGCTCTTGATGGCACAGTCACGCAGCGTTGCTTGGTCTCCAAGTGCGTTGCCAACGCTCAATCCGAACATCACGCTCGGTACGATAATGATCAGGTACTCGAAAAAGTCCATGGTCTACATCCCTTCGTCAGCGATAGGCTCGGCAAGAAAGAGCAGGAACAGGGAGCGGTGGAGTTCATCTGCAGCGTCAACAACCATTGCATCAGCCATTGACAGCCAATAAGAACCGTACGGCACTGTGTACGTGCCGCCATACTGATGGTTATCTGGCTCCGCTGCCCAACGGAGCGCCGTGCTGATTGGGCCGTATTGCAAGTGCTCGTCGTCTGGGTGAATGCGGTAGTTATAGTCACAGACTTCCGGCTTTACCACCCAAGCTATTCGAGATGGTTCCCATGAGCGCCAGTTAGCTGTGAAGTGTTGGCGTTGAATCCGCGCACCACGCGCTGCTGCGTGTAAGAGTCGGTTGGTCATTTCAGTTGCTCCGCAAGTTTTTCACACTCATACTCCACATAGGCCAAGCTTCGTGCAAGTCCCTTGTCGTAGATGCCGTACTTCTCTACCGTTTGCTTATGGCTATCATCCATAAGCGCTATATCTTGGCTATCCCCATAGTGGTGGCAGTCAAACCCAAACCACCACACCCCGCTCAACTCAGTTGGGTACGCTTTGGTGTCGTCCCCAGCGTAGGTAAGACCACCGTGTACTGCGGCTTCAATGTCGTCATAGCCCTTGCCGTAGTGGCGGTGGTCTCTCGGTACGGCAACATATCCATTACGTACACCCCACGGCATGATCAGAACGACTGCGGTAAACCCCGCTTCTGTCACCCACAGCTTTTCAACTTTGCTCACTTCGTCCTCCCTTCCAGCGCGCTCACGATCGCTTGGTACGCGGTGTCGCGGTCTTTGGCTTCGGTGAAGTCGAAGGCCCTAGACGGGCCATCCGCGCAGATAGTTATCCTCCAACCTGCATCTTCACTTGGGCCGACAGGCGCACCAAACTCCACGCCGTTGATGCTGCGGACTTCGAGCTTGATTCGGAGTTCTTCCTGAAAGATGTTGCGCACAGCTAGTTCAGGACTCGTATCGTTCCAGTCGCCTCTAGCGCCTAGGTACTGAATCTGCTTCCCATCCGCAATCGCCCGCAGGATGGTCTTGGTGTGTTCTGTGAGTTGGGTCATTGCTGGTCTACCTTATGTCCAATTTCAGGGTCACATGCGGAGGCGGGGTCAATTGAGTTTGCGCGGTTGTGAGCCTCTATTCTGTTTGCAACGCGATCAACAAGCCTGTCGTTGTTAGTGCTGCAACCGCAGTCAGAAAGAATCATCTCGGCAAGCCAACGCACTGAAACAGAAGGCTCCACATCCACCTTCAGGTGTGGGCAGTTTGGCTTTGGGTCTGCGAAGCAGTTTGTGCCTGCTTTCCAGTTTGCGCAGCACGGCTCCACATCCACCTTGGTCAGCCTCTCCACTTCAGCAATGAGTGTGTCGATGGTGTCGGCTGCTTCGATTTCACCGTCTGACGCATAGCCAAATTGCTGCATTTCACGCAACCGCTGTGCAACGGCGCGTGATTCGTCTAGTGTGGTCATTTCAGTTCCTTTGGTACACATACCATTGATGGTGTAAACCCCCCGAGCTTTCTTTCTGCAATCTGCACAGATGCAAACTGACATGCTGTAAGTGAACCAAACTCCTGCATGGCTACAGCAGTTTGACTGCCAACTACGCTCCACATGACGATCAAAATGTAGGAGCTCATGCTTTTTCCCCTCTGGCTCTGATAGCTGTAGCGCAGTCTTTTGGCGTAAGTGACGGGTATTCAAGGTGTTCTTCACACACCTTGGCCTGCTCTGCTGCGAGGGTGGAGGCGGGGGTAGGCGCCAACAGAATTGCGCCTTCATCTGGATAGTCGGCAGACGCGACGTACAACCCATGCCCAGAGTGACCACCGCCGATGACTAATCGGATAGGCATCAGATCACCATCCTCATGTACGATCATGTCGCGCAGGAATGTAAGCTGATCATCGTCATCAAGCGTAATGTCTACAATCCAAGCCACCGGATTCATATCCACCTTGGTCAGCCTCTCCAGCTCAGGGAAGGGCCAGTCTTTCAAGTGCTCGATGGCGGCTTTTACAGCCTTGTCCACCACGCTTCCATCTTGGTACTTGTAGTCACCACGTTCACGCGCACCA
>Ga0228698_1000187_pt1 | contig 57423 bp, 47 predicted proteins | sample McNCre117_Aug_MG_FD_178015 | JGI IMG/M metagenome (GOLD analysis project Ga0228698, IMG submission 178015) | Freshwater microbial communities from McNutts Creek, Athens, Georgia, United States - 1-17_Aug_MG | ecosystem: Environmental > Aquatic > Freshwater > Creek | place: USA: Georgia...
CTCCACAGCGACAGGTAGCCTGCGACCGCGCCCCACAAGGCATCGCCCGGGGCCACGCCGGTCCAGCCCAGGGTTGCGGCGATCAGGCCGGCCCAGACCAGGGGCAGGGTGATGTCGTCGGGCAGCAGCGTCGTGTCCCAGTCGATGAAGCCGAGCGCGAGCAGCGCGGCGACGAAGCCGCACCAGGCCAGGCTGGTCATGCCGATGCCGTGCCGGGCGACGATCCAGGCGAACAGCAGGCCGGTCAGCGCCTCGACCAGCGGATAGCGCGGGCTGATCCGCGTCTGGCAGCAGGTGCAGCGCCCGCGCAGCAGGACATAGCTCAGCAGCGGGATGTTCTGATGCCACCTGATCACGGCGCCGCAGCTGGCGCAGCGCGAGCGTGGCCGCGCCAGGTTGAACGGTTCGCCGGCCGTGACGGGCTGGCCGCCGAGTTCCGCGCATTCGCAGGCCCAGCGCCGCTCCAGCATCTGCGGCAGTCGATGTATCACGACGTTGAGAAAGCTGCCGATCAGCAATCCCAGCAATCCCCCCAGTCCCGCGCCCCATGTCGGTCCGATTGCGAACGGTTCCATGCTTGTCCTGGTGTTGTTTTGTTCTGTTGCCTGCACCGAGTGCATGCAGGCCTCCCTTTCCGGTACCCGGCGCCAGCATGGCCGCCGTCGCAGTTCCTGTGCCGGACTTTAACGCAGCCGGCACGTCGGCTGTGGTGTTGCTCGGCATGTGGGCCGACTTACAATGGGGCGGGCTGAGCGGGGAGCCTTCGCCTTCGATAGGGATGGATCAGATGGAGCAGACTGACGGCGGCTCGGATGACGGTGCGCGCCTGCGTGGCTTGCACTGGTTGCTGGCGCGCCTTCGCTGTTTGCGGGCGCTGCTGTGCCTCATGCTCGGCCTGCTCGTGCTGGCGGGCCTGTATGGCGCCGAAGCGTTCGGCTTCTTTCGCTTCGAGACGGGCGCGGGTCTCGGGAGGCTGGCGGGGGGTATCACGGCGCTCGTCGCCCTGCCGCTGGGGCTGGTGCTGCTCGTGGGCGGTCGCGCGGTCCGCGACATCCTGCTTCAGGTCGATCATCGTCAGCGTGAAGCGGATATCCAGATCCGGTGCCGTACCCGCCTGGCCGAGCTGACAGCGCATCTGCAGCGGGCGCAAAGCCCGGTCGAGCTGGCCCGGCTGCTGCTGTCCGAGCTGGCGCGCATCCTGCCGCTGCAGCAGGCGCTGTGCTGTTTCTGGGATGAGGCGGGCGGTGTGCTGACCCCGGTCGCGCATTATGGCGGCGAAGCCGGCGGGCTGACTGATGCCGGGTCCGAGCCGACCCACCTGGGCGGATTGCTGCTGGAGGTGGCCCGGCAAAGGCGGCTGCTCTCGGTCAGCCGTCCCGGCACCGGCTTCATGCGCATCGTCTCGGGCCTGGGCGATGCCGAACCGGCCCAGCTGCTGCTCTATCCGGTGCAGGACCGGGGGCGGCTGTTCGCGGTGCTCGAACTGGCCGGCCTGCAGCCCTTCGATGACGAGGATCTCGGACTGCTCGCCGATCTCGCGCCGGTGTTTTCGATGTCCCTGGACATCCTGCAGCGGGCCGAGCACAGCGCCGCGCTGCTGGCCCAGGCCCGGGCAGCGGAGGAAAACATGCGCCAGATCCTGGGCGCGGTCAGCGAGGGCATCTGGGGCATGGATCGTGAGGGACGTACCACTTTCGTCAATCCGGCGGCGCTTGAACTGCTGGGCTACCGGCTCGACGAGGTGCTGGGCCGGTCCATGCATGCGCTGGTCCATCATCACCGGGCCGACGGCAGCGAGCTGGCGGTGCAGGACTGTCCGATGTACCGCACGGCGCAGGACGGACAGGAGCGCCGCATCGAGGGTGATGTGCTCTGGCATCAGGATGGCCGGGCCATTGCGGTCGATTACGTGGCCACTCCGGTGTGGCAGGATGGCGTGATCAGCGGTGTCGTCGTGGTCTGCCGCGAACCGGCTGGTGAGGCCGGCAGCGGTCAGCCGGCGGCGGGCGGGAGAATGGCATGAAGCTCGCCCGGGTCAACCGCAGCGCGATTTCGCTCTATCTGGTGCTGGCGCTGCTCGACGGACTGGGCTTTCTGCTGGTCAATCTGCAGTCGGAGCACCGGCAGGTGGCGCTGGAGCGGCAGTTCCTGGCCATCCAGCAAAGTGAGCGCTTCCTTGAGGCTGGCACCTATCTGAGCAACCAGGTGCGGACCTTCGTCGTGACCGGCCATGCGCGCTACGAGCGAGCCTACAACGAGGAACTCAGGCGGGACCAGCGCGGCGGCCGCGCGCTCGACCGGCTCAGTGGCATGGGCCTGCTGACCGACGAGCTGGCCCAGATCGAGCACGCGCGCGAGCAGGCCAATACCCTGCAGGCCATCGAGAGCCTGGCCATGAACGAGCGCAAGTCGGGCAGCCGGCAAATGGCCAACGAGCTGGTCTTCAGTCCTGCCTACGACGAGGCGGTCGAGGATGTCCATGCGTCGGTGCGGTTGTTCCGGGAGCGGATCGAGGCCCGCATGGGGCGCGATCTGCAGCAGGCGGACCACCGGCTGCGGCTGGCGCGTCATGCCAGTTTCGGCCTGATCCTGCTCAATGTCCTGGTTGTCACGGGCATGCTCGGCTTCTACTACAGCCGTCGCGTGGTGCGGCCTCTGTCCGAGATGAACGAGCAGGTGCTGGCGATGAAGGCCGGCAAGCCCTTCGAGCACTTGAGTTGCGAGCAGGACGGCAGCGAGATCGGCGAGCTGGCGCGCTCGCTCGCGCTCTACAGCGCGACGCGCGAGCAGATGGCCGACGAGCAGTGGGCCAAGACCCATCAGGCCCGCATTGCCACCTTGCTGCAGAAGTGCAACAGCTTCAGCGAGCTGGCCCAGGTCTGCCTGTCCGAGCTTGCGCCGCTGCTGCAGGTCGGCCATGGCGTGTTCTACGTGCTCGATGCCGACCGCCGCCAGCTGCGGCTGATCGCGCAATACGCCTTTCGCGAGCGCAAGGGGCTGGCGCAGCGCTTCGAGCTTGGCGAGGGCCTGGTCGGACAATGCGCGCTGGAGCGGGCGCCGATCCAGATCACCCGGCCGCCGCCCGACTACGTGCGCATCGCCAGCAGTCTGGGCGAGGCGGTGCCCGAGGCCATCATCGTCCTGCCCGTGCTCAGCGGCGGCAAGGTGCTCGCGGTGCTGGAGTTCGCGGCCTTCCACGTCTTCGGCGCGCGCGAGCAGGCGCTGCTCGACGGCTTGCTGCCCGTGCTGGCCATGGGACTCGAAATCCTGGAGCGCAACGTGCGCACCCAGCGCCTGCTCGAAGCGACCCAGGAGCAGGCGCAGGAGCTGGAGCGCCAGAAGGGAGAGATCGAGTCGCAGCGGCGCTCGATCGCCGGCATCCTCGACGAGCAGAACGCGATCTTCGAGTCGGTCACCAGCGGCATCGCCATGGTGCGCGGGCATCAGGTCGTCAAGTGCAACCAGCAGCTGTGCCAGCTGCTCGGGATTCCTGCTTCCGATCTGGTCGGGCACGGCACCCGGCGCTGGTACGCGGACGAGGCGGACTACCTGCGCGTGGCCCAGAGCGGCGAGCAGATCGCCAGCGGCGAGCCGGCGCGCCTGGACGTGGCCATGGTGCGCGACGACGGCAGTCCGCTGTGGGTGCGCATGAGCGGCCACGCGATCGATCCGCGCGATGTCTCCAGGGGCGTGGTCTGGACGCTGGAGGACCTGTCCGAGGAGCGTCGGGTCGCCGAGGAGATGCGCCGCGCGCGCGAGCTGGCCGAGGACGCCGCCCGCACCAAGAGCAGCTTCCTGGCCAACATGAGCCATGAGATCCGCACGCCGATGAACGCCATCATCGGCATGGCGCATCTGCTGCTGAAGTCCGGGCTGAATCCGCGCCAGCAGGACTATCTGGCCAAGATCCAGCGTTCCAGCCAGCACCTGCTCGGCATCATCAACGACATCCTGGACTTCTCGAAGATCGAGGCCGGCAAGCTCACGGTCGAATCGACCGACTTCGACCTGGCCAGCGTGCTCGACAACGTGGCGAACCTGATCGGCGAGAAGGCCGGTGCCAAGGGCCTGGAGCTGATCTTCGAGGTCGGGCATGACGTGCCGCAGCAGCTCGTCGGCGATCCGCTGCGGCTGGGCCAGATCCTGGTCAATTACTGCAACAACGCGGTCAAGTTCACCGAGCACGGCGAGATCCGGGTCCAGGTCTCCCGGCGCGACGACAGTCCGGCTGGCGTGCTGCTGCATTTCGCGGTCCGTGACACCGGCATCGGCCTGAGCCCCGAGCAGATGGGGCGGCTGTTCCAGAGCTTCAGCCAGGCCGACACCTCGACCTCGCGCCGCTACGGTGGCACCGGTCTGGGGCTGGCGATCTCCAAGAGCCTGGCCAAGCTCATGGGCGGGGAGGTCGGCGTGGAGTCCGAGCCCGGGGTCGGATCAAGCTTCTGGTTCACCGCCCGCCTGGGCCTGGGCCGGGGCCAGGCGCGCGCGCTGCTGCCGCGCGTGGACCTGCGTGGCCGGCGCGTGCTGGTGATCGAGGACAACGAGCATGCGCGCGCGGTGCTGGTCGATCTGCTGGCCTCGATGAGCTTTCGCGTCACCGGCGTGGCTGGCGGCGAGGATGGCATCGACGCCGTGCGGCTCGCCGCCAGCGAAGGTCAGCCCTACCTGATCGTGTTCACCGACTGGCAGATGCCCGGCCTCGACGGGGTGGAGACGGGGCGGCGCATCCTGGCGCTCGGGCTCGATCCGGCGCCGCAGCTGGTCATGGTCACGGCCTACGGCCGCGACGAGGTGATACGCGCGGCCGAGGCTGCGGGTTTCCGCGACGTGCTGATCAAGCCGGTCAACGCCTCGCAGCTGTTCGATGCGGCTATGCGCGCGCTGGGCGAGCAGTCCGGCGGCGTCGTGGGCGATGCGCCGGTCAAGGCTGCAACCGATCTCGCCGGCATCGCCGGTGCGCGCGTGCTGGTGGTGGAGGACAACGAGCTGAACCAGGAGGTCGCGCTCGAACTGCTGCGCGATGCCGGCCTGGTGGTCGAGCTGGCCGAGCACGGCCAGGCGGCTCTGGACCAGCTGGCCCAGCATGCGCCCGATCATTTCGATGTCGTGCTGATGGACATGCAGATGCCGGTGCTCGACGGCATCGGCGCGACCCTGGCCATCCGCCGGCAGCCGCAGTTCGCCCAGCTGCCCATCATCGCGATGACCGCCAACGCGATGCAGCAGGACCGGGAGCGTTGCCTGGAGGCGGGCATGAACGGCTATGTCGCCAAGCCGATCGAACCCGACGAACTCTGGCAGGCCCTGCTGCGCTGGATACCGCCACGCGGCGGGCGGACGCGGCCAGCCGTGGTCGATCACGGCACCGCGCTGTCGCCTGAAATGTCGGCGTCCCGGGAGCTGCCGGCGCCGATCGCCGGCCTGGACATGAAGCTGGGACTGCAGCATGCGGCGGGCAAGGTAGCGCTCTACCGCACCCTGCTGCGCAAGTTCGTCGAGGGCCAGAAGCCGGTGCTGCAGCAGATCGATGCCGCGCTCGACGCTGCCGACGAGGCGCTGGCCGAGCGTCTCGCCCATACGCTCAAGAGCACCGCCGGCAGCATCGGTGCGCTGGCCTTGCAGGCCGAGGCCGCCGCGCTGGAGCGGGACGTGCATGAGAACCTGCCGCGTTCCGCGCTCGCGCCGCGCCTGGCGGCTTGCCGGCAATGGCTCGATTCCCTGGTCGCGCAGCTGGAGCAGTGGCTGGCGAGCGATGCCGCCAGCGGCGTGTCGAGTGCGCCCGTGGTGACCGATCCGCTGGCGCTGCACACGGCGGTGCAGCACCTGATCGGCCTGCTGGCGGATTCCGATTCCGCCGCCGAGCAGGCCTGGGAGCGCGATGCCGCGCTGTTCCGCACCGGTCTGGGTGAACGCTGGGCCGTGGTGGATGCCGCGCTGCGGGGCTTCGATTTTGATGCTGCCCTCACGGCCTTGCGCGCGGTCGAGGCGACACAGGAGGGCGGCGCATGAGCTGGAATCCGCTGGCCAGCTGGCGCTATCTGCTGCGTTACCGCTTCGTCGCGCAGCCAGTCGCGTTCCTGATCGCCGCACTCGTGGGATGGCTGGCCGCCCTGGGCTACCGCAATGACGACGAGGAGGCCACGCGCCACCTGCTCGATACGCTGGCCCAGCGCCAGGCGGTGCAGCTCGAAGGCGAGACCCTGCGCGGCAAGGCGATGGGCATGACAGCCCTGCTCGGCCTGAACGAGCCGCTGCTCAAGGCGCTGGCCCTGGGGCGGCTGGCGCCCGATGCGCCCGATGCTCTGGCCCGGCTCAGGCCGGTGCGGCAGTTGCTGGGCGCGGATGATCTCTATGTCATGGATGCCAGTGGCATCGTGGTCGGGCATGAGTCGGTCCGACCCGGGGCTACGGGACAGCAGTGGCAGGACCGGCCCTTCTGGCAGCAGGCTCATGCCGGGGCCGAGACCATCTTTCCGGCGGCCGAGGGGATGCCGCTGCGGCGCAGCTTCTACCTCGCCGCGCCACTGTACGAGCAATCCGAGCCGGTTGGCGCCGTGATCGGCGCGGTCGTGCTCAAGCTGCCGGCTGAGGATCTCGACGCGCGGCTGAGCCAGGCCACCAGACAGGCGCTGCTGGTATCGCCCCAGGGCGTGGTGTTTGCCAGCAGCGATGAGCGCTGGGTGTTCCGGCTCACCCATGAGCTTGATCCGCCCGAGCTGGAGTCCTTGCGTGCCTTGCGCCAGTTCGGTGCCGACTTCGGCGCGGGCGGGGCGCGCTTGCTGCCCTTCGACCTGCGCCACGATGCGGTCGAGCTGCTGGGCGAGCGCCATCTGCGCGCGCGCGCCAGCCTGCGCTGGCCCGACCCGGCGGGCCGCTGGCAGCTGGTGCTGCTGGCCGTGCCCGAACGCGGTGCGCAGCGCGTGATGTCGCTCGGAGTCGGGGTCATGGTGGCGCTGCTGACCCTGGCGCTGCAGTTCATGCTGCTGCGCCTGCTGCAGGACAGGGTGGCGCGCCAGGAGGCGCTCCAGCGCAGCGAAGCCGCATCGCGCGAACTCATGGAGCTGGCTCAGCTCAAGACCCGCCAGTCCGAGTTCACGCTGCGACTGCAGCATGCGCGCGATCCGGCCGAACTGGTCGAGGCCCTGTTCGGCGAGCTGGTCCGCTTCCTGCCGGTGCATCAGGGCAGTCTCTACTTCGTCGAGACCGGCGATCCGGACGGACCGCATCTGCTGCTCGCGGGCAGCTATGCGAGCGGGGAGCCGCCGCAGAAGATCCGCTACGGTGACGGCTTGCCCGGGCAGTGCGCGCACGAATGCCGGGCCCTGATCCTTAGCCGCGTGCCGGCCGGCTTCTGGACGGTTTCGACCGGGCTGGGCAGCGCCGTGCCACGCTCCTTGCTGCTGTTGCCGGTGGTGCGTAACGAGGTGCTGCTTGGCGTGCTCGAACTGGCCTCGCTCGACCCGGATCCGACGCCGGTCCAGACCGCGCTCGAAAGCCTGTTGCCGGTGCTGGCCACCAATCTGGAGGCCTTGCTGGCCGAACGCCGCATGGACCGGCTGTTGCGCGAAGCGCGCGAGCAGGCCGCCCAGGCCGAGGTGCGGCAGCAGCAGGGGGCGGCGCTGGAGCAATGGCTGCGAACCACGATCGATGCCATTTCCAGCGGCGTGCTGCTGCTCGACGCCCAGGGTGATGTGATCTTGTCCAACGCTGCCGCGCGCGCGATTTTCGGCTACGATGCCTCAGAGCTTGAGGGCATGGCGGTGGCGCGGCTGCTGCCGGGCGGAAGCTACGGATTCGCTGCTGCGACCGAAGCCGGGGAGAGCGTTTTCGAGGCCGGGGCCCAGGCCCGCGACTGGCTTCCCGGCGTGCGCGGTCTGTGCAAGGATGGGCGCGAGGTGGGTCTGCGGATCGCCCGTGCCGGCCCGGTCGGCCCGAGCCCGCAGAGTCTGGGCGCTTGTCTGCTGTTGCGGCCAGAGTGAAGTTTGTGAAACAGGATTCCCGATGGAAACCGAAACCGCCTTGCATGAACCCGCCACCATCCTGGTGGTGGATGACACCCCTGCCAACCTGTCGCTGATGACAGGTCTGCTGCGCGACGACTACAAGGTCAAGGCCGCGATCGACGGCGAGAAGGCCTTGCGCATTGCCCAGTCCGACACGCCACCCGACCTGATCCTGCTCGACATCATGATGCCGGGCATGGACGGCTACGAGGTCTGCCGCCAGCTCAAGGCGAATCCGCGCACGCGCGACATACCGATCATCTTCCTGACCGCCAAGACCGGGATCGATGACGAGAAGCTCGGGCTCGATCTCGGCGCGGTCGATTACATCACCAAGCCGATCAGTCCGCCGATCGTGATGGCGCGCGTCAGGAACCACCTGATGCTCAAGGCCAGCGCCGACTTCCTGCGCAGCAAGGCCGACTACCTGGAGCAGGAAGTCGCCCGGCGCACCGCCGAGGTGATCGCGATCCAGGACGTGACCATCATGGCGATGGCCTCGCTGGCCGAGACACGCGATTCCGATACCGGCAACCATATCCGCCGCACCCAGCACTATGTCCGGGTGCTGGCCCTGAGGCTGCGCGAACACCCCAGGTTCGGCACCCTGCTCGACGAGCGCTACATCACGATGCTGTTCAAGTCGGCGCCGCTGCACGACATCGGCAAGGTCGGTATTCCCGACCGCATCCTGCTCAAGCCCGGCAAGCTCACGCCCGAGGAGTTCGAACTCATGAAGACCCACACCACGCTCGGGCGTGACGCGATCCAGTCGGCCGAGCGCCAGCTCGGCATGAAGGTCGAGTTCCTGACCGTGGCCAAGGAGATCGCCTACAGCCACCAGGAGAAATGGGACGGTTCGGGCTATCCCGAGGGACTCCAGGGCGAGCAGATCCCGATCTCGGCGCGCCTGATGGCGCTGGCCGATGTCTATGATGCGTTGATCAGCAGCCGCATCTACAAGGCCGGCATGTCGCACGAGCGCGCGGTCGAGATCATCACCGAAGGTCGCGGCCAGCATTTCGATCCCGACGTGGTCGAGGCCTTCCTCGCCATAGAGGACGAGTTCCGCGCCATCGCGCAGCGCTTTGGCGACACCACCGCCGACCACGAGGCCAAGCGGCTGCATTTCGAGCGCGTCTATGGCGTCTGAGGCTGGCGGTGGTGTCCGCTTCGCTCCGGTTCAGACCACCTGACCGAGCTTGAAGATCGGCAGGTACATCGACACCACGATGCCGCCGATGAGGGTGCCCAGGACCACGATGATGATCGGCTCCATCAGGCTCGACAGGCCGGCTACCATGTCATCGACTTCCTGTTCGTAGAAGTCGGCCGCCTTGCCCAGCATGTGATCGAGCGAGCCCGATTCCTCGCCGATCGCGCACATCTGCAGCACCATGGACGGAAAGATCCGGGTGTTGCTCATGGCCTGGGTCAGGCTGGTGCCGGTCGAGACTTCCTGCTGGATCTTCAGCGTCGCGTCGGCGTAGAGCGAGTTGCCCGAGGCGCCACCGACCGAATCGAGCGCCTCGACCAGCGGCACGCCGGCGGCGAACATGGTCGAGAGCGTGCGGGTCCAGCGCGCGACGGTCGATTTCTCGACCAGGGTGCCGAACAGCGGCAGCTTGAGCAGGGCGCGGTCCATGAAGCGCTGGACCTTCTCGTTGCGGCGCCAGGCCTGGACGAAGAAGTACAGCGCGGCGACCAGGCTGCCGAAGATCAGCCACCACCAGGCGACGAAGAACTCGCTCATGGCGATCACGGCCAGCGTCGGCCCGGGCAGGTCGGCGCCGAACGACGAGAACACCTCCTTGAACGCCGGGATCACGAAGATCATGATCACCGCGACGACGACGAAGGCCACCACGATCACGGCGGTCGGGTACATCAGCGCCGAGCGGATCTTGCTCTTGATCGCCTCGGACTTCTCGAGGTAGACCGAGAGCCGGTCGAGGATGTCCTCCAGGATGCCCGCCGCCTCGCCGGCCTCGACCAGGTTGCAGTAGAGCGCGTTGAACTGCAGCGGGTGCTTGCGGAAGGCCGTGCTCAGCGAGGTGCCGGTCTCGACATCGGTGCGCACCTCGTTGAGCAGGCGCGTGACGTTGGGATTCGGATTGCCGCGTCCCACGATGTCGAAGGACTGCAGCAGCGGCACGCCGGCCTTCATCATGGTGGCGAGCTGGCGCGTGAAGAGCGCGATGTCCTTGGCGCGCACCGGCTTGCCGCCGGACATCCGGCGCTTCCTGACCTTGGCCGGCACGATGCCCTGGCGTCGCAGCGTGGTTGCGACGAGGTTCTCGCTCGTGGCGCGGGTCTCGCCCCGGACCGGCTTGCCGTTGCGGTCACGGCCCTCCCACTCGAAGATGTATTCCTTGACCCTGATCGTGGCTGTTGCCATCTGTTTTCCCCCCTGTTGCGTGGTCAGCGGTTGGTGGGCCAGTTTAACCCTGTGCCCAGGTCAGCGGGGGCGGTCGGAGGGATCTGCCGGCTGGCGCGGGATGGTGGGGGATTGATATGCCGTTTTTGCCGGAAATTTCAAGCAGATTTGCAGGGTGGCCGCGCGACCCTAGCACAGGATTGCTACGCCAGACTTGCGCCTCATCGTGTATATTCGGGCGCAATTTCACGTCGTTGTGGAAAATTCGGTGCATTTTAGATGCACATCTTGGAGAAGTTATGGACCTGCGCAAACTCAAGACCCTGATCGACCTGGTGTCGGAATCCAACGTGTCCGAGCTCGAAATCACCGAAGCCGAAGGCAAGGTTCGAATCGTCAAGAGTGTGCCTGCGGGTGTCATGCCCATGATGGCTGCGGCTCCGGTGGTCGCTGCCGCGCCCGCGCCAGTCATTGCGGTCGCCGCCCCGGTCGCGGCAGCGTCCGCCGAGCCGGCGCCGATCAAGGGCCATGTCGTCAAGTCCCCGATGGTCGGCACGCTCTACCGCTCGGCCAGCCCGGGTGCCAAGCCTTTTGTCGAGGTCGGCAGTACGGTCAAGGAAGGCGAGCCGATCTGCATCGTCGAGGCCATGAAGATCATGAACGAGATCGAGGCCGACAAGTCGGGCACCGTGACCCAGATCCTGGTCGAGAACGGCCACGCGGTCGAGTACGGCCAGCCTCTGTTCATTATCGAGTGAGCGGCTTGTCCCCATGTTCAAGAAGATCCTGATCGCCAACCGGGGCGAAATCGCGCTGCGCGTCCAGCGCGCCTGCCGTGAAATGGGCATCAAGGCCGTGATGGTCTATTCCGAGGCCGATCGCGAGGCCAAGTACGTCAAGCTCGCCGACGAGGCGGTCTGCATCGGCCCGGCGCCCTCGGGCCAGAGCTACCTCAGCATGCCGGCCATCATCTCGGCGGCCGAGGTCACCGATGCCGAGGCCATCCATCCCGGCTACGGCTTCCTGTCCGAGAACGCCGACTTCGCCGAGCGCGTCGAACAAAGCGGCTTCACCTTCATCGGCCCGACGCCCGAGTCGATCCGCATCATGGGCGACAAGGTGTCGGCCAAGCAGGCCATGATCAAGGCCGGCGTGCCCTGCGTGCCGGGCTCCCCTGGCGAGCTGCCCGAGGATCCGGTCGAGATCAAGCGCATTGCCAAGCAGATCGGCTATCCGGTCATCATCAAGGCCGCCGGCGGTGGCGGCGGTCGCGGTATGCGCGTCGTGCATACCGAGGCGGCGCTGCTGCATGCGGTGCAGACGACCAAGGCGGAGGCCGGGGCGGCATTCAACAACCCGGCCGTCTACATGGAGAAGTTTCTCCAGAACCCGCGCCACATCGAGATCCAGGTGCTGGCCGATACCCACCGCAACGCGGTGTTCCTGGGCGAGCGCGACTGCTCGATGCAGCGCCGCCACCAGAAGGTGATCGAGGAAGCGCCGGCGCCCGGCATTCCGCGCCGCCTGCTCGACAAGATCGGCGAGCGCTGCGCTGCCGCCTGCAAGAAGATCGGCTACCGGGGCGCGGGCACCTTCGAGTTCCTGTACGAGAACGGCGAGTTCTACTTCATCGAGATGAACACGCGCGTGCAGGTCGAGCACCCGGTGACCGAGGCCATCACCGGCATCGACATCGTGCGGACCCAGATCATGATCGCCGCCGGCGAGAAGCTGCCGTTCACGCAGCGCCAGATCCAGCTGCGCGGCCACGCGATCGAGTGCCGCATCAACGCCGAGGACCCCTACAAGTTCACGCCGTCGCCGGGCCGCGTGACGACCTGGCACATGCCGGGCGGCCCCGGCGTGCGGGTGGATTCGCATGTCTATGCCAACTACATGGTGCCGCCGAACTACGACTCGATGATCGGCAAGCTGATCGTGCATGGCGACACGCGCGAGCAGGCGCTGGCGCGCATGCGCACCGCACTGTCCGAGGCCGTGGTCGAGGGCATCAACACCAACATCGCGCTGCACCGCGACCTGATGGTCGATGCCAGCTTCGAGGCCGGCGGCACCAATATCCACTACCTCGAGCACTGGCTCGAACAGCGCAAGCGTTAAGCCAATGTACGAACTCGTTTTGATGGCGCCCGAAGAGCGCATCGAGGATCTGAGCGACGCGCTCGAAGCGCTCGACGCGCTGAGCGTGTCGGTCGAGGATGCCGACGCGCAGACGCCGGCCGAGCAGGCCCTGTTCGGCGAGCCCGGCATGCCGGCGCCGAAGGCCGGCTGGCAGCGTTCGCGCGTGGTCGCGCTGTTCCAGCAGGAGCAGCAGGCGCGCGAGGCGGTCGAGCTGCTCGCTCCGCAGGAGTTCTTCACCGGCTGCGAGGTCGTGGGCGTGCGCCCGGTCGCGGACCAGGACTGGGTGCGGCTGACGCAATCGCAGTTCGCGCCGGTGGACATCACGCCGTCGTTCTGGATCGTCCCGAGCTGGCACGAGCCGCCGGCAGAAGCCGAGCGCGTGATCCGGCTCGACCCGGGGCTGGCGTTTGGCACCGGCACCCATCCGACCACGCGCATGTGTCTGCGCTGGATCGCGCAGCGCGACCTCGCGGGCCGGCGCGTGCTCGACTACGGCTGCGGTTCAGGCATCCTGGCGATCGGTGCCGCCAAGTTCGGCGCGGCCGAGATCGTCGCGGTCGATATCGATCCGGCGGCGGTCGAATCGACCCAGATCAATGCCGCCAACAACCATGTCGGCCTGCAGGCCGGCTTGCCCGAGCTGGCACGGGGGGATTTCGACGTCGTGCTGGCCAACATCCTGGCGACGCCACTCAAGGTGCTGGCGCCGCTGCTGTGCGGCCACGTCAAGGCCGGCGGCTATCTGGTGCTCGCGGGCATCCTGGAGCGCCAGGCCGACGAACTCAAGGCGGCCTACGCGCCGTGGCTCGCGCTGGAAGTCGCCGACAGCGAGGACGGCTGGATCCTGATGACGGCGCGCGCCGCAGCCTGACGTTTCGCGCCGTGTGCGGGCGGCCTCAAGGCCGCTTGCCGGTCGGGAAAGGCCAGGCCGCCTGTGGCGCGATCCGGGTCTGGGCGGTCGGTGCCGGAACGGCCACCGCCTTCTTTGCCACCGCCTTCTTGGCCGGCGTGCTGTTCTTCACGGTTGCGGTTGTCTTCTTGGCTGGTGCAGCCCGCTTGACGGCTGCCTTTTTGGCAGGTGCCTCGGCCTCGGTCATGGCTGGGGTGAGCTGCTGCGTCGCAGCGGCCTTCTTCGCAGTTGCCATCTTGTTGGCTCTCCTCGGTCAGTTTCACATCGCGCACGAATCCGGACAATTCCGATTCGGCGGGTCAGCGCAATGGCTGTGGCGCAGGCGTGGCACCCATCAAGCCAAGGCGTTGCATAAGGAATTCCGTCTTCGGTGGTGTCCCCAGGACGTCTGATTGAAGCGCGAAATGCCACATACAAAAATACTGACTTTTCTATTATGAAAGCCTTGCGTGGAAATGCAAGCGTTCGCGCCGCTTTCTTGTGTCCACTGTCGCATTTTTGCGTAGGAGGGGGGCTCAGGCTTCGGGGCTCGGGAAGCGTTCGTCAGGCCAGCCGGTGACGCGCTGCAGATGCGTCCAGTCGAAGCCCGGCCCGGGGTCGCGCTTGCGTCCCGGCGCGATGTGTTCGTGACCGGCGACATGGCCGATGGGATAGTGACGTGCGATTTCCGCGCACAGCGCAGCGAGGGCCTGATACTGGGCCGGCTCGAAGCAGTCGCCCTCCAGGCCTTCGAGTTCGATGCCGATCGAGTCGTCGTTGCAGTTGTCGCGGCCGCGCCAGCGCGAGCGCCCGGCATGCCAGGCGCGCTCGTCACAGGAAACGAACTGCACCAGCTCGCCATCGCGCCGGATCAGGAAATGGCTGGAGACTTGCAGGCCGCGTATCGTCTGGAAATACGGGTGGGCATCCCAGTCGAGCTGGTTGCCAAACAGCAGCTCGACCTCGGGGCCGCCATAGCGCCCGGGTGGCAGGCTGATCGAGTGCAGCACCAGCAGGTCGATGCGCGCGCCGGCCGGGCGTGGTCCGAAGTTGGGTGATGGCACGGCGCGCGCGCGTCGCAGCCAGCCGTCGTGCCATGGCGATGGCGGGTCCGTGGCAAGGAAAGTGGGGGGGGTCATGGATGTCCGGGGCCGGCTGGAATGCCGAGCCGTTGCAGGCGATAGCGTAACTGCGTGGGGTTCAGGCCGAGCCGGGTGGCGGCCTGCGCGAGATCCTGCTGGCCGTCGTGCAGGGCCTGTTCGAGCACGCGGCGCTCGGTGGCGTCGAGGTGGCGGCTCAGTTCGTCCAGCCGTGCGGCATCGGCGCTGGCCGGCGCTGGATCGAGCGGGCTTGCGGTTGCAGTGGATGCCGGCCCGGCTGCTTGCAGGTCTTCGGCTTGCAGCGGGTTCTGGCCGCCCAGCGCGAGGCCCCGGTGCAGCAGGTTTTCGAGTTCGCGCAGATTGCCCGGCAGCGGCAGGGTGCGCAGCCAGTCCAGCGCACGCGCCGACAGTCGTGGCACGGGCCATCCGTCGTCCCGGCACAGCCGCTGCAGCAGGGCCGAGGCCAGCTCATCGAGATCCTCGCGGCGTTCGCGCAGCGCGGGCAGGCGGATCTCGATCACGTTGAGCAGGTAGTACAGGTCGTGGCGAAAGCGGCCTTGCTGCACGGCCTGGCCGAGATCGGCCCGGGTCGCGCTGACCAGGCGCACGTCGATCGCCTGTTCGGTGTCCGAGCCGGGCGGGCATGAGCGGCGCTGCTGGAGCACGCGCAGCAGCCGGGCCTGTTGCGTCATGGTCAGTGCGTCGATCTCATTGAGGAACAGCGTGCCGCCGCTGGCGGCCTCGAAGCAGCCGGGGTGATCTGCCATGGACGGTTCCGGATTGTCCCGGCGCGAGCCGAAGAATTCGGTCTCGAAGCGGTGCTCGGGGAGGGTGCCGCAATCGACGGCGATGAAGGGGCTGTCGCGGCGCTGGCTGCAGGCATGCAGAGTGCGTGCCGTCAGTTCCTTGCCCGTGCCGGGCTCGCCCAGGATCAGGACGGGTGCCATGCTGGGCGCGACCCGCTCGATGCGCTGGCGGATGGCGGCCATGGCCGGCGAGCTGCCCACGAGGTGGGCCGGTGCCATCGCGGCGCCGGTTGGCTGATCAACTGGACCCTGACGGCCTTCGTGTGCCGGCCTGGCCACGGGACGGCTGGCCAGCGCCGCAGCGACGGCATCGCGGAAGCGGCTGAGGTCCACCGGTTTGGTCAGATAGTCGAAGGCGCCGGCCTTCAGGGCCTCGACCGCATTGTCGGTCGAGCCGTAGGCGGTGATCACGAGGGTGCGGCTGTGTGGGTGGTCGCGCGTGACTTCGCGCACCAGTTCGGTGCCTAGGCCGTCGGGCAGCCGCATGTCGGTGATCACGCCGTCGTAGTGGGCTGCCGTCAGCCGGTCGCGCGCCCGGGCCAGGTTTTCGGCGCTTTCGACCTGGTAGCCGGCACGCCGCAGCGTGAGTTCGTAGAGGCGGCGCAGATCAGGCTCGTCATCGACGACGAGCAGGCGTGGGGCAGTGACGGGGCTGCTCATGATGGTGGTCGGTCAGACGGCGGAGCCAGTCAGGTGCACGAGGAAGGCGTTGCCCTCGATGCCGTGGCGGGACTGGCGCCGGTAGTGGATCTCGGCCGCGCTGCGCTGGCACAGCTCACGTGAAATATACAGGCCCAGCCCGCTGGAGCGGCTGTCGGATGAGAAAAACGGCTCGAACAGGTGCTGCTGCACCACGCCTGCCAGTTCCGGGCCGGCATTCCAGACGCCGAGCAGGGCGGCGCCGTCATGGCTGCTCTCGGTCCAGACCTCGATTCCATGGGTGGACGTGTCGCCATGCTGGCGCGCGTTGTCGAGCAGGTTGATCAGCACGCGCCGCAGCTGCTCGGGCGCGAACCGCACCCGGACGGTGGCGGTGCCGAGGCTGAGCCTGAGCCTGGGCGCCGGGCTTGCCTGGGTGGCTTGCCAGTCGCGCACGCCATCGCCTACCAGTATGTCGAGCGCGATGGCGTCTTGCGCCGCCGGATTCGGCCGGGTCCGTGCCACATCCAGGATGTCATCGACGGTGTGTGCCAGGCGCCGGGCATTGCGTTCGATGATGGCGCTGAGCTGTCGCTGTTCGGGCGTGAGTTCGTCCTCGGCGAGCAGGGCGTTGGCCTGGCTGATCGCGGCCAGCGGATTGCGGATCTCGTGCGCGACCGCCGCCGAGACCCGGCCCATGGCCGCGAGCCGCTCGGTCCGGATCCGGTCCTCGATCGCGCGCATGTCCTCCAGGAACAGCACGCCGGTCGGGGGCGTGTCGCCGTCAGCGGGAATCAGGCGCAGCCGGACGCGCAGCTGGCAGTGCTGCGTGCCGTCCGCTGTCGTCGGGAGGTCGAGCGTCTGCTCGTGTTCGTGGCCTGCGGCCAGTCCTTGCCGGCCCCATTGCAGCAGCAGGTGGTCAGCTGGAATGGCGGTTCCGGATGCCGGGTCCAGCATCGACAGCGCCGATGGGTTGGCATGCCAGACCCGGCCATCGAGGTCGAAGACCAGCACGCCTTCGCTCATGCTGCGGGCGATCAGCCGATTGACCTCGCCTTGCAGGCGCACCTGCATCTGGCTGTCGCGCGTCAGCACGAGTTCGCGCGCCAGACGTTGCGCGAGCTGATGCGTCAGCAGCGCGATCAGGAAGAAGCCGGTGCCGGTCAGTCCGCTGTGCATGAAGCGCGTCGCCGCCTGTGCCGGTTCGCTCCAGAGTGCCAGGGTGGCGTCGCCGAGCAGCACCAGGCTGGCCGCCGCCGCGCTCGCCAGCGCGAGTCTGAGGGATCCCAGCGTGGCTGCCAGCAGCACCGGCAGCAGGAACAGCGGGGCCGCATCGAACGCCGAGCCGGCCAGGGCGTTGAGCAGCGCGAAGCAGGCGATGTCGAGCCACAGCGTCGAGAGCCAGCGCGCGGACCAGGGGGAATCGCCATCGGCGGGGCGGCGCAGGCGCAAGGTGGCGAGCGTGCTGCCGAGGTAGAGCAGATCGAGCAGCAGGGCCCCGGTCGGTTCGCTGCCACGCGACTGCAGCAGGGCCTGCAACAGCAGCAGGATGGCGGCCACCGCGACGCGGGCGCGCAGCAGCCGGGTCCAGAGCCGGTCGGCGTCAGGCCCCAGCGGCAGGGACGAGGACCCGGGCGAGAGGGGGCCGTCGTGCCGCTCGCCCATGGCGGTCAGCGCTCCTGATCGCCGAGGCGCAGGTGCTCGGCGCAGCAGTAGTGGCCGTGCCGGCCGGCGACGGCCTGGTCCAGCGGCAGATGGACACCGCAATGGCGGCAGGCCACCATGGGCGCGGGAATGGCGGGCGGGCGCCGTGACGGGCGCGGGGCCTGCCGTTCCTCGCTGCGCCGCTGGCGCCAGATCCAGAACGCGACCAGCACGACCGCGAGCACGAGCAGGTATTTCATGCGCGCTGCAGGATCACTTCGAGCACGAAACGCGAGCCCACGTAACCCAGCAGCAGCAGCGCCGCCGCCGCGTAGAGCATGCGCGCGGCGAAGCGGCCGCGCCAGCCCCAGCGCGCGCGGCCCCAGAGCAGCACGGCCAGCGCCAGCCACGACAGCAGCGTGAACACGGTCTTGTGGTTCCAGCTCCAGCCCTGGGGCTGCAGCCGTTCGCTGAACCACCAGCCGGCCAGCAGGGTGGCGCTCAGCAGGCCGAAGGCCGCCGCGACCAGGCGGAAAGTCAGGCGTTCGAGCGCCAGCAGCGGCAGCGGCAGGTCGCCGGCGCGGGCCTGGCGCATCGAGGCCTCGGCGCGCTGCATCATCCAGGCATGGACCACCGCCGCTGCCAGCAGCCCGTAGGAGGCGATGCCGAGCAGCCAGTGCAGCGGCAGCCAGGGCGAGTCGAGCGCCGGGTAATGCGCGCCGGGAAAGACCAGCGCCAGCAGCACGGCCACCGTGCCCAGGCCGGCCAGGGCCGAGCGCGCGCGCAGGGCCGGGTAGAGCCGGCTCTCGATGGCGTAGAGCGTGAAGACCAGCCAAGCCGTGACCGACAGCGCCGGCGCGAAGCCGAAGCGCACCGGCTGGCCGAGCAGGCTCAGGCCCAGCGCCAGGCCGTGCAGCAGCCAGACCAGGGCCATCAGCGTGCCGGTCCGGCTGGACGGCAGCCGTGCTGGTCGCGTCGCCAGCAGGGTATAGCCGAGGGCGGCGCCCAGTGCCGGGATGGCGCTCCACCAGGGGCTCGCGGATAAAATCATGACCGGAGTTTAACGGCCCTCGCCGGCCGCCATCGCCTTCTTCCGTCCATCTACCCCGCGTCGCCCCGGTCGGCTTTCCGTGCCGGTCGCGGTTGACGCTCACATCCGAACTCACCATGGCCTCAGCGCTTACCGAAAAACTGTCACGGCTGGTCAAGGAGGTGCGTGGCCAGGCCCGCATCACCGAAAGCAACGTCACCGACATGCTGCGCGAGGTCCGGCTGGCGCTGCTGGAGGCCGATGTCGCACTGCCGGTGGTGCGCGACTTCATCGCGCGGGTCAAGGACAAGGCGCTCGGCCAGGAGGTGATCGGCTCGCTGACGCCGGGCCAGGTGCTGGTCAGCCTGATCCAGAGGGAGCTTGCCGCGACCATGGGCGAGGGCGTCAGCGACCTCAATCTTGCGGCCCAGCCGCCGGCCGTGATCCTGATGGCCGGCCTGCAGGGCGCGGGCAAGACCACCACCACCGCCAAGCTGGCCAAGCACCTGATCGAGCGCCGCAGGAAGAAGGTGCTGACGGTCTCGGGCGACGTCTACCGCCCGGCCGCGATCGAACAGCTCAAGACCGTGACCAAGCAGGCCGGCGCCGAGTGGTTCCCGAGCAGCCCGGACCAGAAGCCGCTCGACATCGCGCGCGCCGCGCTCGACTACGCGAAGAAGCACTATTTCGATGTGCTGCTGGTCGATACCGCCGGCCGGCTGGCGATCGACGCCGCGCTGATGCGCGAGATCCAGGAGCTGCACGGCGCGCTCGATCCGGTCGAGACCCTGTTCGTGGTCGATGCGATGCAGGGCCAGGATGCGGTCAACACCGCGCGCGCCTTCAAGGAGGCGCTGCCGCTGACCGGCATCATCCTGACCAAGCTCGACGGCGATTCGCGCGGTGGCGCGGCGCTGTCGGTGCGCGCGGTCACGGGCGCGCCGATCAAGTTCGCGGGCGTGTCCGAGAAGATCGACGGCCTGGAGGTGTTCGACGCCGAGCGCCACGCCGGGCGCGTGCTCGGCATGGGGGACATCGTTGCGCTGGTCGAGCAGGTCACGGCCGGCGTCGATCTGGCAGCGGCGCAGAAGCTCGCGGCCAAGGTCAAGAGCGGCGACGGCTTCGACCTCGAAGACTTCCTGGACCAGATCCGCCAGATGAAGAAGATGGGCGGGCTGTCGAGCCTGATGGACAAGCTGCCGGCCCAGATGACCGCCAAGGCCAGCGAGGCCGACCTGAGCCGGGCCGAGAAGGACATCAAGCGCAAGGAAGGCATCATCTGCAGCATGACCTCGGTCGAGCGCCGCAAGCCCGAGCTGATCAAGGCCAGTCGCAAGCGCCGCATCGCCATCGGCGCCGGCGTGCAGGTGCAGGAGGTCAACCGGCTGCTCAAGGAGTTCGAGCAGATGCAGGCGGTCATGAAGAAGATGAAGGGTGGCGGCCTGATGAAGATGATGAAGAAGCTCGGCGGCATGAAGGGCATGGGCCTGCCCAAGCTGCCCGGGATGTAAGCCGCCATGGACGCGTCGCCGCTGCTGGCGCTCGAAGTGGCCATGGGGCTGCTCGGGCTGGGCGCGGCGCTCGCGCTGCGGCCCTGGCGCATGCTGCACGGCCCGCTGCTGACGCCCACGCTCGCGGCGCTCGCCCTGCTGCCCTGGTTCTGGCTGCTGCCACAGAAGATGCCGCAGGGTTTCCAGCTCCAGCTCTCGGGCGCCAGCCTGCTGGTGCTGATGCTGGGCTGGCCGCTGGCGGTCCCGGTGCTGGCGCTGGTCGCGCTCGCGGTCTGGGCCGTGGGTTCGCAGGGAGCGGCGGCGGTGCTGTCGCAATGGGTCTGGCTCGGCCTGCTGCCGGCCACGCTGACGCTGGGCCTGGGCGCGCTGCTGCGGCGCTGGGTGCCGGCTCATCCCTTTGTCTATACGCTCGGGCGCGGCTTCCTGGGGACGGCGCTGGCGCTGTTCGGCTCGGGCGTGCTGTACGAACTGGCCTATCGCCTGTCCGGCGGTGCCACGCTGCGCGACGCGCTGATCGCGCGCTGGCTGATGGCCTGGGGCGATGCCTTCCTGACCGGCATGTTCTGCGCCGTGTTCGTCGCCTTCGCCCCGCAGTGGCTGGCCACCTGGTCGGACCAGCGCTACCTCAAGCCGCCCGATCAGAGCAGCTGACGCATGCTGCGCGCCGTGTCCTGCAGCATCGGCAGCACGCGGCGCACCGCATCCTCGCTGGCCTCGCTCTGCATCGGCATGGTCACGCTCATCGCACCGACGAGCTGGTCCTTGTGGTCGTACAGCGGCACCGCGATGCCACGGTAGTTCATTTCGAGCTGCTGCTCCGACAGCGCCCAGCCCTGGCGGCGGATCTGCTCCAGGCGCTCGCGCAGCATCTGCCGGTCGATGATGGTGTGCGAGGTGAAGGGCCGCAGCTCGTGTCGCGACAGCCAGGTGTCGCAGGCCGCAGCGCCCGACAGCGCCAGGATCGCGAGGCCGGCCGCCGTCACATGGGCCTGCACCCGGGAGCCCAGCAGGTAGCCGGTGTTGAGCTGGCGGTGCGTGCCGCTGCGCGCGACATAGACCAGCTCGTCCTGGTCGAGCACGCCGACATAGGCGACTTCTCCGGTGCCGGCCGTGACGCGCTGCAGATAGGGCTGGACCGCGCGCGGCAGCCGTGCCGATTCCAGGTAGGCCTGGCCCAGGCGCAACACCCGTGGCGTGAGCGAGAACAGCTTGCCGTCGGTGGCGACGTAGCCCAGGTGGACCAGCGTCAGCAGGTGGCGGCGCGCGGCGGTGCGCGTCAGGCCGCAGCGCTGGCCAGCCTGGCTCGCTGTCAGGCGCGGGTGCTCGGCATCGAAGGCCTCGATGATCGACAGGCCTTTTTCCAGCCCGGCGATCCAGTCGCGGCGTTCGAGCTCGAAGGCGGTGTCCGTGTCTTGCATGGCGGTTCAGGCTTGGGTTTCGTGCGATCTTCATATGGTAGCGTGCGATCAGCGTTCCCGGTCCGTCTTGTCGGCGGACAAAATCCGACCGACCTGGCTTACAGTGCGAGGTAGATTTGGAGATATTTGATGAGTGACCTTCTGCTCAAGGCAGCTGGCGAGCGCGAGCCGCTGCAAGCCTCTTTCAGTGATGCTGCCAACCCGATCAGCCTCGACGGCATCGAGTTCATCGAGTTCGCCACGCCCAAGCCGCAGGCGCTGGGCCAGGTGCTCGAGATGATGGGCTTCAAGCCGGTCGCGCGTCACCGCTCGCGCGAGGTGCTGCTGTATCGCCAGGGCGATCTCAACATTGTGGTCAACGCGCACCCGCTCGATGTCCAGGGCGCCAACCGCAGCGGCGAGGCGCCGCAGATCTCGGCCATCGCGCTGCGCGTGCGCGACGCGCGCGCCGCCTACGACTACGTGCGCGAGCGCGGCGCCTGGGAGGTCAGCACCCATCCCGAGGTGATGGAACTCAACATCCCGGCCATTCACGGCGCCGGCGGCAGCCGGATCTACTTCGTCGATCGCTACAAGGAGTTTTCGATCTACGACGTCGATTTCGTGCCGATTCCGTCGGTCGAGCAGCGCCCGGTGCCGACGGCCGGCATCCACTTCTTCGGCATCGTGCAGTACATCGGTCCCGAGCGCAGTTACGACTGGATCGAGTTCTACCGCGAGCTGATCGGCGCCGAGCTGATTCCCGACGAGCAGCGCTTCGGCATCATGCCCAAGGGCAAGCTGCTGCGCACGCCAGCGCTCGACCCGGCCAAGCGCTTCATGATCCAGCTGATCGAGCCCGATGTCAACGTGCTCGACACCGACGAGCGGCTGCAGCGCATTGGCCTCGGCGTGCCCGACGTGATGGCGGCGGTGCAGGCGCTGCGCGCGCTCGGCGTCGAGTTCGTCGAGACCCAGGCCGCGCACAGCGAGGCGCGCGGCGCGATCAGCAAGACCTACCTCGGCTCGGTCGTGTTCGAGCTGGTCCATGACGAAAGGGGTTGAGGCCATGAGATCCGAGCGCAGCACCGCCCAGGCCATCGTCGGCTTCGGCATGGACACGATCACGCTGGCCGGTCCGCTGGAGGCCAAGCTGGCGGCGATGAAGGAGGCGGGCTTCTCGCAGGTCATGCTCAAGGCCAATGACCTGGTCGGGCACCCGAACGGCTGGCGCGCGGCGGTGCAGGCGGTGCGCGACAGCGGCCTGCGCGGCACCGGCTTCCAGGTGCTGCGCGACTTCGAGGGCCTGTCCGGGCATCTGCATCACTACAAGGTCGATATCGCCAAGATGATGCTGGAGATGTGTGCCGCGCTCGGCTGCAAGGTACTGCTGGCCTGCTCATCGACCTCGGCTCATGCCAGCGCCGACCTCGACCTGATCGCGCGCGACCTGCGCAAGCTCGCGCTGCTCGCGATCCCGCACGGCATCAAAATCGCGTTCGAGGGCCTGTCCTGGGGCCGCACGATCAACGAGTTCACGACCGCCTGGGACGTGGTGCAGCGCGCCGACTGCCCGAACCTCGGCATCGGCATCGACTCGTACCACATCTTCGCGGCCAAGACCCCGCTCGACGAGATCGACTACCTCGACCCGAGCAAGATCTTCCTGGTCCAGCTGGCCGACTTCATGTGGCAGGAGACCAAGACCTTCGAGGAGCGCATGAGCACCGCGCGCACCTTCCGTGTCTTTCCCGGCGAGGGCGTGCACAGCGAGCAGCTGGTCGATCTGGTGCTGCGCCTGGACCGGCTCGGCTACCGGGGCGACTACAGCTTCGAGGTCTTCAACGACGACTACGTGCAGATGCCGCTGCCGTTTGTCGCCGAGCGCGCGCGCAAGTCGGCGCTCTGGCTGGCCGAGGACGTGCTGCGCTGCTCGGTGCCGCTGCCGAACCAGATGCGCCTGAAGACCCCGGCCTGAATTTCCAGACCCGGAGCGCGCGCCCGGCATCGACCTGGAATGGTCGGTGCCGGGCGCGCGTCGTTTGGGGCAGTCATGTTCTCGGCCTCGCTGTACCGGGTGGTGTTCCAGGGCCTGTCACCTGGGCGCGACTGTCACATTATTGGACAGCTGTCTCGTTCTGCGACGCCGTGTCAGTTCCGGGCATTGTCACGCGGATATCTTAAATTTCTTTTTATATCAACGGCTTGAGATCTTGTTCCGGGTTGGCACGGAAGTTGTGTTGAGTCTGGCACCGCCAAGCGGTTTCGAGCAAACATTCCATCAGAGGACGACAGCATGATCTACGCAGCACCCGGCGCCGAAGGCGCAAAGATCGCCTACAAGGCCCAGTACGACAACTTCATCGGCGGCAAGTGGGTCGCGCCGGTCGAGGGTCAGTACTTTGACGTGATCACGCCGATCAATGGCCAGGTCTATACCCAGGCGGCCCGCTCGGGTGCAGCCGACATCGAGCTGGCGCTGGACGCCGCGCACGCTGCCGCCGACGCCTGGGGCAAGACCAGTCCGACCGCGCGCGCCAACATCCTGCTCAAGATCGCCGACCGCATCGAAGCCAACCTCGAAACCCTGGCCTACGCCGAAACCGTCGATAACGGCAAGCCGATCCGCGAAACCCTGGCCGCCGACATCCCGCTCGCGGCTGACCATTTCCGCTACTTCGCCGGCTGCGTTCGGGCCCAGGAAGGCGCGCTGTCCGACCTCGACGAAACCACCGTCGCCTACCATTTCCACGAGCCGCTGGGCGTCGTCGGCCAGATCATCCCCTGGAACTTCCCGATCCTGATGGCGGCCTGGAAGCTGGCCCCGGCCCTGGGCGCCGGCAACTGCGTGGTGCTGAAGCCGGCCGAATCGACCCCGATCAGCATGCTGATCCTGGTGGACCTGATCGCCGACCTGCTGCCCGCCGGCGTGCTCAACATCGTCAACGGTTTCGGCCGCGAAGCCGGCATGCCGCTGGCGACCTCCAAGCGCATCGCCAAGATCGCCTTCACCGGCTCGACCAGCACCGGCCGCGTGATCGCCCAGGCTGCCGCCAACAACCTGATCCCGGCCACGCTCGAACTCGGTGGCAAGTCGCCCAACATCTTCTTCGCCGACGTCATGGACCAGGACGACGGCTTCCTGGACAAGGCGATCGAAGGCATGGTGCTGTTCGCCTTCAACCAGGGCGAGGTCTGCACCTGCCCGAGCCGCGCGCTGATCCACGAATCGATCTACGACAAGTTCATCGAGCGCGTGCTGGCCCGCGTCGCCGCGATCAAGCACGGCAACCCGCTCGACACCGACACCATGATGGGCGCGCAGGCGTCCAAGGAGCAGCTGACCAAGATCAAGTCCTACCTCGAACTGGGCAAGGAAGAAGGCGCCGAAGTGCTGATCGGCGGCGAGCAGGCCACCTTCGGCAACGAACTCGACGGCGGCTACTACGTCCAGCCGACCCTGTTCAAGGGCCACAACAAGATGCGCATCTTCCAGGAAGAGATCTTCGGCCCGGTGCTGGCCGTGACCACCTTCAAGGACGAGGCCGAGGCGCTCGCGATCGCCAACGACACGCTGTACGGCCTGGGCGCCGGCGTCTGGAGCCGCAACGGCAATGTGGCTTACCGCATGGGCCGCGCGATCAAGGCCGGCCGCGTCTGGACCAACTGCTACCACGCCTATCCGGCGCACGCCGCCTTCGGTGGCTACAAGGAATCGGGTATCGGCCGCGAAACCCACAAGATGATGCTCGACCACTACCAGCAGACCAAGAACCTGCTGGTCAGCTACAGCGAAAGCAAGCTCGGTTTCTTCTGATGTCCAGCTGAGGTCCAGTTTTTCGGGGGCGCGGCGTGCGCCCCTTTTTTTTCCTGGTCAAGGAGTCCAGTCATGGTCGAACGAGTCGTCGCCACCGAGGCCGCCCTGGCGCTGATCGCCGAGCTGCAGGCCCAGCACGGAGCGCTGCTGTTCCACCAGTCGGGCGGCTGCTGCGACAACAGCGCCGCCAACTGCTACCTGCCGACCGATCTGACGATCGGCCCCTACGACGTGCTGCTCGGCCATGTCGGCGGCGTCCCGTTCTACATCGGCAAGTCCCAGTACGACTACTGGAAGCATACCCAGCTGATCCTCGACGTGATCGAGGGCCAGGGCGGCACGTTCTCGCTCGAGGGCAGTACCGGCAAGGCGTTTCACAGCCGCTCGCGCCTGTTCACCGACGCGGAGTGGGCCGAGATCGAGCCGCAGGTCCGGCGCGATCTGGCCTGACGCACTGGTCCGCGCCTGGCGCGGTCTCAGGCCGTGGCCAGGCGATAGCCGACGCCGATCTCGGTCAGCAGATGGCGCGGCTCGGCCGGCTCGCGCTCGATCTTGGCGCGCAGCTGTCCCATGTACAGGCGCAGGTAGTGGGTGTGGGCGCTGAATGCCTCGCCCCAGACCTCGGTCAGCAGCTGCCGGTGCGTCACGACCCGGCCCGCACTGCGCACCAGTCGAGCCAGCAGCTTGAACTCGGTCGGTGTCAGGTGCACCGGCTGGCCCGCACGCAGCACCAGCCGCGTGCCCAGGTTGATGCTCAGGTCATCGAGTTCGTGCAGCGTGACGGCGGGTTCGAGCGCCGTGCCGCGATGGCGCAGCGCGACCCGGATGCGCGCCAGCAGCTCGCCGATGCTGAAGGGCTTGCTCAGGTAGTCGTCGGCGCCGGCATCGAGCAGCCGGATCTTCTGCGCTTCCTGGTCGCGCGCCGAGACGATGATGAGTGGCAGATTCGAGCGCTGGCGTACCTCGCGCACCAGTTCGGTGCCATCGCCGTCGGGCAGGCCGAGGTCGAGCAGCACCATGTCCGGCGCGCTGTGGCGCACCAGCGCCTGCGCTTCGCTGAGCGAGACCGCCGTCACGACCTCGAAGCCTTCGACCGCCAGCGCGGATTGCATGACGGTGCGGATTTCGCGGTCGTCCTCGACCACCAGCACGCGCAAACTCATGGCGCTTCCTCCAGGGGGTGCTGCGGCTCGACCGGCAGGCGCAGGCAGAAGCGGCTGCCGCCGCCGGTGCGGTCGGTCACGGCCAGCGTGCCGCCATGGGCGCGCGCGATCGCGTCGCAGACCGCCAGGCCGAGGCCGGCACCGCGCTGTCCCGAGCGGTCGCCGCGCGAGTAGGGCCGAAAGAGCGCCGCGCGCTCGGTCGCCGGGATGCCACGGCCGCGATCCGACACGCACAGTTCCAGCCAGTCCTGCCGGACCTCGGCGTCGAGCCCGATGGCAGCGTCGCTGTATTTTAGTGCATTGTCGAGCAGATTGACAAGCAGTTGCCCGAGCAGCACCGGATCGGCGCGCAGCAGCGGCAGGTTGGCGGGAATCTCGGAACGGATGCGGCGCATCGGGTCCTGCGGCCGCACGCGCGCCAGCGCCGCGCCGACGATTTCCTCGACCGATTCCCAGTCGCGGTGCAGCTCCTGCATCGGGTTTGACAGCCGTGCCAGTTGCAGGGTGTTGTCGGTCAATGTGCCGAGGTAGCGCGCCTCGGTCGTGATGCTTTCGAGCATGCGCGCCTGCTGAACGGGCGAGAGCCGGTCGCGCTGGGTCTGCAGCGAGGTCGAGGCCCCGAGTATGGTCGCCAGCGGGGTGCGCAGGTCGTGCGAGATCGAGGCCAGGAAGGTGTTGAGCACTTCCTGGCGCTGCGCCTCGCCGCGGGCGGCGAGCATCGAGGCATTCAGGCTCAGGCGCCAGAGTGCCTGCGCCAGCAGCGAGGCCAGCGCGCGCGCATGTTCGAGGCTTTCGGACGGTTGCGCGCCCGGGAGCTGGATCGCGACCGCGCCGAACACCCGCCCCTGTTCCCCGAGCGGCAGGCAGCGGGTCCGAGGCCTGACATCGGGTGCGCTATCCGGTCCATTGGCCGCATTTTCCCTGAGGCAATATTCCATGCCGGCGCGGACTTCCGGCGCCAGGGCCGGCGTGTCCTCCAGCCGATCCTGGGGGTTGGTCAGCGCCAGGCAGGCCGTGGGTCCGAAGGCCGCTGCCAGCGCGGCCTGGCCGAGCGCGCGGACTTCGTGCGCCGAGCTGCTGGCGCTGAGTCGTGTCGCGAGTTCCTGCAACTGCCGGGCACGGCCTTCGCTGAGCCGCGCCGCCTGGGTCTCGCGGCGCATTCCCGTCGCCAGCCGGCTGGTCAGCGTCGCGACCAGCAGCATGACCGCCAGCGCGATCAGGTGTTCGCGCTGATCGACGGCGAAAGTCCAGCGTGGCGGGACGAAAAAGAAGTTCAAGGCCGCTACCGCGCCGAGCGCGCATACCGCCGCCTCAAGCTGGCCGAGCCGGTAGCAGGCCAGTTCGACCGCCAGCACGTAGAGCATGGCCTGGCTGGTCAGCGAGACATAGGGGTCTATCAGCAGGCCGGCCATGGTGGCGCTCGTCAGCAGGAGGATGACGAAGGCCCAGCGCAGCGCAGGCTGACGGACGGTGGCGGTCAAGGCAAGCAATCGGATCGGTTTCTACAGGAGTGATGTGTCGGCAGCATCAGGTCATGACAACGCACACAGACACACTTTGCAGTATCCCCGCTGCCCCATAAGGAAAGCATAAGTCCTGCCCATCGCACGGCCTGATTTGCGTGGCCGGCGGCAGAAATTCGCCCACAATGGCTGCATCGCAACCACTCGGGCGGCCTGAGTGCCGGCCCATCCGACCCGTGTCTGCTTCCAAATCCTCACTGGGCGCGCTCACCCTGGGCGCCATCGGCGTTGTCTATGGCGACATTGGCACCAGCGTGCTGTATGCGGTCAAGGAGGTGTTTCACGCCGGTCACGTGGAATTGACTCCGGTGAACGTCTATGGCGTGATGTCGCTGTTCTTCTGGACCCTGACCCTCATCGTCACGCTCAAGTACGTGACGCTGGTGATGCGCGCCGACAACCACGGCGAAGGGGGGCTGGTGGCGCTGCTGGCGCTGGCGATGCAGGCGGTCAGCGACCGGCCGCGCCTGCGCAACTTCCTGCTGCTGCTTGGCGTCTTTGGCGCCGGGCTGTTCTACGGCGACGGCGTGATCACACCGGCGATCTCGGTGCTGTCGGCGGTCGAGGGCCTGGAGATCGTCTCGCCGGCTTTCACCAAGGCGGTGATCCCGCTGACCATGCTGGTGCTGCTGGCCCTGTTCTGGGGCCAGAAGCACGGCACGGCGGGCATCGGGCGGCTGTTTGGTCCGGTGATGGTGATCTGGTTTCTGGTGATCGGGATCATGGGCATGATGCAGGTGCTGGAGCGCCCGGAAATCCTGTGGGCCATCAGTCCGCACCACGCGCTCGGCTTCATGTGGCAGCATCCGGGGCTGACCTTCGTGCTGCTCGGCGCGGTGGTGCTGTGCGTGACGGGCGGCGAGGCGCTGTATGCCGACATGGGGCATTTCGGCAAGAAGCCGATCCGCCTGGCCTGGTTCGCGCTGGCGATGCCGGCGCTGGCGCTGAACTACCTGGGCCAGGGCGCGCTGCTGCTGGCAAACCCGGAAGCGGTCGAGAATCCCTTTTTCCTGATGATTCCGCAGTGGGGCATGCTCGTGATGGTCGGCCTGGCCACGGCGGCGACGGTGATCGCGTCGCAGGCGCTGATCTCGGGTGCCTACAGCGTGACCAAGCAGGTGATCCAGCTCGGCTATCTGCCCCGGCTGCAGATCCTGCACACCAGCGCCGAGGAAAGCGGCCAGATCTACCTGCCTTTCGTGAACTGGGGTTTGTTCGCCTGCATCGTGCTGGCGGTCGGCCTGTTCAAGACCTCGACCAACCTGGCGGCGGCCTACGGCATCGCGGTCACGCTGGTGATGCTGATCACGACCGTGCTGACCTTTTTCGTGGTCCGCTACCGCTGGGGCTATCCGCTGTGGCTGTGCCTGGGTGCCACCGGCTTCTTCTTCCTGATCGATCTGGCCTTCTTCAGCTCGAACCTGCTCAAGCTGACCGAGGGCGGCTGGTTTCCGCTCGTGATCGGTGCGATCGTGTTCATCCTGATGACCACCTGGCACGAGGGGCGCCGGCTGCTCGGCGAGTCGATCCGCAACCACGCGCTCGATCTGGGCGATTTCCTCGATTCGGTGTTCATGAGTCCGCCGGTGCGCGCGCAGGGCACGGCGGTGTTCCTGTCGGCGCAGCCGGGCACGGTGCCCAATGCGCTGCTGCACAACCTCAAGCACAACAAGGTGCTGCACGAGCAGAACCTGTTCGTGACGGTACGCAACCACGAGCTGCCCTGGATCGATCCGGCCCGGCGGCTGGAGGCCGAGGCCCTGGGGCGCGACTGCTGGAAGGTGGTGGTCAACCTGGGCTTCATGGACGACACCGACCTGCCGCATGCGCTGGCGGGGCTGGAAGCGGTGGGCGTCAGGCTCGATCCGATGACGACCAGCTATTTCCTGTCGCGCGACATCGTGGCGCCGACCCTGGGCGGCGGCATGACGCCGTGGCGCGAGAAGCTGTTCGCGCAGATGCACCACAACGCGAGTTCGGCCGCTGAATTCCTCAAGCTGCCGAACAACGCCATCGTCGAGCTGGGCAGCAAGATCGAGATCTGATTTCCGGGAGGCGTTCAGTTCAGCCAGTGCGTCAGGCCCCAGATCCAGGCGTTGACGCTGAAGAAGGCGACCACGGTCGAGGCCACCAGCAGCGTCGCGGCATAGCCGCCATGGCCGAAGCGCTGCCCCAGCGCCGAGAACAGCGCCGGCAGCGGCATGCAGGCGTAGAGCAGGGCCGCCTGGCGCAGCTCGGGCGCCAGTGGCGGCAGCAAGGTCAGCGCCAGCAGCACGCACAGCGGATGCAGCAGCAGCTTGCCGCCGAGGAGCGCGACCAGATCGCCCTTGACGTCTTGCAGACGCTGGCCGACCAGCACGCCGCCTATCATCAGCAGCGCGACGCCCGGCGCCGCCGAGCCGGCCATCTGCAGGCTGCGGTCGAACACATAGGGCAGCTTGAGCTGCAGCGCCGAGCAGCCCACGCCAGCGACTATGCCCCAGATAATGGGATTGCGCGCCAGCGTGCGCAGCGACTGCAGCAGCGAGCGCTGCCACGGCAGGTCGGAGTCGCGTCCGGCCAGCAGCAGCACGACCGGCACCACCAGCAGGTTCTCGACCAGCACGCCCAGCGTCATCGCGATCGTGGCGGCTGGCCCGACCAGCTCGCTGACGATAGGAAAGCCGACGAAGACCGTGTTCGAGGCCGACATGCCCATGCCGGTCAGGCCGGTCTGCGGCCAGGGCAGGCGGCGCCAGAGCCGGCCGTAGAGCACGCCGGCCAGCAGCGCCAGCGCCGAGCCCGCGCCATAGACGGCCAGATAGCTCAGATTCAGCACCTCGTGCAGCGGAAACTGGCTGATCGCGCGCATCACCAGTGCCGGCAGCAGGAAGTCGATCAGCAGCTTGCCGAGCACCAGCATGTCCTCGCGCTTGAAGACACCACGCCAGACGGACAGGTAGCCGACGGCGATCAGCAGGAAGATCGGAGAGGTGATCGACAGGATGTGCAGCATGCGTGAAAAAGCCCGCCGCAGGCGGGCTGGCGTGGAGGATGCCGACGGGACAGCCGTCAGCCAGGCGTCAGTATGACAGACGCGCCACCGCGCGCAGGTGTTCGGCGCTGGTGGTCGGCAGGTCGAAGTACTCCAGGTAGGCCGGGATCTGCTCGAACAGCATGTCCGAGCCGACCTGGGTGCGGCAGCCACGCTCGCGCGCGGCGGCCAGGAAGGCGGTCACTTCCGAGGCCATCACGACTTCGCCGACGAAGGTCTCGGGCGCCAGGCGGCTGACGTCGAGCGGCAGCGGGTCGCCGGCCTTCATGCCCATCGGCGTCGCGTTGACCACCAGGTCGCAGCCGGCCGGGTCGTTGCTGCCGGTGCGGACCTCGATCTGCGGGTAGCTCTGCCTGATGCGCTGGCCGAGTGCTTCGGCCGACGCCGCGTTGACGTCGAACAGGTCGATCGCGGCGATGCCGGCACCGGCCAGGGAGGCCGCGATCGCCGAGCCGACGCCGCCGCTGCCGACCACCAGCACGCGCGCGCCGCCCAGGTCCAGGCCCTTGCGCTGCACGCCGCGCACGAAGCCGGCACCGTCGAACATGTCGCCGACCAGGCGACCGTCCGCGTCGCGCCTGACCGCGTTGCACGCGCCCGCGACCTTGACCGTGGGTGTCACCTCGTCGAGCAGGCCGACGGTCGTGACCTTGTGCGGCATCGTGATCAGCGCGCCCCGGATGTTGGTCAGCTGGAACACCGACTTCAGGAACGCCGGATAGTCCGGGGCCTGGCAGCCCATCGGCACCACCACGCAGTTGATGCCGGCCTGCTCGAAATAGGGGTTGTAGATCATCGGCGACTTGAAGCTGAAAGTCGGATAGCCGATGTGGGCGATGATTTCGGTGTTGCCGTTGATCATGGGGGGGCTTCCGGTTTCAGGCCTTGCGCGCCGCGCTGTTGACGAATTTGCGTACCAGGCCATCGATCGCGATCAGGTAGCCATCGACGCCGAAGCCGACCACGATGCCGGCCGCCGCCGGCGAGACCCAGCTGTGGTGGCGGAATTCCTCGCGTGCGTGCACGTTAGAGATATGGCATTCGATCACCGGCAGCGGCTCGACGCCCTTGATCGCGTCATGCAGCGCGATCGAGGTGTGGGTGAAAGCGCCCGGGTTGAACACGACACCGAGTGCCTCGCCGGCCTTGTAGAGCCGGCCGTACTCGTGGATCTTGTCGAGCAGCGCGCCTTCCCAGTTGCTCTGGAAGCATTCGACCTCGTAGCCGAGCTGCTGGCCGTGGGCGACGCAGAAGGCCTCGACATCGGCCAGCGTGGTGTAGCCGTACTGCGCCGGCTCGCGCGTGCCGAGCAGGTTGAGGTTGGGGCCGTTGAGGATCAGGATCTTTTTCATGTCGGGATCGCGCTATATTGTACGGAATGGTTCGTTTGTTGACCGGGCAAAAAATGGCGCCGGCTGACCGGCGCCATCGTAGCCCTTATTTGCGCACCTTGGCCAGTTCGGTCTGCAGGTCCTGCACCGTGTCCTGGCCGACTTGGACCGCGTACTTGGCGGTCACCGAGCGCAGCTTGTCGCGGAACTTGACCAGCTCGGTGGTCGACAGTTCGGTCACCTGCATGCCGTTCTTCTTCAGGTTGTCGAGGGCGCCGGCGACCTGACTGCGGTTGGCTTCGCGCTGGAACTTGGCCGATTCCTTGGCGGCGTCGGAAACGATCTTCTTCTGGTCGGCGTTCAGGCTGTCCCAGAATTTCTTGCTGATCAGCACCGACTGCGGGTTGTACTGGTGGTTGCTCAGCACCAGGTGCTTCTGCACTTCGTAGAACTTGTTGACGTTGATCACCGAGACCGGGTTTTCCTGGCCGTCGATCGCCCTCTGCTCCATCGCGCCGTAGACCTCGGGGAAGGGCAGCGGGGTCGGGTTGGCGCCCAGGGCTTTGACCCAATCGACGTTGATCGGGTTCGGGATCACGCGCAGCTTCAGGCCTTCGAGGTCTTCGAGCTTGGTGATCGGGCGCTTGCTGTTGGTGATCTGGCGGAAGCCCAGTTCGTAGTAGGCCAGGCCGACCAGGCCCTTGGCTTCGAGCTTGGCATGCATCTTCTGGCCGAACGGGCCGTCCATGATCGCGTCGGCCTCCTTGGCGTTCGTGAACATGAAGGGGAAGTCCCAGATCGCGAATTCCTTGACCTGGTTGGCCAGGATGCCCGAGTTCATCGTGACCATTTCGAGCGTGCCGCCCTGCAGCGCCGAGACGTTGGCCTGGTCGCTGCCGAGCGTGCCGCCCGGGAACAGGTTGACCTTGAGCTTGCCGGCGGACTTGGCCTCGACGATCTCCTTGAACTTCTCCATGCCGCTGACCAGCGGGTGGCCCTTGGGGTTCTGGGTCGCGAACTTGATGGTCCTGACATCCTGGGCCGATGCGAGGCCGCAGGCGGCCAGGGTGACGCTGGCGAGGACGGTCTTGATGAACAGACGCTTCATGGGGAGTCTCCTGGGGAGGGAAGGAAAGGGATGCGGACGATTGTGTGGCCCTGGCGCGGCTTGCACAAGCCAAGCCAGGGCGGGAGTCGGATCAATGCTCAGTGGAAGACCCAGCGCACCGGCGCCATCACCAGATCGGGGAAGGCGACCATCAGGAACATGACGATGAACTGGGCGATCATGAACGGCACCACGCCCTTGGTCACCTCGTCCATCTTCATGCGGCCGACGCCGGCGACCACGTTCAGGATCGTGCCGACGGGCGGCGTGATCAGGCCGATCGAGTTGTTGATGATGAACAGCACGCCAAAGTAGATCGGGTCGATGCCGGCCTGCTTGACCACGGGCATCAGCACCGGGGTCAGGATCAGGATGGTCGGGGTCATGTCCATCGCGGTGCCGACGACCATCACCAGCACCATGATCGCGATCAGCAGCAGGGTCTGGTTGCCCATGAAGGGCTGCAGCATCTCGACCACTTGGCTCGGCAGGTCGGCGACCGTGATCAGCCAGGACGAGACCATGGCGGCGGCGACCAGGAACATCACGATCGAGGTGGTCTTGGCGGCGTTGGCGAAGATCGGGAACAGGGCTTTCAGCGGTAGCTCGCGGTAGATCACGCCAGCCACGAACAGCGCATAGACGGCGGCGACCACGGCGGCTTCGGTCGGCGTGAACACGCCCATGCGCAGGCCGACCAGGATGATGACCGGCAGCAGCAGGGCCCAGAACGATTCGCGCGCGGCGGTCAGGATCTCAGCCTTGCTCTTGCGCTGCGGCAGTTCGAGCTTTTCCTTGCGGCCGATCCACCACCAGGTCACGGCCAGGCCGATACCGATCAGGATGCCGGGGAAGATGCCGGCGATGAACAGCTTGCTGATCGAGACGTTGGCGGACACGCCGAAGATCACGAAGCCGATGCTCGGCGGGATGATGGGGCCGATCACGCCCGAGGAAGCGATCAGGCCGGCCGAGGTGCCCTTGGCATGACCGGCCTTGGTCATCATCGGCAGCAGCAGCGAGGTCAGTGCGGCGGCATCGGCCACCGCCGAGCCCGACAGCGCCGACAGCAGGCAGGCGGCCAGAATCGCCACATAGCCCAGGCCACCCTTGACGTGGCCGACCAGCGCCAGCGCGAAGTTCACGATCCGCTGCGACAGGCCGCCGACGTTCATGATCTCGCCGGCCAGCATGAAGAAGGGCACCGCCAGCAGCGGGAAGCTGTCGGCGCCGTTGATGAAGTTCTGGCCCAGGATCTGGGCGTCGAACATGTCCATGTGCAGCATCAGCGCGACGCCGCTGGCCAGCAGGGCATAGGCGATCGGTATGCCCAGTGCCATGGCGCCAAGCAGACCACCGACGAAAATCAATACGGTCATGGCTGTCTTTCCTTACTGGGGTTGCTTGCTGTGGGGGGTGGCTTCCAGGTGTTCGCGGGCCAGCGCGGCCTGCAGGGCCTCGAACTCGCCTTGTTCCTCGGATTCCTTGACCATCACCAGCTCCGCATCGCTGAGCTGCCCGGTCAGCGCCATGATCAGCTCCAGCAGGATCAGCACGCCGGCAAGTACCGAATAGACCACGCCCGAGAAATAGAAGATGGACATCGAGGCGCCGGTCACGGCGGCTTCGGTGTCGAGGTTGATCATGGCCTGCTGCCAGCTGCCCGAGAAGAACAGCCAGGTGATGTAGAGCATCAGCACATGGCCGACCACCAGCATCACCTTCTTGCCCGTGACCGACAGGCGCGACACCAGCATGTCGCTGCCGAGGTGGGCGTGCTCCTTCAGCCCGACCACGGCGCCGAGGAAGATGGTCCAGACGAACAGCCAGCGCGAGACCTCCTCGGACGCCGTGATGCCCGAGTTGAAGCCGTAGCGCAGCACGACGTTGCCGAACACCAGCACCACCATGATGGCCAGGAAGATGGCGATCACGCCTTCGAGCAAGCGACAGAAGCGGTCTATCGATTGTTTGATCATCGGAATCTCTCCGTTTTTTGGATGTCGGAATTGTACGAACCAGTTAGTAATTCACGGTTCAGTGAAAACCCTAGGTCCGGGCACCCGCGTTGGTGCCGGTCCGGTTCAGCGGCGCAGGTAGCGCCAGACCATCTCGATCACGTTGTCGCGGCGCTGCGCCTGGTAGGCGGGCGAGGCGGTGTCGAGCTTGAACACCAGGCCGAAGGTGTGGCGGTTGGAAATGTTGAAGAAGGTCAGGGCCGCGATCGAGGCGTGGATATCGACCGGATCGAGCCCGGGGCGGAACACGCCGCTGGCGACGCCGCGCTGGTAGAGGTCGCGGATCGCGGCGATCGCCGGCACGTTGAGATCCTGGATGAACTGGCTCTTGCGCATGAACTCGCCGCGGTGGATGTTCTCGGACATCACGATGCGGATGTAGCTCTCGTGGCGCAGGTGGCGCTCGAAGCTGTGCGCGACCAGCAGGCGCAGCGCGGCCTCGGGTTCGAGGTCTTCCAGGTGCAGGTTGGCCTCTTCCTGGCGCATCTTGCGGTACGACTCCTCCAGCACGGCAAGGTAGAGCCCTTCCTTGCTGCCGAAGTAGTAATAGATCATGCGCTTGCTGGTCTGGGTCGCGGCGGCGATCTCGTCGATGCGCGCGCCGGCCAGGCCTTTTTCTCCGAACTCGGCTTCGGCCACCGCCAGGATGTCGGCGCGGGTGCGCTCGGGGTCGTTGGTGCGCGTCGTTTCGCGCGCTGGCGGCCGGGGAGGGCGCGCTTCGGATTTGAGTTTTGTATGTACCAGTTCGTTCACAATCGGGAGTCTAAAGAGGACTGCGATCGTGAAACATCGGGGAAACCCTGATGCCGGACAGGTGTCGAACTGGCGTCAGCCAAGTCCTGCCAATTAATTATTAATTTGGCAAATTTATCAAAGTAAAATTACATAAAGTAAAGATAACAAAATAAATCAGGGTCGTCAAATCACTGTTCCATTACCCACTAACCCCGTGGGGTATTTAAATGTCAATTTTAAAATCGATTGCACTCAAACTGTCGTTGACGGCGATCGCCAGCGTCGTGCTGGTGCTTTTGTTGGCTGTCGGGCTGGTGAGCCGGCTGATCTGGTCGAACACCGAAGATGATGCCAAGCGCTACGTCGATCAGGTCGCCCAGGAGTTCCATGTGCTGCTCGGCGCGTTCGCCGACACGGCGCGCGCCCAGGCCGAGCACGATTTCCACATCTTCAAGGGCCGCTTCGGCGGCACGTTCACGCTCGAATACCGCAGCGAGGACGGCAAGTCGGTGCCGGTGTTGCGCCACGAGGGCCGTGTGCTCAACGGTTCCTTCGAGCAGCTCGACGCCTTCACCCAGGATACCCGGGGCAGCGTCGTGACCGTGTTCGCGGCGACCGAGGATGGCAACTACCTGCGCGTCACGACCTCGCTGCGCAACCAGAAGGGCGAGCGCGCCTTCGGCACGCTGCTCGATCGCCAGCATCCGGCGTTCGCGCTGATGGGGCAGGGCAAGACCTATGTCGGGCGCGCGAACCTGTTCGGCCGCGAGTACATGACCATCTATGAGCCGATCCGCCAGAACGAGCGCACGATCGGGATACTCTTCATCGGCGCCGAGATCGGGCCGCTGCTGGAACGCATCGGCGGCATGATGGCCGAGCGCAAACTGTTCGAATCCGGGGCGGTCTATGCCGTCAATACCAGCTCGACGCCGAATCGTGGCAAGCTGCTGGGCGTGCAGGGGCAGACCCAGGTCGATCTGAGCGAGGCCAACCCGCAGGCCAAGGCCTGGCTGGCACAGATCGAGAGCACGGCGGCGGGCACCGATGTCGGCACGGCCTGGAGTCCGGCGGTCAAGAGCGAGCGTCATGTGGCGGTGCGCCACTACGCCCCGTGGGGATTGACCCTGGTGGCCGAGGTCGATCCGGATGATCTGACCGCCAAGGGCCGGGCCATCCTGGCGCGGCTGTGGGGAGCGCTCGCGGGCGCAGTGCTCGTGATGGGCGGCACGCTGGTCTGGGCGTCCCGTCGCATCGTCGGCGCGCCGGTGACGACGCTGAAGCACGAACTCGAACGCCTGTCCACCGGCGATCTGACGCATCCGATCGTGACGCGCTCGGAGGACGAACTCGGCGAGCTGGCATCGAGCATCGAGGGCTTTCGCCAGCAACTGGTGCGCAGCCTGAGCATCGTGCGCACGGCCGCCGACAGCGTTTCGACCGCCTCGGCGCAGATCGCCAGCGGCAACCGCGACCTGAGCGCGCGTACCGAGACCCAGGCCAGCGCCCTGGAGCAGTCGGCGGCCAGCATGGAGGAGCTGGGTTCCACGGTCAGGCACAACGCCGACAGCTCGCAGAAGGCCAACGAGCTGGCCAGCCATGCCAGCGTTGTCGCGGTGCGCGGCGGCCAGGCCGTCGGGCAGGTGGTGCAGACCATGAGCGACATCAACCAGAGCAGCCAGCGGATCGCCGACATCATCACGGTGATTGACGGCATCGCGTTCCAGACCAACATCCTGGCGCTCAACGCTTCGGTCGAGGCGGCGCGCGCCGGCGAGCAGGGCCGGGGCTTTGCCGTGGTGGCCGGCGAGGTCCGCAGCCTGGCGCAGAGCAGCGCGAACGCGGCCAAGGAGATCAAGGACCTGATTTCCGGCAGCGTGGCGAGGGTGCGCGAGGGTGCGCAGCAGGTCGATCAGGCCGGCCGCACGATGGAGGATGTGGTGTCATCGATCCATCAGGTCAGCCACATCATGACCGAGATCAGCGCCGCGAGCCGCGAGCAGAGCGATGGCGTGACGCAGATCGGCAGCGCGGTGTCCCAGCTCGATCACGCCACGCAGCAGAACGCCAGCCTGGTCGAGGAAATGGCTGCGGCTGCCGCCAGCCTGCGGGAACAGGCCGGCCAGCTCGTGGTCGCCGTCTCGGCTTTCCGTCTCTGATGGCGCGTGCCGCCGCCCGCGACACTGCGGGCGGCGGCCTCTCGACCGGCTGGTCCTGCGCCATGACCAGCCCTGGCCCAGATTTTCAGGCCCCGGGGACGTTGCTCCCCGGTCGCGCCCGGCGCACCCCCTTGTCTTGCTGACCCCTTCCTGCCGGGCGATCGCGTTGGCGTGCCTGGCCGCGACAGCCGCTGATCGCCGCTCCGGGGAGCATTCCTGGCTTTCAATATCTGTCAATGAATTGACTCAAATCCTGGTCGGAGATCGGTGTTTCTGTGGGCTGATTTCGATATCTTTTGCCGGATCATTGGGGAAAACCATGACCTGATCCGACTGTTCCAGGGCTTGCCATTTTCTTTCTGCCTCCTAAAATATGTAAATATATTTACTTAAATCCGGCTCCGGAAGGAGCTATCGCGTGGCAGGCCAGGAACACAAGGAGCGGTGATGAGCAAGCTGGATGGCAAGACGGTGATCGTGACGGGGGGCGCGGGTGGCATAGGTGGCGCGACCTGCCGCCGCTTCGCGCAGGAGGGCGCGAAGGTCGCGGTGTTCGACATGAATCTGGAGGCGGCCGAGCAGGTCGCGGCTGCCATCCGGGCCGGCGGTGGTCAGGCGGCCGCGTTCCGGTGCGACATCACTGACCGGGCCCAGGTCGATGCGGCGGTTGCGGGTACTGAGGCTGTGCTCGGTCCGGTGGATGTGCTGGTGAACAACGCGGGTTGGGACGTGTTCAAGCCCTTCGTCAAGACCGTACCGGCCGAATGGGAGCGCCTGATCGCGATCAACCTGACCGGCGCGCTGCACATGCTGCACGCGGTGCTGCCCGGCATGGCTGAGCGCAAGTCGGGCCACATCGTCAATGTCGCGTCCGACGCGGCGCGCGGCGGCTCCTCGGGCGAGGCGGTCTATTCGGCCTGCAAGGGCGGCCTGGTCGCGCTGTCCAAGACGCTGGCGCGCGAGCACGCCCGCCACGGCATCAATGTCAACGTGGTCTGTCCGGGGCCGACCGACACCGCGCTGCTGGCCGGCGTGGCCGAGGGCGCGCGCGACCCGGCCAAGCTGATCGAGGCTTTCAGGAGCGCGATTCCGATGGGGCGCCTGGGCCAGCCCGACGACCTGGCCAGCGCGATCGTGTTCTTCGGCAGCGACGATGCCGCCTTCATCACCGGCCAGGTCATCAGCGTCTCGGGCGGCCTGACCATGCACGGCTGAAGCCGCAGCCGCAATTTCCACCGACAGAGGAAGACGACATGCAATTCGAAGACATCCTGTACGAAGTCCGCAACGGTGTGGCCTGGATCATCATCAATCGCCCGGACAAGATGAACGCCTTCCGTGGCACGACCTGCGACGAGATCATCAGGGCGATGAACAAGGCCGGCTACGACCGCGAGGTCGGCTGCATCGTGCTGGCCGGCGCTGGCGACCGTGCTTTCTGCACCGGCGGCGACCAGTCGGCGCACGACGGCAACTACGATGGCCGTGGCACGATCGGCCTGCCGATGGAGGAGCTGCACACCGCGATCCGCGACGTGCCCAAGCCGGTGATCGCCCGCGTGCAGGGCTATGCGATCGGCGGCGGCAACGTGCTGGCGACGATCTGTGACCTGACGATCTGCTCGGACAAGGCGATCTTCGGCCAGGTCGGCCCCAAGATGGGCTCGGTCGATCCGGGCTACGGCACCGCCTTCCTGGCGCGCGTGGTCGGTGAGAAGAAGGCGCGCGAGATCTGGTACCTCAACAAGCGCTACTCGGGCCAGGAGGCCGTGGCCATGGGGCTGGCGAACCTCTGCGTGCCGCCCGAGCAGCTCGACGCCACGGTCCAGGAATGGGCCGAAACCATCTGCGAGCGCAGCCCGACCGCGATCGCGATCGCCAAGCGCAGCTTCAACATGGACACCGCGCACCAGTCCGGCATCGCGGGCCTGGGCATGTACGCGCTCAAGCTCTACTACGACACCGACGAGTCGCGCGAGGGCGTCAACGCGCTGAAGGAAAAGCGCCAGCCCGAGTTCCGCAAGCACTTCAAGTGAGGCCGGCGCGGCGATGACCCCGAATCCCTACATAGATGACGATCTGCAGGCGCTGGCCGAGACCGCGCGCCGCTTCGCTGAAGCGCGCGTCGCGCCCGGCTTCCTGGAGCGCGACCGGACCCGCGTGCTCGACCGCGCGCTGCTGCGCGAGATGGGCGGGCTCGGCTTCATCTGTCCCGAGCTGCCCGAGCGCTTCGGCGGACTCGGCCTCGGCACGCTGGCCGCCGGCGTGATCCACGAGCAGATCGCGCGCGCCGACCTGAGCTTCTCGTACCTGAACCTGCTGGCCTCGCTCAACGGCCAGATCCTGTCGAAGTACGGCGACCCGGCGGTCGTCGGCCCCTGGCTGCAGCGACTGATCCAGGGCGAAGCGATCTGCGCCATCGCGCTGACCGAGCCGCGCGGCGGCTCCGACGCTGCCAATCTGCGGCTGCGCATCGAGCGCGACGGCGACCACTACCTGATCAACGGCGAGAAGACCTCGATCTCGGCCGCCGACCAGGCCGACATCGCGGTCGTGTTCGGCCGCAGCGGTACGCCGGAGTCGAAGGCGCACGGCGTGACCGCGCTGCTGGTGCCGATGGACCTGCCCGGCATCACGACCAACCGCTTCGACTGCCACGGCCAGCGCGCGATCGGGCGCGGCTCGATCTTCTTCGAGAACGTGCGCGTTCCGGTCAGCCACCGCCTGGGCGACGAGAACCAGGGCTTCGTGCAGGTGATGCACGGCTTCGACTTCTCGCGCGCCCTGATCGGGCTGCAGGTGCTGGCGGTCGCGCGCGTCGCGCTCGACGAAACCTGGGCCTACATCACGCAGCGCGAGGCCTTCGGCCAGCCGCTGTCGGCGTTCCAGGGCGTCACGCATCCGCTGGCCGCCCATGACACCGAGGTCGAGGGCGCGCGGCTGCTGTGCCTGCAGGCGCTGTGGCTCAAGGACCGGAACCTGCCGCACACGGCCGAGGCCGGCATGGCCAAGTGGTGGGGACCGAAGCTGGCCTACGACGTGATCCACCAGTGCCTGCTGTGCTTCGGCCACGGCGGCTACGACCGTGGCGTCATGGAGCAGCGCCTGCGCGACGTGCTGGGCTTCCAGATCGGTGACGGCACGGCCCAGATTATGAAGACCATCATCGCACGCACACGCGCCGGACGCCAGTTCGTGCCGGCCTGAGCGCCGATTCCATCTCGCCAGCAAACCCCGCCCAGAGGACAGACAGAGGAGACAGACATGGAATTCGACGCCGTATTGCTGCCGGCGCGCCGCGCCCGCATGATCGAGCAGGGCCTGTGGCACGACCGTACCATCAACGACGACCTCGATGCCTGCGTTGCGGCCTGTCCCGACAAGACCGCGCTGACGGCCTACCGGGTCGAGGCCGGCGACGTGCGGCGCTTCAGCTACCGCGAGCTGGCGCGCATGGCGGACCGGATCGCGGTCGGCCTGTACCGCCTGGGCGTGCGCAAGAACGACGTGGTTGCCTGCCAGCTGCCGAACTGGTGGCAGTTCACGCTGACCTACCTGGCCTGCTCGCGCATCGGTGCCGTGATCAACCCGTTGATGCACATCTTCCGCGAGCGCGAGCTGGGCTTCATGCTGCGGCATGGCGAGGCCAGGCTGCTGATCGCGCCGAAGCGCTTTCGCGGCTTCGACTTCGAGCGCATGGCCAGGGAGCTGCAGCCCAGCCTGCCGGAACTCAAGCAGGTCGTGATCGTCGGCGGCGATGGTCCCGACAGCTTCGAGGCCTTGCTCAGCGGCCCCGAGTGGGAGCGGCAGGACGAGGCGCCAGCCATCCTGCACGCGAGCCGCCCGGGCCCGGACGACATCACGCAGCTGATCTACACCTCGGGCACGACCGGCGAGCCCAAGGGCGTGATGCACTCGGCCAACACGACCATGGCCAACATCATTCCGTATGCCCGGCGCCTGCAGCTGGATGCCGAGTCGGTGGTGCTGATGGCCTCGCCGATGGCGCACCAGACCGGCTTCATGTACGGGCTGATGATGCCGGTCATGCTCAAGGCAGGCGCGGTGCTGCAGGACATCTGGGAGCCGAACAAGGCGGTCGAGGTGATCCGGGCCGAGGGCGCGAGCTTCACGATGGCCTCGACCCCGTTCCTGACCGACCTGACGCGCACGGTGGCCGAAACCGGCCTGGGCGTGCCGACGCTCAGAACCTTTCTGTGCGCGGGGGCGCCGATTCCGGGCCCGCTGGTCGAGCAGGCCGTCGCCGCGCTCGGAATCAAGGTGGTCTCGGCCTGGGGCATGAGCGAGAACGGCGCGGTCAGCACCATTCTGCCCGAGGACGCCGACGAGCGCTCGGTGAACACCGACGGCATGCCGCTGCCGGGCGTCGAACTCAAGGTGGTCGATGTCGATGGCAAAGCCTTGCCGCCCGGCGAGGCCGGCAGCCTGCTGGTGCGGGCCTGCTCGAATTTCGGCGGCTATCTCAAGCGCCCGCATCTCAACGGCACCGATGCCGACGACTGGTTCGACACCGGCGACCTCGCGCGCATCGACGCGCGCGGCTATGTGCGCATCACCGGCCGCAGCAAGGACGTGATCATCCGGGGTGGCGAGAACATCCCGGTGCAGGAGATCGAGTCGCTGTTGTACCGCCATCCGGCGATCGCGCAGGTGGCGATCGTGTCATATCCGGACCCGCGCCTGGGCGAGCGCGCTTGCGCCAACGTGGTCTGCAAGTCCGGCCAGACCCTGGAGCTGGCCGAGGTGGTCGATTACCTCCGGCAGCAGAAGGTCGCGCTGCAGTACATCCCCGAGAAGCTGGTCGTGCTCGACGCGCTGCCGGCCACGCCGTCGGGAAAGATCCAGAAATTCCGGCTGCGCGAGATGCTCAAGGACGGCGGCCCGATCCGCATCGACTGAAAGGAAAGCACATGACCGGGATGCCGATACAGGTTTCGACCGAGGGCCGCGTCGGGCTGATCCGGCTTGACCGGCCGGCCCAGCTCAATGCGCTCGACGATGAATTGATGGACGCGCTTGGCGCCGCGCTGCTCGGCTTCGATGCCGATCCGGGCGTGGGTGCGATCGTGATCACCGGCAGCGACAAGGCCTTCGCGGCCGGCGCCGACATCGCGGCGATGGCGGACCGGGACTGTATGGACGTCTATGGCAGCGGTTTCATCACGCGCAACTGGGAGACGATCCGCCAGGTGGGCAAGCCGGTGCTGGCGGCCGTGGCCGGCTACGCCATGGGCGGCGGCTGCGAGCTGGCGCTGGCCTGCGACATCATCGTCGCGGCCGAGTCGGCCCGCTTCGCGCTGCCCGAGATCAAGCTCGCGCTGCTGCCCGGGGCCGGTGGCACCCAGCGCCTGCCGCGCGCCATCGGCAAGGCCAAGGCGATGGACATGTGCCTGTCGGCGTGCCTGCTCGACGCGCGCGAGGCTGACCGCTGCGGCCTGGTTTCGCGCGTGGTGCCCGACGCCGAGCTGCTGCCATGCACGCTGGCGCTGGCGGCGCAGATCGCGTCGTATTCGCTGCCGGCGCTGCTGGCGATCAAGGAGTCGGTCAACCGCGCCTGGGAATCCCCTCTGACCGAGGGCATCCTGTTCGAGCGCCGCGCGCTTTACGCGCGCTTTGCGAGTGCCGATGCGCACGAGGGCATGAGGGCCTTCCTCGAAAAACGCAAACCCCAATTCCAGCACCGCTGAGCGCCGCCCACGCCATTTCCACCCACCGAGACCGAGAAAGACCATGGCCCTGGACCAAGAATCGTTCGACATCCTGCTGCCGACGCTGCAGCGCTTCGTGCGCGAGCGCCTGGTGCCCGCCGAGGACTACCTGGAGGAGCACGACGACGTGCCGGCCGACATCGTTGCAGACATGAAGGAGATGGGCCTGTTCGGCCTGTCGATTCCCGAGGAATACGGCGGCATCGGCCTGTCGATGAGTCAGGAGGTGCAGGTCGCCTACGAGATCGGGCGCACCGCGCTGGCGTTCCGGTCGGTGTTCGGCACCAACGTCGGCATCGGCTCCCAAGGCATCCTGATGGACGGCACGCCGGAGCAGAAGCGCGAGATCCTGCCCCGGGTTGCCAGCGGCGAGCTGATCATGTCGTTTGCGCTGACCGAGCCCGACGCCGGCTCCGACGCGGCCGCGCTCAAGACCCGGGCTGAACTCGATGGCGACTGCTATGTGCTCAATGGCACCAAGCGCTTCATCACCAACGCGCCGCGCGCGGGCGCCTTCACGCTGATGGCGCGCACCGGCGGCCCGGGCGCGGGCGGCGTCTCGTCCTTCATCGTGCCGGCCGACCTGCCCGGCATCCAGCTCGGCAAGACCGACAGGAAGATGGGCCAGCGCGGCACCAAGACCTGCGACGTGATCCTGGACAACGTGCGCGTGCCGGCGTCCCACATCATCGGCGGCGTGCCGGGTCAGGGCTTCAAGACCGCGATGAAGGTGCTCGACCGGGGTCGCCTGCACATCTCGGCCGTGGCCTGCGGCATGGCGCGGCGCATCCTGGAGGAGTCGGCGCGCTACGCCAGCGAGCGCCGCCAGTTCGGCAAGGCGATCGGTGAGTTCCAGCTGGTCCAGGCCATGCTGGCCGACAGCCAGGCCGAGCTGCTGGCGGGCTGGTCGCTGGTGCGCGAGGTCGCCGCGCGCTTCGACGGCAAGCCCGCGCACGAGTCCGATCCGGAGGTCTCGATGCGCGTGTCCTGCGCCAAGCTGTTCTGCACCGAGATGGTCGGGCGCGTCGCCGACCGGGGCGTGCAGGTCCATGGCGGCGCCGGCTACATCAACGAATACCCGGTCGAGCGCTTCTACCGCGACGTGCGTCTGCTGCGCCTGTACGAGGGCACGACCCAGATCCAGCAGCTCATCATCGGGCGCGAGCTGCTGCGCCAGGCCGCAGCCTGAACCCGCAGTGTCCGCATTCTGTTCGGGCCCGGTGCTGTCGCCAGGGCTTCAATCCGTGGCGCGCCCGATCAGCCAGGACTTGAAGCGCGTCAGCGCGGCCCGCTCGGGCAGGTCGGGTTGGACCAGGTAGTAGCTGCGCCGGCTCAGCTGCGGCCGTGTACAGGCCACGACCAGCGCGCCGGACGCCCGCTCGGCCTCGATCAGCAGCGTCGGCATCAGCGCCACGCCCAGGCCGCAGGCGGCCGCGGCGGCCTGCATCGAATACTGCTCGTAGCGCGGTCCCGCCATTGCGCCGGGCGCCTCGACGCCCATGGCCTCGAACCAGAGTCGCCAGGCGTCCGGGCGCGTCGATTGCTGCAGCAGTGGCATGGCGGCCAGCGCGTCGGGCTCGACCGGGGTGCCGTCGCGCAGCAGCGCCCGGCTGCAGACCGGCACCACTTCCTCGTGGAACAGCAGGCGCGCGCGCGCGCCGGCCCATTGTCTGACCTGTTCCTCGGTGCCGGCGTAGATCGCGGCATCGACCCCGGTCTCGCCGAACAGGAAGGGCCGAACCTCGCTCTCGATGTGGACCATCAGGTCGGGCTGCTCGCGCGCCAGCGCCGGCAGGCGCGGGATCAGCCAGCGCATCGCGAACGTCGGTACCACCGCCAGCGTCACGCTCTCGCCCCGGCCGCGCCGGCCCATCAGGTCGAGCGTGTCGCGTTCGAGCGCGTCGAGCCGCTGCGTGACCTGGCGCGCGTAGTCGGCGCCGGCCGGCGTCAGCGTCATGCCGTGCTGGGTGCGCCGGAACAGCTCGACGCCCAGGAACTCCTCCAGCGCGGCGACCTGGCGCGAGACCGCGCCCTGGGTCAGGAACAGCTCCTGCGCCGCGCGCGTGAAGCTCTGGTGGCGCGCCGCGCTGACGAAGCAGTTGAGCGCCTGGGTCGAGGGGAGTTGTCTTCTCATGCGCTGACCTCATGCCGTGATGGTGAATTTTCTTCAAGTCTATCTGAAGGCTTTATCTCAGATATTCGTGTTGCTCATGACTTGTTGAGAAACATTCGTTTGCGGCCTGGCGCGCGCGGCCCTAGCATGGGGCATCATCCGATCACACCCCTGACCCCCACCGAGGTGACATACATGGCTTCCAAGGCAAGTTTTTCCTGGTCCGATCCGTTCCAGCTCGACGCCCAGCTCAGCGCTGACGAGCGCCAGGTGCGCGATGCCGCGCACGCCTATTGCCAGGAACAATTGCTGCCGCGCGTGCAATTGGCGTTCCGCCACGAGCAGACCGACCCCGCGATCTTCCGCGAGATGGGCGCGCTCGGCCTGCTCGGCGCGACCATTCCCGAGGCCTACGGCGGCGCCGGCCTGAACTACGTCTGCTACGGTCTGGTTGCGCGCGAGGTCGAGCGCGTTGATTCGGGCTACCGCTCGATGATGAGTGTGCAGTCCTCGCTCGTGATGGTGCCGATCCACGAATTCGGCACCGAGGCGCAGAAGCAGCAATACCTGCCCAAGCTGGCCAGCGGCGAATTCATTGGCTGCTTCGGCCTGACCGAGCCGAATCACGGCTCCGACCCCGGCGGCATGATCACCCGCGCGCGCAAGGTGCCGGGCGGCTATTCGATCTCGGGCGCCAAGATGTGGATCACCAACAGCCCGATCGCCGACGTGTTCGTGGTCTGGGCCAAGGATGATGCCGGCGAGATCCGGGGCTTCATCCTCGAAAAGGGCTGGCAGGGGCTGTCGGCGCCGGCCATCCACGGCAAGGTCGGCCTGCGTGCCTCGATCACCGGCGAGATCGTGATGGACGAGGTGTTCTGCCCCGAGGAAAACGCCTTCCCCGAGGTGCGCGGCTTGAAGGGGCCGTTCACCTGTCTGAACTCGGCGCGCTATGGCATCGCCTGGGGCGCGCTCGGCGCGGCCGAGGACTGCTATACCCGTGCGCGCCAGTACGTGCTCGACCGCAGCCAGTTCGGCCGCCCGCTGGCGGCCAACCAGTTGGTCCAGAAGAAGCTGGCCGACATGCTGACCGAGATCGGCCTCGGCCTGCAGGGCTGCCTGGCGCTGGGCCGGCTGAAGGACGCCGGCAACGCGCCGGTCGAGCTGACCTCGGTCTTGAAGCGCAACAGCTGCGGCAAGGCGCTCGACATCGCACGCATGAGCCGCGACATGATGGGCGGCAACGGTATCAGCGACGAATACGGCGTCGCGCGCCACCTGGTCAACCTGGAGGTGGTCAACACCTACGAGGGCACGCATGACGTGCATGCGCTGATCCTGGGCCGGGCGATCACCGGCCTCGCGGCGTTCGCCAACTGAGGCGGCCATGGGCGGGTGTTCGCCAGCATCGCGGCCGGCGCCGGTCCGTGATCGCTGCGAATGACTGTCCTGGAGCGGGCGGGGTTTCAGATCTCGTCGTCCTCGCCGCCCTGGTCGAGCCGCACCATGTTCTCCAGCAGCTTGATCAGGTAATGCGAGGTGTGCGTCAGGTCGTTGAGCGAGAAATCGGCCAGCGCCTGCTCGTAGTAGGCATGGATCTTGGGCTGGGCCTGGTCCTGCCAGACCGTGTGCCCGGCCTCGGTCATCTTGACCAGGCGTGAGCGGCGGTCGCGGCTGTCGGCCTCGATGTGGATGCGGCCATCGCGCTCCAGCCGTCCGAGCACGCCCGACAGGTTCTGGCGGCTGACCATCAGGTAGCGCGCGAGGTCGCCCACGCTCATGCCGGCGCTGGCCTCGGGGCGCGAAAGCGCGCCGAGCACCGCCCATTGCTGCGTGGTCAGGCCCTCGCTCTCGACCGCTTTCGAGCCGGTCTTGTGCAACAGATTGGTGCATTGGTACAGCTTGAAGAACAGGCGGTTGGCGAGTTCCATGCGCGCGATATGTTGTGGTTTGTTGCGGTTGGCCATCTTGTCTCCGGGCATCGGGCTTGTGATAAAAGTCAATATGTTGACATATTGAGATGTCCCTGCGACAAGATCGAGGTTGTCTTCTCGGTCGGCAGGGATGTCGGACGCGGGCAGCGCGCGATGCGGCCTATTTTCTTCTTTGAGCACACACCTCCATGCCGAACTATGAATTGCAAGGCGCCGTCGCCGTCATCACCCTGGACCATCCTCCCGTCAACAGCCTGAGCCATGCCTTGCGCTGCCAGATCGTCGCGGCGCTGCTGGCGGCCGAAGCCGATCCGGCCGTGCGTGGCATCGTGCTGGCCGGCCACGACAAGGCTTTCTCGGCCGGCGCCGATGTCGGCGAGCTGGGTACGCCGCGCCAGCTGGCCGAGCCTATCCTGCCCCAGGTGCTGGTGCGCCTGGAGTCCTGCAGCAAGCCGGTGGTGGCGGCGATTGCGGGCCTGGCGCTCGGCGGCGGCCTGGAGGTCGTGCTGGCTTGCCATGGCCGGGTCGCGCTCGACCGCGCCCGGGTCGGGCTGCCCGAGATCAACCTGGGGTTGATTCCGGGCTCGGGTGGCACGCAGCGGCTGCCGCGCCTGGCCGGCCTTGCGGCCGGCCTCGACATGATCCTGGGCGGCCAGCCACGGACCGCGCGCCAGCTGGCCGATTCCGGCCTGTTCGATCGTGTCGTCGCGGCCGATCCGGTCGCTGCGGCCGGCGAGCTGGCGCTGCGGCTGGCGGATGCCGGTGCGCCGCTGCCGCGTGCGCGCGACATCGAGCCCGATGCCGAACAGGTACGGGCCGAGGTCGAGGCGGCGCGTGCCCGGCTCAATGCGCGCCAGCGCCTGCAGCCGGCCTATGCGGCCGCGCTCGATGCCGTTGGGGCCTGCGCGCTGCCCTTCGATGTCGGTCTGGCCCAGGAGCGCAGCCTGTTTCTCGCCCTGGTCCCGAGTCGCCAGGCGCGTGCGCTGCGCTACCAGTTCAAGGCCGAGCGCGACGCCGCCCGGCTGCCGGCCGAACTGCAGGCGCCGGCGCGCCCGCTGCGGATTGCCGCCGTGATCGGTGCCGGCACCATGGGCTGCGGCATCGCGATCAGCGCGCTCGACGCCGGCCTCGATGTCGTGCTGCTGGAGCAGGACCAGGCCGCGCTCGAACGCGGCCGCCAGCGCGTCGCCGATCATTACCAGGGACGCGCCGACGCCGGCAAGATCCGGCCCGAGGTGGCCGAGGCCTGCATCGCACGCCTGTGCCCGACGCTGGACTGGGAGCGGCTCGCGAAGGCCGACCTGGTGATCGAGGCGGTGTTCGAGGAACTCGGCGTCAAGCAACAGGTGTTTCGCCGTATTGACGCGCACGCGCGGCCCGGCACGGTGCTGGCGACCAACACCTCCTACCTCGACATCGACGACATCGCGGCGGCCACCTCGCGGCCGCAGGATCTGCTCGGCCTGCATTTCTTCAGCCCGGCCAACGTGATGAAGCTGCTGGAGGTCGTGCGTGGCGCGCGGACCGCGCCCGACGTGCTCGCGACCGGCATGGAACTGGGTCGGCGGCTCGGCAAGCTGCCGGTGCCGTGCGGCAACGCCTTCGGCTTCATCGGCAACCGGATCTACAACGCCTACCGGCGCCAGTGCGAGTTCATGCTGGAGGACGGCGCCTGGCCCGAGCAGGTCGATGCCGCGCTGACCGCCATCGGCTTCGCGATGGGGCCGTTCGCGGTCGCCGACCTGTCCGGGCTCGACATCGCCTGGCGCATGCGCCAGGCCCAGGCCGCGACGCGCGATCCGCGCGAGCGCTACGTGGCGATCCTGGACCGCCTGTGCGAGCAGGGCCGGCTCGGGCGCAAGGCCGGTGCCGGCTACTACGTCCATGCCGATGGCCAGCAGGCCGCCACCAGCGATGCCGCTGTGCGCGCGATCATCGAGCAGGCCAGTGCCGAACGCGGCATCGTGCGCCAGCTGCTGGCTCCCGGGCAGATCCAGCGCCGCGCGCTGCTGGCCATGGTCAACGAGGCCGCGCTGTTGCTGGCCGAGGGCGTGGCGCAGCGCGCCAGCGACATCGACGTCGTGCTGGTGCAGGGCTACGGCTTTCCGCGCTGGGAGGGCGGCCCGGTGTTCTGGGCCCGCCAGCAGGAGCGCACCGCGCTGGAGCAGGAGCTGCAGGCGTTCGGCGCCGTGGCCGGCCACGGTTTCCGCGTCGGCGATCTCGGCCTGTTGCTCGATTGAGCTACGCCGAGCGCAGCGCTCAGGCCGTGAAGTGGGCCGCGTCCATTACCTGGAGGTTGGCCGCCACCAGTGGCGCGAACTCCATCTGATCCAGGATGTCGCGCTGCAGGTCGATGCCGGGTGCGATCTCGAACAGCTCGACGCCGCCGGGCGTCAGGCGGAAGCTGCCGCGCTCGGTCAGGTACAGCACTTCCTGCCGGCGCACCAGGCCTTGCGGGCCGCTGAAGGTGATCTGATCGACCTTCAGCACCAGCTTCCTGACGCCGCCTTGCTGCAGCACCTGCATCTGGCCGTCGCCGGTCGCCAGCTTGACGCCCTTGGCGCCAAAAGTGCCGCAGAACACCACTTTCCTGGCGTTCTGCGCGATGTCGATGAAGCCGCCCGGGCCGACCGTGACGCCGCCCAGGCGCGAGACGTTGACGCTGCCTTCGGCGTCGAACTCGCCGAAGCCGAGGAAGGCGATGTCGAGGCCGCCGCCGCCGTAGAAGTCGAACTGGGTCGCGGCGTCGAGCATCGCGCTCGCGTTGCGCGCGTAGCCGAACAGCACGCCGTCCATCAGCGTGCCGCCGTAGGTGCCGTGCTCAATGGTCTGGTAGATGCGGTGCTGTTCGTTGCGCGCGGCGATCCGCTTGGCCACCGCGTCGGGCACGCCGACGCCGTAGTTGATGACCGGGCGGGCCTTGCCGGTGTTGAACAGCTCGACCGCCGCGCGCCGTGCCACCGCCTGGCGCTCGCTGAAGGCCTCGGCTGCCGCCGCGACCTCGCGCGCATGGTCGTCGGCCTCGCTGGCCGCGCGCGCCGCGCCGGTCAGCTCGCCGCTGAAGGCCGGATCGAACGGGATCGCGTAGCTGGTCTGCTGGGCCGGATCGACCACGATCGCATCGACCCAGGCCGCCGGGATGCGGACCTCGCGCGCCTTCAGGCTGCCCTTGGGGCAACGCTCGGCCACCTGCACGATCACCTTGCCGCCGCTGTTGCGCGCGGCCAGCGCGAGCGACTGGGCATCGAGGTTGGCGGCCTCGTGCTCGAAGCTGATGTTGCCGTCCTCGTCGGCGGCGCTGGCGCGCACGATCGCGATGTGGATGGGAAACGGCTTGTAACGCAGCCATTCGCGGCCGTCGATCTGGACCACCTCGGCCAGCTCGTCGCGGGCGGCGTCGTTCATCCTGCCGCCGCCGTGGCGCGGATCGCAGACGGTGCCGAGGCCGACGTGGGTGATCAGGCCCGGGCGGCCGGCGCCGATCTCGCGCATCAGCTGGCTGCTGACGCCGCCGGGCAGGATGTAGGCCTCGATCTTGTTGGCGAGCGCGAGCTGCTGCATCGCGGGCGACCAGACCCAGTGGCCGCCGATCACGCGCTTGACCAGGCCTTCGTGCGCGAAGCAGTTCATGCCCTTGGTCTTCTTGTCGCCGATGCCCAGGGCGTGCATCACGGTCAGATCGCGCGGCGACTGGGTCGCGAGGAAGCGCGCCTGCACCGCCTCGAACAGGTGGGTCGCTTCCATCAGGCCGCCGCCGCCGCCCATCAGGCCCACGGTGTCGCCGTCCTGGATCAGCTCGGCCGCTTGCGCGGCAGTCATGAACTTGTTCATCTTTGTCTCTGGTTTGGGTTGGGACTTGGGCTGCTCGGGTCGGGCTGGTTGCACCGGGATGGGGGTGGGGGCCTCGGCCTCATGCTGGAGTACCAGAAATCGGCCGAGGCCCCCACCCCCATCCCGATGGTTGGCTGGCGCGATGCACCTGCCACATGTCCGGCATGAGGAGGCCACCCATGCCGGGCATGTGGCCCACCCAGCCGGCAGCCAGGAGCGGCAAGATCAGCGGTGGACGTCGAACAGCGCCGCGCCCTTCTTGAGCGTGCTCTTGGCGATCACGCCACGGTGGATCTCGCTGGTGCCGTCGAAGATGCGGTAGATGCGCGCGTCACGGTAGTAGCGCTCGATCGGCAGTTCCTTGCAGAAGCCCATGCCGCCGAACACCTGCACCGCGCGATCGACCACCCGACCCAGGGTCTCGGCCGCGTGGACCTTGACCATCGCGATCTGCTCGCGTGCGTCCAGGCCCTGATCCAGCATCCAGGCCGCGTGGTAGACCATCCAGCGCGCGGCGTTGATCTCGATCACGCTGTCGGCGATCATCTGCTGGATCATCTGGAAGTCGCCGATGCGGGTGTTGAACTGCTTGCGGTCGTTGGCGTACTCGACCATCATCTCGCAGACATGGGTCGCCTTGCCGACCGCGCGTGCGCCGACCTGGGCCAGGCGCACGACGTTGAGCGCGCCCATCGCGAGCTTGAAGCCCTGGCCCTGCTCGCCCAGCAGCGCAGCGTCTTCCAGTACCACGTTGTCGAAGAACAGCTCCAGGTGCGGCGTGCCACGGATGCCCATCATCTTCTGGTCCTTGCCGAGGATGAAGCCCGGCAGGCCCTTGTCCACCATGAACATCGAGATCTCCTTCTCGCCGGTCTTGGCCGAGACCAGGAAGAAGTCGCTCCACTCGCCGTCGCTGATGAAGTGCTTGGCGCCGTTGAGCACCCACCGGCCCTGCTCGTTGCGCCGGGCGCTCGTCTTGATGCCGGCGGCGTCCGAGCCGGCACCCGATTCGGTGATCGTGATGGCGCAGGTGCGCTTGCCCTCGATCGTCGGCTTGAGCCAGCGCTCGACCTGCTCGCCCTTGCAGTGCAGCAGCGGCTCGTAGACGTTGCCGAAGGCGCGCCGGATCAGCATGTCGCTGGTGTGGCCGAACTGCTCCTCGCACAGGATGCGGTCGAGATTCGACAGGCCGCCGCCGCCGAGTTCGGCCGGCATGTTCATCGCGTACAGGCCGAGCGCCTTGCTCTTCTCGTGGATGGCGACCGCCTTGGCGTGGTCGAGCTGGCCCTTTTCTTCCAGCTCGTCTTCGAGCGGCTTGAGTTCCTCGGCGATGAAACGGCGCACCGTCTCGATCATCATCTTCTGTTCGTCGTTGAGGGAAAAGTCCATGTTCTGCTCCTGGATGTGTCTGGCGCCGGGCCGATCTGCCGGTCCTGGGGATGATTCGTGAATGCGGGTGAGACTGGGGGGCGAGCCACCGTCTCAGGCGCTGCTGAACCAGCGCGCGCCGAAGAAGAACGGCAGGCGCGACAGGACTTCGATGCGGACCCGCATGGTTTCAGCGCTCGGCGAACGGGCGCGCGGCGGCCAGGCAGGTCGCGGCCCAGGCTTGCGGGTCGGCGTCGCGCTCGCGTCCGAAGTGGACGACCTCGACGCTGATCGGCAGGTCGGCCGGCAGCGCGGCCATCAGGCCGGCCAGGTCTACCGTGCCCTCGCCCGGCAGCAGCCGCTCGCAGCGTGCGGTGTGGATCATCTGCTCGGTCGTGAAGTGGGTGCCGGCCTCGGCGTCGCAGAGCTGGGCGTAGTGCAAGAGAGAGCGCGGAATGGCGCGGATGTCGTCGAGCGTCGTGTGCGAGCGGCCGAAGTGCAGCGCATCGACCAGGATGCCGGCGTTGGCGGGCCGGCCCGCGTTGTTCACGATGCGCAGCGCCGATTTCGCATCCGGCACGGCAGTCCACGGCATGAATTCGAGGTCGGCGGTCATGCCGTAGGGGGCCATGACCTCGCACAGGCGTGCGTAGTGGGCGGTCAGGCGCGCCTCGTCGGTGTCGTCGCCGGCGACCAGGATCGCTTTCGCCTTCAGCGCCGCGCCGGCGTCGTAGAGCGCGTCCCAGCGGTGCGGGTCGAAGTCCTGGTCGATCCGGATGATTTCGAGGTCGAACACGCCGACGCCGGTGTCGCGCTGCGCGGCCAGCGTCTCGCGCAGCTCGTCGGGGCGGTCGAGCAGGAATTGCTGCGGCGCGCCGGCCGCGTTCGGCCACAGGCGCAGGCCGACATAGGCGTAGCCGGCTTGTGCCGCGACGCGGACGGCTTGCGACGGGCGGCAGCGGTGCGAGCTCAGGTAGGCGAGTGAGTAAATGCGTGCCCCCACGCTGACGCTGCCCCCCGAGGGGGCGTTCGCGCCTTGAGGCGGCTCGGCGGCGCTCAGATGCTGTGACATGGTTCGACTCCGGTGGCTTACTTCAGCGGCGAGATGGCGGTCGGCAGCGCGATGGTCGAGACCATCTCGGTTGTCAGGTGGGCCGGACCGCCCTTGGGCGGCCAGATGCCTTGCGCGACCGCGTCGGCGCGGATCTGGCTGCGCGCGTTCAGGCTCTCGTAGGCCCAGATGTTGGTGAAGCGCAGCGGACCGTCGAGCGCGACCATCGCGATCACGCACGGCGACAGCGCCTCGCGCGGCGGCACGTACTGCTGCCACAGGGCTATGGTCGGCTGCACGCCGCCGGTCTTGATGCCGTAGGTGCGGATCTCGTAGACCGGGCCGCTGAGGCCGGACTCGGCGCTCGGGCGCACCGGCTTCATCCACGGGAAGCCCTGGTAGCTGTGCTGCTCCAGGCGCTGGAAGATCTCGCCGCAGCCGAACGGGCTGGCGCTGTGCTGGGTGCGCGCGCGCTCGGCCAGCAGCGCCTCGTGCGTCGCGAAGCCGCGCAGCACGATCATCTGGTTCAGCACGCCGATGTCGGTGAACCAGCAGCCCAGCAGTTCGCCCTGGGCTTGCGGGGCGGAGCAGAAGTCCCGCACGTGGGCGGCGGCCGTGCCGGCGGTGCCGAATGGCAGGGTCATGGTGGCGAGTTCGTAGTACATCTGGATCGGTTTCCGGTGAAAGGGCGGGGGGTGTTCGGGGAGGGATGGCCGGTTGGGTGTCCGCTTCGGGCTCAGCTGCTGGTCGCGGGGTCGATGCCGGCTGCGTGGTGGGCGGCGATGAAGCCGAAGGTCATCGCCGGGCCGAGCGTGATGCCGCCGCTGGGGTAGTGGCCGCCCATCAGGCTGCTGAGGTCGTTGCCGCCGGCATAGAGGCCGTCGATCGGCTGGTCGCGCGCGTCGAGCACCTGGGCCCGCTCATTGACTTTCAGGCCGGCGAAGGTGCCGAGGCTGCCCATCACTACCTTGACCGCATAGAACGGCCCGCGCGCCAGCAGCCCCAGGCAGGGGTTGGGCAGTCCGGCGGCCTGAGCGCGCGCGGCATCGCCCTGGACGCGGTTGTAGGGCGTCTCGCCCTTGGCGAAATCCTCGTCGCGGCCCTGCAGCGCCATGGCGTTGTAGCGCTTGACCGTGGCGTCCAGCGTGTCGGCCGCGATGCCGCAGGCGCGCGCCAGTTCGGCCAGCGTGCGGCCGCGCCTGAGGTAGCCGTTGCCGAGCCAGCGCCCGAGCGGCAGCGGAAACGGCTTGACCGCGCCGAGGCCGTAGTGGCGGATGAAGGCGTGATCCACCACCAGCCAGGCCTCGGGCGCCTCGCCCTTGGGCGTTGCCGCCAGCAGGCCCTGCATGAAGTCGTGGTAGGAATCGGCCTCGTTGGTGAAGCGCCGGCCGTCGCGCCGCACCGCGATCAGTCCGGGCTTGGCGCGTTCGATCAGGTGTGGAAAATGCGCGAAGCTGCCGTCGGCGCGCGGCACCAGTGATACCGGGGCCAGCGCGGCGGCCTGCACCAGGTCGTCGGCCACCACGCCGCCGGCCGATTCGCCCAGGCGCAGGCCGTCGCCGGTGTTGCCGCGCGCGGCGGCCGACCAGTGCTCGCGCCCGCTCGGGGCGTGTGGCAGCAGCTGCGCCTTGCGCGCGAGGTCGTGCGGAAAGCCGCCGGTCGCGAGCACCACGCCACGGCGGGCATGGATCTCGACCTCGCCGGCGGGTGTCGCGACCACGGCGCCGACGACGCGGCCATCCTGCTGCAGCAGGCGCGTGGCCGGGCTGGAGGTGCGGATCTCGACCCCGAGTTCGAGCGCCGAGCAGGCCAGCGCGCCGGCCAGCGCGTTGCCGTTGACGAGCCGGGTGCCACGGCGGTGCAGCAGCAGATCCTTGAAGTGGCGCAGCAGCCGCTGGCTGACGTACCCGAGCGAGGCGGGCTTGGAACTGGCGTTGAGGAAATGGCGCAGTTCTGCACCGGAGGCAATGCCCATGCCCCAGAGCGTGGTCTCGTGCAGCGGAGGTTTCAGGTCGTGCAGGCGTTTTCCGAGGCGGCGGCCATCGAACGGCGCGGCGCAGACCGAGCGTCCGCCGGTGGCCGCGTCGGGCGTGTGACCGTGGAAGTCGGGGATCAGGTTGCCGTCGATGAAGCGCAGCGCCGTGTGGCGCTGGAAGAACTCGACCATGCGCGGACCGTGGTCGAGGAAGGCGCGCGCGCGCGGCTCGTCGAACTTCTGTCCCAGCTCATGCCGCAGATACGACAGCGGCCGCTCGATGTCCTCGTGGATGCCGGCCTGGCGCGCGAGCGGGTTGCGCGGAATCCACATCCAGCCGCCCGACCAGGCGGTGGTGCCGCCGAATTGCGCCTCCTTCTCGACCACGGTCACGCGCAGCCCGAGCCGGGCGGCGGTCACGGCGGTCGCCAGCGCGCCGGCGCCGGAGCCGATCACGAGCAGGTCGCAGGACGGGGGGACGGTCGGGCTGGAGGCGGTCATGGCGGGGGCGGGGCGGTCAGACCGCGTAGATCGGCTTGCGGCCGGCGGTCGGATTGGCGCTGCCGGTCTGCGCGGTCAGCTGGAAGAAGGGCGAGGCGCCGCTGGCGGCCGCGAGCTGGTCGGCCGTCGCCAGCAGCTCGGGCACCAGCGCCTGCATGCGTTCGAGCGTGAAGCGCACCGTCGGGCCGGCGATGGTCAGCACGCCGAAGGCCGGCTGGCCGCTGAAGCGCACCGGCGCCGAGATCGCGCTCAGGCCCGGGGTGTAGGTATCGACCGTCAGCGCGTAGCCGAGTCCGCGCGTGGCCTGGATCGCCGCCAGCACGGCCGGCAGCGTCGCCGGGGCGCCGGGGCCGAATTCGGCCGGCTGGCCCAGGCCCTGGCGCGCGACCAGCTGCAGCGCCGCGTCGTCGTCGAGGGTGGACAGCCAGGCCCAGCCCGACGACGAGCACGACAGCCGTGCGTCGCTGCCCATGTCGGGGTCGTAGCGCAGGCCCT